>JACCDK010633511.1_pt1 | contig 33362 bp, 28 predicted proteins | sample 7445871 | NCBI WGS metagenome assembly JACCDK01 (sample SAMN15323436, study PRJNA562643) | freshwater metagenome | isolation source: river surface water | place: USA:Blue River Watershed | collected 2017-08-15 | reverse complement strand
CGTTGCATCCAATCATCAAACATTGAAAATTCATCAATTATTTCGGCTTGTATTTCTTGTATTGACATTTATTCTTTTTTTGCTACTAATAGTACTTTTTTGATAAAATCTTCTATTTCAACAGGAGGGTTTCCATGGTCAAAACTAGCAGAATTATATTCTTTTTCTTTATAAGTCACTTTTAAATTTGCTATTGCAGCACCATCATAAAGTCGCTTTTGAGTTGGCCCTTCATAAGTGCTCAATTTTTCTAAATCAAGTTTGCCAAACAACTGTACTAAATCGATCCAATTTGCATCTGAAATTTTTGAAGTAACTCCCAGACCCTCATCATTTTTGTCTTTATTGATAGAAATTTCTTGATTGTGGATGGTAATTTTTTGAAAGCTCCCTCTAGAGGTTGTTGTATAAACAATCTCGGCAGTTGCAAGTTGTTGTTTCTCTTCATTGGAACACCCTTTTGTCATAAAAAGAGTCAAAAATAATAGTGCGATAGTTTTCATAATTTTGGTTTTAAGCTAACATACTAACTGCTTTTTTTAGGGCGTCTACAAAGATATCTATTTCTCCCTTGGTGTTGTAAAAAGCAAAGCTTGCTCTTATCGTTCCCGGTATAGAATAATAATCCATTATAGGTTGTGCGCAATGATGGCCTGTTCTTACAGCTATTCCTAATTTATCTATAATCGTGCCAATGTCATACGGATGGATTTCTGCTACATTAAATGAAATTACAGATGCTTTATTTGCAGCTGTTCCAAAGATTTTCAACCCCTCAATCTCTAAAAGTTTTTCGGTGGCATAATCCAACAATTCTTGCTCGTATGCAGCAATGTTGTCGAAGCCAATTTGATTCAAATAATCGATAGCAGTTCCTAATACAATTCCACCTTCAATATTTGGAGTTCCCGCCTCTAATTTATGAGGTAATTCGGCATAAGTAGTTTTCTCAAAAGTTACGGTCGCAATCATTTCACCACCACCTTGAAAAGGCTGTAATTTATTTAACCAAGCTTCTTTTCCGTATAGAATTCCAACTCCAGTTGGGCCGCAAATTTTATGTCCAGAAAAAACATAAAAATCACAATCTAATGCCTGAACATCAGGTTTTAAATGTGGAGTTGCTTGCGCTCCGTCAATTAAAATCGCAGCGCCATATTGATGTGCTTTTTCAATTAGATATTCAATTGGATTAATCGTTCCCAAAGCATTGGAAATATGATTAACGGCAACAATTTTGGTTTTATCCGAAAGTAATTTATCGTACTCTGAAAGCACTAATTCTCCTTTATCATTCATCGGAATTACTTTCAAAATAGCACCGGTTCGTTCGCATAACATTTGCCATGGAACTATATTACTGTGGTGCTCTAATGCAGAAACCAATACCTCATCGCCAGCTTTAATCATAGATGAAATTCCGCTAGCAACTGTATTAATGGCATGGGTTGTCCCCGAAGTAAAAATAACTTCATGAGGAAATTTAGCATTGAGGTGCTTTTGAATTTTACCCCTTGAAACCTCATAAGCATCGGTTGCTAATTGACTCAAGGTGTGAACACCGCGGTGAATGTTCGCATTGTATTCCTGGTAATATTTTGAAATCGCATCAATAACGACTTGAGGTTTTTGAGAAGTTGCTCCGTTATCGAAATATACGAGTGGCTTGCCATTTACTTTCTCAGAAAGTATCGGAAAATCAGCGCGTATTTTTTGTATATCCAACATTGTTATTTAGAATTTTTCTAAATACAAAAGTAATAAAATTGCCAATTATATTTAGCAACTTGCCGTTAATAATTATTTAAACTTTTTGTTGGTGTATTTATTACTAAATTGCATTCCAAATTAACATCGAAAAATGAAAAAATTTATTAAATATTTTGCGCTTGCTTTAGTTGTTTTATTCGTTTATTTTGGAATAACTACTTATCCTAAATTGGATTTAATTTCAGGATTTTCGGCTAAAAGTACAGCATCTGGATATTTTTTAGACAACCGCCCTTTACAAATTATTGAACAAGGAGACAATGATATTCCGTTGGTGAATTTAGCCACAAATTCTATTAATGAGGCGGGGAAATTTGCAGTTTCCAGCGTTTACGGAATCAAAGAACGCAAAGCAATTTACCGTGAAGGCCTAGGTGCAACATTGATTAATGAACATTTCGATACTAGCAAACCTTATGAAGTTCCGAAAAGAACAAATGCCCATATCAATTTACCTTTTCCTTATGGTGATAAAGAACCTAAAGACACCATTTTTTCGAACATTGATTACAAAAAATTAAATGCTGCAGTTGACAATTCTTTTGATAAAAAAGGAGAAAAAAACAAACGAACTCGTGCCGTTCTAGTTGTTTATAAAGACCATATTATTGCCGAAAAATACGATGCCAATTTCAATAAAAACTCCAGACTTTTAGGATGGTCGATGACTAAAAGCATCACCGGAACCCTATTTGGAATATTGCAAAAACAAGGTAAAATAGACATTAACAAACCAGCGCAAATTGCCGAATGGAAGCAAGATAATCGTGCTAAAATCACCGTAAATGACTTACTTCACATGAACTCTGGCTTAGAGTGGGAAGAAAAATACGATAAGATTTGTGACGCTACTAAAATGCTTTTTCAAGCAGAAGATATGTCGCGATCACAATTAGAAAAACCGGCTGCTTTTGCACCAAATACCCATTGGAATTACTCTTCGGGAACCACCAATTTATTAAGTGGAATTATCAGAAATCAATTCAAAACGCACCAAGAGTATTTGGACTTTTGGTACAGTGCTTTATTAGACAAAATTGGCATGCATTCGGCAATTATAGAAACTGATATGGCTGGGAATTTTGTTGGGTCTTCATACGGCTGGGCTACCGCAAGAGATTGGGGAAAATTTGGGCTATTATATCTTCACAAAGGAAATTGGAATGGGGAGCAATTATTTGACGAAAGTTGGGCAAAATATGTAGCAACACCCACCAATACTTCCAATGGAAGATATGGCGCGCAATTTTGGTTAAACTCTGGCGGTTATTTTCCTGATGTACCAAGAGAAATGTACTATGCCAGCGGTTATCAAGGGCAAATGATTGCCATATTCCCAAGCAAAGATTTAGTAATTGTTCACCTTGGATTGAGCGAAAAATTTGACTTTAACGGGTTTTTAAGTACGGTAGTAAAAAGTATCAAATAACTACAAATCAAATCCTAAATTAACGCCCAATTTTGTAGCGATAATTTTAGTAATTCGTTGTTTCAATTCGGGTATTTTAATACTTTCTATCACTTCGTTTGAAAAGGCATACATCAATAAGGCTTTGGCTTCTTTCTTAGGAATTCCGCGTTGTTGCATGTAAAACATAGCGCTTTCGTCTAATTGTCCAATAGTACAACCGTGCGAACATTTTACATCATCTGCAAAAATTTCCAATTGTGGTTTGGCATTAATTGTTGCTTTATCGCCAATTAAAATGTTATTATTTTGCTGAAAAGCATCCGTTTTTTGTGCTTCTTTTTCTACAAATATTTTACCATTAAAAACCCCTGTTGAACTATCAGCAAGAATGGTTTTATAGTTTTGATGGCTTTCGCAATTAGGCGTTGCGTGATTTACAAGTGTGTAATGATCTACATGTTGCTTATCGCCAAGAATGGTAATTCCTTTTAAAGTAGAATCGATTCGCTCTCCAAAATGATAGAAATTTAGGTTGTTGCGAGTGATATTTCCCCCAAATGAGAAGGTATGAACCGAAACTCTACTTTCTTGTTTTTGAGAAATATAGGTGTTGTCAACCAAGTTTGCAGATTGCATGTCATTTTGAATTTTATAGTAATCTACTATGGCACGTTTTTGAGCAAATATTTCAGTTACCGAATTCGTCAGCACCGGGTTTTCGTTTAAACTTTGGTGTCTTTCAATAATTTGAACATGCGCATTTTCACCAACCACAACCAAATTTCTTGGCTGTAACATTAAAGCAGCTTCAACGCCTGTTGAGAAGTAAATGATCTCAATAGGTTTTTCAACAACCTTGCTTTTTGGAATGTGAACGTACGCTCCTTCATTTGCGAAAGCGGTATTTAAAGAGGTTAACGATTCTTCTTTGTTTGCAATATTATTGAAATATTCGTCAATAATCATCTTGTATTTTGGCTTGGTTAATGCCGATGACATAAGACAAACATCCAATCCGTCATGGGTAGTAGAGGATAAAAAAGAAGAAAATTTTCCATCTACAAAAATCACTTTGTAAGTGTCTATTTCGTGTAAAAAATATTTTTTTACATCGGCAAATTCAATAGAATTTTCATTTTTTGGAAATACAGAATAGTCATTTTTTAAAATCGAATTCAGCGAGGTATACTTCCAAGCCTCCTCTTTTTTTGTAGGGAATCCTTTATTTTCAAAGTTTTTTATCGCTGCCGTACGCGTATCGTGCAGCGTTGAATGAACATCAATTTGTTCTTCAAAAGCCATGAACGAGGATACTAATTTTTCTTTCAAATCCATGTTACACCAACTCGTTTTTAATCCAATCGTATCCTTTTTCTTCCAACTCGTAAGCCAATTCTTTTCCGCCTGATTTTACGATTTTTCCATCCATTAAAACGTGAACAAAATCTGGAATAATATAATCTAACAAGCGCTGGTAGTGTGTGATTACAAGCACCGCGTTGTTTTCGTTTTTTAATTTATTTACACCATTGGCAACAATTCGAAGTGCATCAATATCAAGACCTGAATCGGTTTCGTCTAAGATTGCAATTTTTGGTTCCAACATAGCCATTTGGAAGATTTCATTACGTTTCTTTTCTCCTCCCGAAAACCCTTCGTTTAACGAACGAGATAAAAATTTACGGTCCATTTCTAATAATTCTGATTTCTCACGAATCATTTTCAACATTTCATTGGCCGGCATTTCCTCTTGCCCGTTGGCTTTTCTTTTCTCGTTGATAGCAGTTTTAATAAAATTCGTAACCGATACTCCTGGAATCTCAACAGGATATTGAAACGACAAAAACACCCCTTTATGCGCTCTTTCTTCAGGCGCTAATTCAGAAATGTCTTCTCCGTCTAAAAGTATAGTGCCTTCTGAAACTTCGTAGTTTTCATTTCCAGCAATGATAGAAGAAAGCGTACTTTTTCCGGCGCCATTTGGTCCCATAATCGCATGTACTTCTCCAGCATTAATTTGAAGGTTTATCCCTTTTAATATTTCTTTATCTTCAACTGAAGCGTGTAAATTTTTGATACTTAACATTTGTTTTTATTTTTTTATCCTACAGATCCCTCTAACGAAATTTCTAATAATTTTTGTGCTTCTACGGCAAATTCCATTGGTAATTTATTCAAAACTTCTCTACTAAATCCGTTTACAATTAAGGCAATGGCTTTCTCAGTTGGAATCCCTCTTTGATTGCAATAGAACACTTGATCTTCTCCAATCTTTGAAGTGGTTGCCTCGTGCTCAATTTTTGCGGAAGCATTTTTACTTTCGATGTATGGAAAAGTATGTGCGCCACAATTGTTGCCCATCAATAGCGAATCACATTGAGAGAAATTTCGCGCGTTTTCGGCATTGGCACTAATTCGAACCAAACCTCTATAACTATTTTGTGATTTACCTGCAGAAATTCCTTTCGAAATGATAGTCGATTTTGTGTTTTTTCCCAAGTGAATCATCTTCGTTCCGGTGTCGGCTTGCTGGTGATTGTTGGTCACTGCAATCGAGTAAAATTCACCTATCGAATTATCACCTTTCAATACACATGATGGGTATTTCCAAGTTACAGCTGAACCGGTTTCAACTTGCGTCCAAGAAATCTTCGCATTTTTTTCGCATAATCCTCTTTTGGTCACAAAATTATAAACCCCGCCTTTTCCTTCTTTGTTTCCGGGATACCAGTTTTGAACCGTTGAATATTTAATTTCGGCATCATCCAACGCGATCAATTCAACCACCGCAGCATGCAGTTGGTTTTCGTCTCTACTTGGTGCTGTACATCCCTCAAGATACGAAACATAACTGCCTTCGTCGGCAACTAATAGGGTTCTTTCAAACTGCCCTGTTCCGGCTTGATTAATTCGGAAATAAGTAGATAATTCCATTGGACAACGTACGCCTTTTGGAATATAACAGAAGCTTCCGTCAGAAAAAACTGCCGAATTTAAAGCGGCATAAAAATTGTCTTTTTGAGGAACTACGGTACCTAAATATTTTTGAACCAATTCTGGATATTCTCTAATTGCCTCAGAAATACTCATAAAAATAATTCCTTTTTCGGCTAATGTTTTTTTGAACGTAGTAGCAACCGAAACCGAATCTACCACAATATCCATAGCGATATTGTTCATTTTCTTTTGTTCGTCAAGCGAAATTCCTAGCTTTTTGTACATGGCTAAAAGCTCCGGATCTACGTCATCAAGAGTTTTATTTGGATCGGCTTTTTTAGGTGCCGAATAATATGAAATGGCTTGAAAATTTGGTTTTTCGTAGTTTACATTTGCCCATTCTGGCTCGGTCATTTGCTCCCAAACACGAAAGGCTTCAATACGCCAATCGGTCATCCATTGTGGTTCTTCTTTCTTTTTTGAAATAGCTCTAACAATGTCTTCATTTAAACCAATAGGAAAGGTCTCCGAATCCAATTCGGTGTAAAATCCGTATTCGTATTCTTTATTTTCTAATTCGACTTTTAAGTCTTCTTCGGTATATTTTGACATAATTTTTTCTATAATGAGAAAGACTCTCCACAGCCACAAGTTCTACTCGCGTTGGGATTATTGAATACAAAACCTTTTCCGTTTAAACCGCCTGAAAATTCTAAAATAGTTCCGGCAAGATATAAAAATGACTTTTTTTCAACCACAATTTTCACTTGATTGTCTTCAAAAATTTTGTCGTTTTCATTCGATTCTTTGTCAAATTTTAATTCGTAAGATAGCCCAGAGCAGCCGCCACTTTTAACCCCAACTCGAACAAAATCTTTTGTTGGGTCAAATCCGTCTTCCTGCATCATCGAAACAATTTTTTTACTTGCAGTATCTGAAACTTTTATCATAATAATATTCGTTTTAAATCTTCTTTGCAATAAGAAATTTAGTTAAAAGTAAATTTGCTTATTTTGATTTTGTCTAAATAAAGGGCAAAGTTACTACAAATATCCTTTTTTTCCACAACCTATAACATTTTTATAACGTATAATTCGATAGAAAAAATTGATTATTGCATCGAATTAAACGAACTTATTTCTAAATTGCAGACTTTTAATAGCAGAAAAACATGAAACTTTACCCAATTGAAGCAGGAAATTTTAAGTTAGATGGCGGGGCAATGTTTGGTGTAGTTCCAAAAACCATTTGGAATAAAACCAACCCTGCAGACGAAAATAATCTCATCGATATTGCGGCTCGTTGTTTGCTTATTGAAGACGGCAACCGCTTAATTCTTATTGATACCGGAATGGGAAACAAGCAATCGGAGAAATTTTTTGGCTATTATTCCCTTTGGGGATCGCATTCGCTAGATAAATCTTTGGCAAAATATGGCTTTCACCGAGATGATATCACCGATGTTTTTATGACACATTTGCATTTTGACCATTGTGGCGGGAGCGTCAATTGGAACAAGGATAAAACCGGTTACGAAGTTGCATTTAAAAATGCAAAATACTGGACCAACGAAAAGCATTGGGAGTGGGCTACAAAACCGAATCCGAGAGAAAAAGCTTCGTTTTTACAAGAAAACATCATGCCTATGCATGAAAGCGGACATCTTAATTTCATTAAAAGAAATGAAGGTGATTTTATAGAAAAATCGGAATTGGGATTCGGGGTTTATTTCGTAGATGGCCATACCGAAAAAATGATGGTGCCGTACATTCAATACCAAGATAAGACCATTTGCTTCCCTTCGGATTTATTGCCAACAGCCGGTCACGTTCCAATTCCGTATGTGATGGGGTACGACACCAGACCGTTATTAACCATGCCAGAAAAATCAAAATTTTTAATGGCTGCTGCCGAAAACAACCATTATCTTTTTCTAGAACACGATGCCCATAACGAAATCATTACAGTTGAAAAAACCGAAAAAGGAGTACGTATTAAAGAACTGTTTACATGTAATGACATCTTAATTTAGTGTTAATCCTTTCGGAAGTTCTATTTAAAGACAATATTTTTATACCAATTATCAAATTAATCAAATAAATATGAAACTATTTAATCCATTTTACATCTCTGCAGTAGCCATTATTGCTAGCGCATCTGTCTCAGCACAAGAAAAAAATAGCGCTGTAGTTACCAAAAAAACACCGTTAACCGAAGTTCAAAAAAAGCGCTGGAGTCACCTCGATTTAAAAACAGATTCTATACCTGGAATGAGCGTTGACAAAGTATATTCGGAATTATTAAAAAATAAGAAAGGGACAAAAATCATTGTGGGTGTAATCGATTCTGGATTGGATATTGATCACGAAGATTTGAAAGGTAAAATCTGGACAAACACTAAAGAAATTCCTGGAAATAACATTGATGATGACAAAAACGGATTTATTGATGATGTGCACGGTTGGAACTTTCTTGGGGAGGCTACAAATGAAAATCTTGAGTTAACTCGAATTGTAAAAAAGGGTGACGATGGATCAGAAATTTATAAAGCAGCCAAAGCTGAATTAGAGCAAAAACTAACTGAAATAAAAAGACAAAAACCTCAAGTAGACATGATTTCTAAGGCAAATAAAGAAATTCAAGCCTATTTGAAAAAAGATAAATACACCATTGCGGAGCTTAAAAGTATTGTAACTACAGAAGCAAGCTTACAAAGAAGTAAAATGATTATTTCTAGTATTGCTTCTCAGGCAGGTGAAGGTTTTCAAGATGAAATTAATTCGTATGTAGATTATGTTTATGACCAATTAAACTACAATTTGAATGTTGAATTTTCAGGGAGAAAAGTGGGAGATAATCCTGACGATATGAAAAACACACATTATGGAAACGGAAATGTAAAAGGTCCAGATGTAGAAGACGCGCTTCATGGAACGCATGTGGCAGGTATTATTGCTCAAACACGTGGAAATGAAATTGGAGGGGATGGCGTTGTTGCTAATAATGTTGAGATTATGGCGGTTAGAGCAGTTCCAAATGGAGATGAGTACGATAAAGATATTGCATTGGCAATTCGATACGCAGTAGATAATGGTGCTAAAGTAATCAACGGAAGTTTTGGTAAAGATTACTCTCCACACAAAGAATGGGTTTGGGAGGCAATTAAGTATGCGGCTAGTAAAGACGTGTTAATTGTTCATGCGGCTGGTAACGATTCCAAAGATGTAGATACCAAACCAAACTTTCCAACAGATGAAGTAAACGGAAAAGAAATTAGTGATAACTTAATCACCATTGGTGCTCTAAATAATAAATACGGAAAAGAAATTGTTGCTGATTTTTCTAATTATGGAGCAAAAAATGTAGATGTGTTTTCTCCTGGAGTAGAAATTTATGCAACCGTACCAAATAACAAATACAAGTACGAGCAAGGAACTTCTATGGCATCTCCGAACGCGGCAGGTGTTGCAGCTTTAATTCGTTCTTATTACCCTCAATTAACTGCTGCTCAAGTTAAACACATCCTTATGGATTCGGGAACGCCAATTAATGAAACGGTTGTAGTTGATGAAACGAAAAAAGAAATTCCGTTTTCAAATGCTTGTGTTTCGGGTAAAATTGTAAATGCCTATAATGCTTTACAAATGGCCGAATTGCTTTCAAAAAAAATAAAAGTAAAGAAACTTAAAAACTAATATTTTAAAGGAAGGTTTGACCTTCCTTTTTTAATTTTATAGCATGAAAAAACTTATTTTATTTCTCCTTTTCGGAATAACAACTTCTGGATTATTTGCACAAAGTAGTAGCTATTGGCAACAACATGTAGATTACAAAATGGACGTTTCCATGGATGTAAAAACCTATCAATACAAAGGCAAACAAGAATTAATTTATACCAATAATTCGCCGGATACGTTACGCCGTGTTTTTTATCATTTGTATAATAATGCGTTTCAACCTGGAAGCGAAATGGATAAAAGACTTCAATCTATAAAAGACCCTGATGGTAGAATGGTTACTAAAACCAAAGTGGGTGATAAAGAAATAAAAGAAAGCCGAATTGCCAAATTACAGCCTAATGAAATGGGGTATTTACACATCTCAAATTTCAAGCAGGATGGGGTTACCGCCGTTGCAAAAGAGGTAGAAACCATTTTAGAAGTTACGCTTGCCCAACCAATCCTTCCGGGAAAATCAACCACTTTTACTTTAGATTTTGAAGGCCAAGTGCCAGTTCAAATTAGAAGATCGGGAAGAAATAACCGAGAAGGTGTTGAACTTTCAATGGCACAATGGTATCCAAAAATGGCCGAATTTGACTTTGAAGGATGGCATGCCGATCCCTACATTGCTAGAGAATTTCATGGAGTTTGGGGGAATTTTGATGTGAAAATTACGATCGATAAAAATTACCTTTTAGGAGGTTCGGGTTACTTACAAAATGGCAACGAAGTTGGATTTAACTACCAAGACAAAGATGTGGTGGTAACCGTTCCTAAAAAACAAAAAACCTTAACTTGGCATTTTATTGCGCCAAATGTGCATGATTTTACTTGGGCTGCTGATAAAAATTATCTTCACGATGTGGTGCAAACCACCTTTGGAACAACCTTACACTTCATCTATAAAAACAATCCTAAAATTATTGAAAACTGGAAACAGGCACAGCCTAAAACAGTTCAGTTAATGGGGTATTACAATGCTATTGTAGGTAAATATCCTTACAAGCAATATTCTATAATTCAGGGTGGAGATGGCGGAATGGAATACGCCATGTGTACGTTGATTTTAGGCGAAGGAACCTTAGACGGATTGGTTGGGGTTATAGCCCACGAAATGGGGCACTCTTGGTTCCAACATATTTTAGCTTCCAATGAAAGTAAACACCCTTGGATGGACGAAGGTTTTACCTCGTTTATTGAAGATTTAGGATTGAATGAATTAGCAGCAACAAAGTCTGCAAATCCTTTTTCAGGAGCTATAAAAAGTTACATAAATTTAGCAAATTCTGGAAAGGAGCACCCGCTTTCAACACATGGTGATCGCTATGATGAAAACCGAAGTTATAGCATTGCTTCCTACAGCAAAGGGGAAGTGTTTTTGGTGCAATTACAATACCTCATCGGGAAAGAAAATTTAATGAAAACCTTGAGAAGGTATTATGATGAATTTAAATTCAAACATCCAACTCCAAACGATATAAAACGCACCGCAGAACGTATTTCGGGAGCAAATCTCGATTGGTACCTAACCGACTGGACTAAAACCCTAAACACCATTGATTACGGAATAAAAGAAGTAACGGAAAATGAAGGTTCAACTAAAATTTCGTTAGAACGAATTGGCAGAATGCCAATGCCAATTGATCTTTTAATTGAATATACGGATGGAAGCAAAGAAAGTTTTTACATTCCGTTGCGCATGATGAGTTTTGAAAAAGCGAATCCAACACCAGAAATTTCAAGAACTGTTATAAGAGATTGGACTTGGGGCGACCCAAATTATTCGTTTAACATCTCAAAAGCGAAAGATAAAATTAAAAAATTAACTATTGATCCTAGCGGACTTATGGCTGATGTAAAGCCAGACAATAATAGTTATGAAATAAAATAATTCATAAAGCGTTCTTAAGGGGACGCTTTATTTTTAGAATAGAATTTGTAGTTTTACAGTCAATTTAATTTTCATCATGAAATCATTAAGATATATTTTACTTTTTGCTTTTCTGTGCCTCGGTTTTCAAAAAACTTCCGCACAAGTGTATCGCTTTAAAACCAGCAGTATGAGCGTTATGGACAGAAATGAAAAAGGTACATGGAGCAAATGGTCCGACTTTGTTAAAGCTGAAATCATAATTACTTTAGACGGAAAAAAAGATCGTTTTATTGTAAATTCTAAAGAATTACAGCTCTATAAAATTGATGCTTATTTAGAAAAGATTTCCAATGAAAATGATGATACGTTAGGTTTTAATTGCACTGATAATGAAGGTGAAAAATGTGTAATTCTTCTCGTTACCCGAAAAAAAGAAGGCAATAGAATGCAGTTTTACATCAACTACAACGACTTGAAAATGGTTTACAACATTTACAACACAAATTAATTTTGATCGAAAATAAAGATTTTACATATTCTAAATCGGAGAAATTAAAGAGCAGAAAATTAATTGATTTGCTTTTTTCAAAAGGGAAGTCGGTTTCTAAATTTCCGCTGCGATTGGTTTATGTACCTGCGGAAGAAGTTGATGAAAAATTATTATTTGGCGTTTCTGTTTCAAAAAAATATTTTAAAAACGCTTCCGATAGAAATTATTTAAAACGCGTTTTAAGAGAGTGTTACCGATTAAATAAAAAGCTATTGCACGAAAACTTAGATAAACCATATGCATTTATGTTTTTTTACCAATCAAATGAAGTTTTAAGCTATCAAGAAATTGAAGAAAAAACCATTCAGTTATTTGAAAAATGGGTAGTTGAAAAAAAATCATAACTGCAGTTTTACAGAATTAATAAAATAAAAACAACCATGTTTACTTACTTTAAAAAAAGATATGTTCTGCCAGTAATTGCAACTGGATTTTTGTTTGTTGGAGTTAGTTTTAAAGATGATTTTTTTGAAATTGCAAAACAAATTGAAATCTTCACCACGCTATTTAAAACGGTAAATCAAAACTATGTAGATGAGGTAAACCCGGCCGAATTAATGGATAAAGCCATTAAAAGTATGCTTGCCGAATTAGATCCGTATACCAATTATTTTAACGAGCAAGATGTTGTAAAATTTAAAATAAATAATACTGGAGAATATACGGGAATTGGCGCTATGATTACTAGAAAAGAAGACAAGTTAATCATTAAAGAGCCTTACAAAGGTTTTCCGGCAGACAAAGCAGGCTTAAAAGCTGGAGATGCTATTTTTCAAATTGGAGATGTGCTATTATCGGATTTTAAAGACGATGCTTCCCAATTACTCAAAGGAGCTAAAAACACTAAAGTTGAAGTTAAATACATCCGACAAGGGAAAACCTATTCGGCACAAATTGTATTAGATGAAGTAGAAATTAATGCGGTTCCTTTCTATGCTAAAATTGATGAGAAAACAGGTTATATTGCGCTAACGGCTTTCAACAGAAAAACAACTCAAGAAACCAAAGAAGCATTAGAAAAACTAAAAGCTGATGGTGCCGAACGAATCGTTTTAGACTTAAGAGGAAATCCGGGAGGTTTATTAAATGAAGCTGTTAATGTGTGTAATTTATTTGTTCCAAAAGGAGAAGTTATTGTGACCACCAAATCTAAAAACCCTAAATACAACAACACGTACAAGACCACAAATGAACCTATTGATGTTTCAATTCCGTTGGTAGTTCTTGTAAATGGAAAAAGCGCTTCGGCTTCGGAGATTGTATCAGGAGCCTTACAAGATTTGGATAGAGCTGTTGTTTTAGGCAGCCGAAGTTTCGGAAAAGGATTGGTGCAACGACCAATTGATATGACCTACGGAACACAAGTTAAAGTAACCATCTCGCGCTATTACACGCCTTCGGGAAGATGCATACAAGCTTTGGATTATTGGCACAAAGACGCCGATGGAAAAGCAGTTCGAACGGATGCCTCTAAATACAATGCATTTAAAACTAAAAAAGGAAGAACTGTTTATGATGGAGGGGGTATTCAACCCGATATTGAACTTGCTGAAACCAAAACCAGTACCATTGCAGAAGTATTGCAAAAAAACGATGCCATTTTTAACTATGTCACACAATATTATTACAAAAACCCGAATCTTGGAACGGCAATTCCGAATTTCACAGATGCGGATTTTGCTGAATTTAAAGCTTTTCTGAAAAAAGAAAAAATAGGTTTTGATACTGAAACTGAATTGGCATTGAAAACCACATTGGAAAAAGCCAAAAAAGAAAAAATTGATGAAACGATTCAATTGCAATACGATCAATTAATGGCCGCTTTACAAAAAAGTGAAGAAGCCTTAATTGATAAAAATCAGAAAGAAATTAAGAAACTAATTTTAGAAGAAATAATTAAAAGATACCAATACAAAGAGGGGCTATACCAATATTACTTGAAAAATAATATAGAAATTGCAAGAGCCACCTCCTTATTAGCTAACCCTGTTGAATATTCTAAAATATTGCAATGATGCTTAGGATATTAAAATATATCCCTTTGTTATTCTTTGGCCTAGCCTTTGGCCAAGAGGAAGCGGTTAAGTCGGTATATTTTGAGTTTGACAAATATTCTTTAGACGAAAAACAAATCAAAGAAGTCGTTGATTTTGTAAAAACTACCGATTCAACCCGAATTGAATCTATCCAAATTTATGGATATACTGACGATATTGGCAAGGACGACTACAACTGTAGATTGTCTACCAATAGAGCGGCAACCATTGAAAATGCACTGATAGAAAATGGAATTAAAAGCAAAATAATTGTTACCATAGAAGGCAAAGGAAAGATATTAATTGACGACGATGTATTGGACAACCTTCCTGAAAAACGATCCAAAAACAGACGAGTAGATGTAGTTATCAATCTAAAAGAATTGCCAAAATTAGTTCTGCCTGGATTTTATAATATGCTAAAAAAAGACCATGTTGTTGGAGATCATATTTACTTAGAAAATATACTTTTTGAATCAGGGAGCAGCAAGTTGAAGGAAAAAGCAATTGCCGAATTAGATCGAGTGGCCCTCTTAACATTACGATATAAAAATATTGAATTTGAAATACAAGGGCATGTTTGCTGTACCCCAAAATATCAAAAGGAGGCTATAGATAAAGATACTAAAAAAAGAGAATTGTCTGTAAATCGTGCTTTGGCAGTATATAAATATTTAGCTTTTAGAAGGGTTCCAAAAAACCGAATGACCTACAAGGGTTATGGAAACAAGATGCCGTTGGGAAAAGAGCCCGAATACGACAGAAGAGTAGAGTTGGTAATTACTAAAATCTAGCTATTCGCGTTTCATTTCGATATGCGGAATATCGTCTTCAAAATACATCTCACTGGTTTGCACAAACCCGTGGCTCTCATAAAAATTTTTAAGATACAATTGCGCCGAAATGGTTATCTTTTTTTGGTTGTAGTAGGTTGCTATTCCTTCAATTGCGTGTTGCATTAAATCATGTCCCCACTTTTTGTTTCGGGCTTCTGGGTGAATTACAACTCGGCCAATAGAAGCATTTTCAAAATAATCTCCAGAATTAAATAAACGGGCATAAGCCACAATTTGGCTGTTTATTTCTCCAAATAAGTGAATTGCTTTTTCATCTTTTCCGTCAACATCTTGATAAACGCAATTTTGCTCCACCACAAAGACGTGAGAGCGAAGTTTTAATATCGAATATAGTTCTTGCAGAGAAAGTTCGTTAAATCGCTTTATTTTCCATTTTAAAGAATCTTGTTTCATCGCTTATTTTATTTCTTTTTTAAAAACTGAACCGATTTAATAATTGATTCTAATTCGAACATTAAGTCTCTTTTTTGTTTGGAGGGTGCGTAACAAAATCCTTCAATGACTAAAATTCTATTGTTAGCCTCATCTAAAATGGCATAATTAACAAACGGTCCGTTCATAAAATCGTTCAGCATTTCCCAATTTCCTTTGGTTTCAAAAGTGGGTTTGTTGAAAATTTTCGTTTTGGATAAATACGGCGCAAACGCCTTTTCGGTGGCCATTCTCGTTCTGGGAACTGCTCCGTGTATATACAATCTGCCGATGGAATCTCTAATGTGCGTAATTCGTTTAACTGCAGCAGCATTGTCTTTAATACTACTGTAGGGAATTTGATAAAAAATTAAACTCAAATTTCCGCTTGTGATTTCTTTCTTTAGCCAAATAAATTTTCGGCGGCGGAATACAAATTTGTACTTATTTGGAACATTCAACTGAATGTTAAATTTCTTTCTGATTTTAGAAATATCTAATAACGAGTCGTGTTTTATTTTTTCTTGAAATACCTTGATTTCCGAATCTTTAATTCGTTTAATAATCAATGAATCGTTGCTTTGAATTGTGTCTAAAATTTGTAAAACAGAAGATCCCGAAATATGAATTACTACCTGTGGGTTGGTATATTCGTTATTTTCAATTCGAAACTGACTTTTAGACTCTTTTTTGACCACAATAATATTTCTACTATTTGTCATAAATCCCTCCAATAACTTAACAGGATATTGCTTTAAGGTAAAAACTGGTTCTTCTTGAGGAAGTCCTAATACTGGTGCCGCAAATTTATTTCTGATGCTATCCCCCACCTCACCATTCCACAATTGGTCATCAATAATCACAGAAACTTCATTTGTGGGACTAGTTTGCGCATTGGCGGGTTTTATCTCTTTGTTTTTGCAAGAAATAAATAGCAATGAAAGAAATAACAAAAAAAAATGGGCTTTATTCATAGCATGAAATAAAGCCCAAATTTATATAAGATTTTTGTATTATCCGTTTATTTTTAATTTCATGCCCGGTTTTAAACTTTCGCCTTTAATGTTGTTCCATTTTTTTAAATCGGAAATAGTAACTCCAGGAAACTTTTGAGTAATTTTCAATAAGGTGTCGCCTTTTCTTACTTGGTATAGAATTTCACTTGACTTTTTATCTTTATTGTTTTGAACTAATGCCTCTTTTGAAGTAATTATTTCTTCTTTTCCAACAATTAATTTGTCGCCAAGTTTAATATTGCTATCCGATAAAGAATTCCATTCTAATAGGTCGTTGATTGTAGTGTTAAATTTTCTTGCAATAGTGCCCAAATATTCTCCTTTTTCTACAATGTGTTCAATGTTTTTAAACTCTTTTTTTGGAGTGGTTGCTTCAGTTTTTGCTTGTGCAACACTATCCTCAGAAATAATTAATTGCGTTCCAACTTTTACATTATTGTCAATAATGTTGTTCCATTCTTTTAATTGGGCTACACTAATATTGTGTTTTTTTGCAATAGAAAATAAATAGTCGCCTTTGGCTACCACATAGTAATTTTCGGTAGTTTTTGGGGTTTCAGTATTGTTTGTTTTTGATTCTGTGGCTACAACCGCTTCTTTCTTTTCAACAATTGGTTGCTTGGTTTCTTTTTTTACCCAAGTAGTAACCTTTTCAGTTTTGATGATTTTAATTGATTCTCCAAGCGCAATGTTGTTGTCTTTTAATTGATTCCACTTTTTGATTTCTGCCAGCGTAACTCCATATTTATTGGCGATTTCTGTTAAATTATCTCCTTTTTTAACTTTATGGATTTTAGTAACCTCTTTGGTGGTTACAACTTTTTCGGTTTTATATTCTTTTTCCTGTTTAGTGTCAGCAGAAGCAATTACAATGTTTTTAATTTTAGGGTCTTCCGTTTCATGAGTAACATTTTTAACTACATCATCGGTGATTTTAATTTTTAATGTTCTTCGTTTTGGATTTTTATTCGATCTCAAATAATTCCACTTCATAATATCATCCACAGAAACATGGTATTGTTCGGCAATTTCGGCTAAGCTTTCCCCTCGATGTACTTTATGGTATTTTGTTTTATAGGCCATGCCGTTTTGAGGATCTGCAGTTCCTTTAAGAGAATCTTTAGGCTTAGAAATCGCTATGCTCTCATATGGGCGCTCTCTCTTGCTTTGTTCGTGATTTATGTAAGCATAAATTTTATCTTCATTTGATGTGAAAATTGCTATCTTATCTTTTGGAAGTCTAAGAAAATTGGTTTGTCCGGTAATATGTGGAATTTCGTTTCTTTTGAAAGAAGGATTAAAAAATTGAATAGCCGCAACCGGAACGTCTAATAAATCTGAAACTTGCTTAAAAGTCATGTGGTTTTTTATTGCAACAGTATCTGTGGCAAATAAATTTGCCACCGCTTTATTCGGAACAATTCCGTGTTCTTTGTGGTATTCAAAAATATACATTGTTGCTAAAAAAGCAGGCAAATATCCTTGGGTTTCCTTTGGAAGATTTTTTCTAATATTCCAATAGTTTTGATGCCCTCCTGATCTTCGAATTGCTTTAGCAACATTTCCTGGACCCGAATTGTAAGCTGCTAGAACCAAATCCCAATCACCAAAAATTTTATACATGTTGTTCATGTAAACCGATGCCGCTTGGCTAGCTTTTAGCGGTTCGCTTCTTTCGTCTACATAGGAATCAATATTTAACCCGTATTGCTTTCCCGTTTGATACATAAACTGCCACAAGCCAGTTGCACCAACTCGTGAAACAGCTCTAGGATTTAAAGCAGACTCAACAACGGCCAAGTATTTTATTTCTAATGGAATATTGTTTTTAGCTAATTCTTCTTCAAAAAGTGGAAAATAATATTGGGAAACCCCCAATAATCTCTCAAAAGATTTTCTTCTGTTCTTTAAAAATGATTTGATTACATTTTCTAAACCAATATTGTACTCAATATTAAATGGCGATTTTTCGTCTAATTTTTTTAATCTTTCTTTTAGTAATTCGGTTGGAAGTTCAAAGTCAACTTTCTGATCAACGTTTACATTTTTAATATCGGCAATCATTTCGTCATAAAGATCCAACGAAGTGAGTTCCTGCATCCATAGACTATCAATACAAGTTGCAATATTGTCTGAAACAAAAGTGGATTTAATAGAGTCTAAATAGGAAACTTTAATTTCTTTTTTTAGAATAGAGTCTTTGGTTTTTATTAAATCTTGACTGTAAAAAGTAGCTGAAACAAGTAATAATAGAACGGTAATGTGGTGTTTTATATTCATAGTGTTTTTTTTCAATATTACTTTGGGATAAATATTGATTAATACAAACTTATTGATATCTAACGAATTAAAGTGTTTAATTATTGTTAAAGTAATTTCTTTAGTCTAAAATCGCTTGGATTCCAGGTAATATTCTACCTTCTAACATTTCAAGCATAGCACCGCCTCCAGTAGAAACGTAACTCATTTTTTCTTCTAAATTAAATTGTTTTACTGCCGCAACAGAGTCTCCTCCTCCTACTAATGAAAAAGCGCCGTTAGCAGTAGAATCTGCAATGAAATTTCCAAGAGTTATGGTTCCTTTTGCGAAATTTTCCATTTCAAAAACCCCTAATGGACCATTCCAAAGAATCGTTTTTGATTCCATAATCACTTTTCTAAAATTCTCTAAAGACTTTGGTCCTGCGTCCAATCCTTGCCATCCGTCTGGAATTTCTCTTACATCAACAATTTGGGTTTGTGCATCATTAGAAAAGGCATTTGCAGCAACCACGTCAACCGGAATGTGAATGTGTACATTTTTCTCTTTTGCTTTTTGCAAAATATCTAAAGCTAAATCCAATTTGTCGTCTTCACAAATAGAATCCCCAATTTTTCCGCCTAGGGCTTTAATGAATGTAAAAGTCATTCCTCCGCCAATTATCATGTGATCAACTTTGTCTAAAATGTTTTCAATTACGGTAATTTTAGAAGAAACTTTAGATCCTCCCAAAACAGCAGTTACCGGTTTAACCGAGTTGTTTAATACACGATTTAAGCTGTCTATTTCTTTTGCCAATAACATCCCGAAACATTTGCTATTTGGGAAAAACTGTGCGATAATTGTAGTAGATGCATGGGCTCTATGTGCTGTTCCAAATGCGTCGTTTACATAGATGTCACCCAAAGAGGCTAATTCTTTTGCAAAGGCAACGTCGCCCGCTTCTTCTTCAGCATAAAAACGAAGATTCTCTAAAAGTAATACTTGTCCAGGTTGAAGATTTGCAGCAGCCGTTTGAGCCACTTCACCTCTACAATCAGAAGCAAATATTACGGCAACATTTAATACTTCCGATACTTTTGAAACGATATGTTTTAAAGAATATTTTTCTTCTTTTCCTTTTGGTCTTCCAAGGTGAGACATTAAAATAACGCTTCCACCATCAGCGATAATTTTATCTATGGTTGGCTTTGCTGCTTCAATTCTATTTGCATCTGTAACCTTAAAATTTTCATCTAAAGGAACGTTGAAATCTACTCGAATTATTGCTTTTTTGGAATTAAAATTAAAGTCTTGAAGCGTTTTCATAAGGAAGTATTTGTTTAATATTTAAGTTTTGCAAATATAGGCAATTTGTTTTTTTGGGAAAATCAACTAGACCATTAATTGAATTGGACTCAAAATGGGTTTTTATTTATTGCTTTTTAAGTATCTTTGCTTATGTTATTTTCTGAAATTTTAGGTCACGAACATATAAAAAACCACTTAATTCACAGCGCGAGTCAAGGGAGAATTCCACATGCACAACTTTTTATTGGGCCGGAAGGTACTGGGACTTTAGCAATGGCAATTGCCTATGCGCAATATATTGTTTGTCAAAATTCGGGATCCGATAACACTGAGGAAAACGAAGCCTGTAATCTAAAATTTAATCACCTTGGGCATCCCGATTTACATTTTATTTATCCTACCGTTTCTACCGAAGACGTAAAATCAAAGCCAAAAAGCATTGATTTTATTCAAGATTGGAGGCAATTTGTGTCTGAAAATCCATACGGAGGTTTGTTTGATTGGTATAAAATGCTGGGCGTTCAAAATAAACAAGGCGAAATTCGTGTAGACGATGCGGCAGAAATATTAAAGTTGTTGGCACTAAAATCTCTCGAAGGAAGTTATAAAATTATGATCATTTGGATGGCCGATAAAATGAATATTGCGGCATCGAATAAGCTTTTAAAACTTCTGGAAGAACCTACAGATAAAACCGTTTTTATTTTAATTTCGGAAAACGAAGAAGATATTATTCAAACCATTCGATCGCGTTGCCAAGTGTTACATTTTAATGGATTGCCCGAAAATGTGATCACCCAGGCCCTAGTATCAAGAGAAAATATTGATGAAAAAGAGGCCTATAAAATAGCCCATCAAGCTCAAGGAAATTACAATAAGGCCTTACATATTTTAAAAGAAGACAATGAAGAATTACCTTTTGAAAAATGGTTTGTAGACTGGGTTCGTGCAGCATTTAAAGCCAAAGGAAATGCAGCGGCAATTCAGGAATTAATTGCGTGGAGTGAAGAAATTGCAGGTTTAGGAAGAGAAGCGCAAAAGAAATTTTTAAATTATTGCATTGATATGTTTCGCCAAGCTTTGATGTTAAATTATCAAGCAGAAACTTTAGTATATATGGAGCCTACAGTAGAGAAATTTAAATTAGAAAATTTTGCTCCTTTTGTTAATGGAAATAATATTTCGGAAATATTTAAAGAACTTTCTGATGCGTCTTACCATATTGAACGTAACGGAAATGCTAAATTAATTTTGACCGATTTATCAATTAAACTTACTCGACTAATTCATAAAAAATAATACCATGCACAACACCGCTTCTATTTTGATATTACTTTTTTTAGCAATTACTTTTATTATTTCTTGTCATGAAAAAATCTTTCATTGGAAAGATGCGATGTCTTGGATGATTCCACATTTTGAAAAAACCATATTAAAAAAAAGAGTACCTCTTGCAACCGGAATTTTACTTGTTGTAGAGTTAATTGCGGCCATTTTTTCGATTATTGGTTGTATTCAATTATACATAAACGGAGGAAGAGAATTTGGATATTATGGCGCTGTTTTTTCTTGTATTAGTTTGTTGTTAATGCTAATTGGACAGCGATTAGCTAAAGACTATGAGGGCGCAAAAACAATAGCTATTTATTTTATTACTGCGGTTTTCGGCGTATATCTTTTAGGTTAATTTTAAATTGACTCCATAAAAAAATCCAAGCCGATTTAGCTTGGATTTTTTTTATTAATAACGGTTTGATTATTTTTTGCTAGAAGGTTTTTCCTCTGTCTTCGCTTCCGATTTGTATTTGTCGTTAACCAATTTAATCATTTCTTTAGTAATATCATATTGATCTTTTGCATATAAAACGGTAGCAGCCTCACCAGTTCCAAAAACGTAATCGTATCCTTTTTCTTTCCCGTAATCTTTAAAGATTTTTTTATACTTCACTACAACTGAGTCCATTTCAACACTATGTTGCCCTTGAATTTGTTGAGCCAATGCTTGTTGGGTATATTGAAGCTGTTGCTCTCTTTGTTGTAACTCAGCGTATTTTTGTTGTGCCCAAGCTTGCCCATTTTTTTGAGCATTACCTTGAAATGCATTTTTTTCTGCTTCCAATTTATCAACTTCAACTTTTAATCTAGATCCTTTCTCGTCGGCAATTGCTTCGTATTTTGCTTTTAAGTCTTTTGCTTCTGTAGATTCTTCTAATAATTTATTAGTGTCTATGTAAGCTGTTTTAAAATCTTTTGCTTCAACTGATTTTTCACATGATACAATTGCAAATACAATTGCAATCCCTACTAATACTTTTTTCATTCTATTTGTGTTTATTTTTTTCTATTTGTCAAAAGTATAAAATTTAAACAGTAAAAGCTTAAAAGTTTAAAAAATGACTTTTATTTTGTGTTATAAGATTTTGTTATTATTGATTTTAATTAAATAATTATTCTCTATCAAAACCGGCTTTAAATAAAGCGTTTTTAGCGTAAATTATTTTTTTATCGTTAAAACTTATGTTTGGCGTTGTTTTGTTTGAAATTTGATTGTTATTTTAGTTTTTAGCGTTTTTTAGAACATAAATATGGGACGAATATTCCATATTTTGTCTTGCAGCCCAATTTGATCGTAAACCAATAAAAAAAGCTTTAATAAAATTCATTTTACCTGTTTTATATTTTTCAGATAATAAACTAACATAAAAACTATCAAATTTCATTGGAAGTACTTTTTGCAATTCTAAGTTTTCTTTGGCAAATAATTTTTTTATTGCAGTTTTAGAAAAATGCCATAAATGAATTGGCACATCATAAGCCGCCCAAAAAGAACCATAATATTTTGCGTCAAACGAATTAAAATTAGGTACGGCAATAATTATTGTTCCAGATGGTTTAATTAATCGCTTTAAATCTTTTATTTGATTTTCCAAATCAGGCACATGTTCTAATACATGCCACATCGTAATTACATCAAATGAATTGTTTTCTAAATCGTTTAAACTTTCAACAAAAGTAACTCCTTTGTTCTTGGCAATTGCCTTAGCTTTTTCACTTGGTTCAACACCAATAATTTCCCATCCGTCTTTTTTAGCAACCGATAAAAAATCACCAACTCCAGCTCCAATATCTAAAATTTTGCCTCGCTGTGATTCAGAATTTATTAGGTTTAATTTGTTTTTTAAAGCAATTGATTTAACAAACTGATATATTTTTTCAAACAACGATTTATTTCCATCGGTGTGTGAAATATAGTCTACGCTTTCATAATAACTTGGTAGTTTATCAAGAGATGGTTGTGGATGCGTAATCAACATGTCTAGATCTTTGTCATGCAAGAGTTCAAATGTTTCTTGGGAAACAGAATGATCTTTAACGTTTAAAAAATGAATTGCGTTTTGAATATTCATTAAATTGTCTTTATTAATAAGGGTTTACAAAGTAGTTTCACGTGGAACATCTTATCTTCCCATATGAATTAACAGCACCGAAATATCGCTTGGTGATACCCCGCTAATTCTTGATGCTTGAGATATTGTGATTGGTCTGATCTTAGTTAATTTTTGTTTTGCTTCAATCGACATCGATTTTATTTTGTTATAATCAAAGTCGGCCGGAATTTTCATATCCTCAAGACGAGTTAATTTATCTGCGTTATTTCTTTCTTTTTCAATATAACCAGAATATTTAACTTGAATTTCAGCTTGCTCTAACACCTCTTTATCCAAATTATTATCGGCAACATATTGGGCAACTTTTTCAAATTTTAAGAAATCCTCTAAGTCGATTTGGGGTCTTGAAAATACTTTAAACATCTTATCCGATTGTACAATTGGAGCGCTTCCTTTTTGCTCTAAAATTGGATTTGTTTCTGCAACTGTAACGCTTGTTTCTTTAAAAAAATTCACCATTGCGTCACTTGCGGCAAATTTTTCTTCCATTCGACGCATTCTTTTCACAGATGCCAAGCCAATTTCATAGCTCTTTGGCGTTAATCGAGCATCGGCATTATCTTGTCTTAAAAGCGTTCTGTATTCAGCACGAGAAGTAAACATTCGGTAAGGCTCTTCAGTTCCTTTCGTGATTAAATCGTCAATTAAAACGCCTATATAAGCCTCGTTGCGTTTTAATATCATAGGGTCTTTTTCTTGAACCTTTAATGATGCATTAATTCCGGCCATTAATCCTTGTGAAGCGGCTTCTTCATAGCCAGTGGTTCCGTTAATTTGACCTGCAAAATACAATCCTTCAACTAATTTAGTTTCAAGAGTATGTTTTAATTGTGTAGGTGGAAAATAATCATATTCTATGGCATATCCAGGACGGAAAAACTTCACATTTTCAAACCCCGCAACAGAGCGCAATGCTTTAAACTGAATGTCTTCGGGTAACGAAGTAGAAAATCCATTTACATAAACCTCACAGGTATTCCACCCCTCTGGCTCGATAAATAATTGATGTCTTTCTTTGTCAGCAAAACGATTGATCTTATCTTCAATAGATGGACAATAACGAGGTCCAAGAGATTTAATTCTTCCATTAAACATGGGTGATCTATCAAATCCTTCACGTAAAATATCATGAACTTGCAAAGAAGTATACGTCATGTGACATAATCTTTGATGCACTAAAGGTTTTGTTTCGTCGGAATAAGAAAATTTATCTGGGCGTTCGTCTCCAGGCTCTTCGTTCATTTTTGAATAGTCTAAAGAACGACCGTCAACACGAGGCGGCGTACCCGTTTTCATTCTTCCTGCTTCAAAACCTACTTTAACTAAATCTTCGGTAATTCCATAAGCAGCGCTTTCACCAGCTCTACCTCCTCCAAATTGTTTATCGCCAATATGAATTAAACCATTTAAAAAGGTTCCGTTAGTAAGAACAACAGTTTTAGCATTAATAGATATGCCAAGAGATGTTTTAATCCCTTCTATTTTTCCATTATTGATTATTAATCCGGACACCATTTCTTGATAGAAATCTAAATTTGGTGTATTTTCCAACATCATACGCCATTCCTCAGAAAAACGCATTCTATCCGACTGAACCCTTGGCGACCACATAGCGGGCCCTTTGGATTTATTCAACATTTTAAATTGAATAGCGGTTTTATCAGAGACTATCCCAGAGTAACCTCCAAGCGCATCAATTTCTCTTACGATTTGCCCTTTTGCAATACCTCCCATAGCAGGATTACAAGACATTTGAGCAATGTTTTGCAAACTCATTGTTACCAATAAGGTTTTCGATCCTAAATTGGCTGCCGCTGCCGCTGCCTCACACCCTGCATGACCCGCTCCTACAACAATAACATCGTATGTGTTAAACATAAATTTTAATTTAGAACCGTTACTACTAAATAGCCCTTTTTATTTAAATGTTCCACATGGAACATTGTGTTTCTATATTCACTTTTAATGTTCCACGTGAAACATTTTGATCTTCTCGTCTTCTTTACTTCGCATCAAAGCCTCGTCCTCTTCTGTTTTATCTTTGTATCCACAATAATGCAAAACACCGTGAACCATAACACGCATCAATTCTTCTTCAAAAGACACCTTAAAATCAGTGGCGTTATCTTTGACGCGTTCGGTTGAAATAAAAATATCCCCATGAATTTCATTTCCCATAGAATAATCAAATGAAATAATATCGGTTAATGTGTCGTGATTTAAATATTGCTCATTCAAGTTCAATAAATAATCGTCATCACAAAAAATATAATTTATTTCTCCTTCATTCTTTTCCTCAGAAACAATAACTCTAGAAATCCAATTCGACAATTGTTCTTCGTTACTTAATTCAAAATCGTTCTCGTAATTAAAACTTATCATTTATTAAAATATTCTTGAACCTTCTGGTTAAAATTAGAACGCAAAGGTAAGGTTTGTCTATTTAAAATTTCTACACTATTTATATATTCTTGTAGGCGCAACGGCAAAGCGGTAGCGGTATTGCTAAACTCTTTTTTGGACGTTTCCGATTGGCGTTTCTTTTCTTCACCTTGTTGCTGTACCGCCTTTTCAAGTTTTAACAACTCATATTTAACATTTAATATTTTTTGGAGTACTTCGTTGTTAAAGCCTTTGTTAAGTAACTGTTTTTCAATTTGTTTCATTTGTTCAAGCGCACTTTTTCCTTGATTTCCAACACCTTGTTTGTCTAATTCTTTTTGAAGCGCCTCTCTTAATTGCTGTTGCTCTTTATAAATTTCCATAATCGCTTTTGCATCTCCTTCTTGACCGTTTTCGCCTTCAGAATCCCCTTGTTGAGATCCTCCCGATTGCGATTTTCCGTCTTTTCCTTGTTTGCCTTTACCTTCCTTGCCGCCTTCCTTACCATCACCAGGTTTGTCACCTGGTTTTTGCCCTGGTTTGTCGCCTGGTTTGTTTCCTGGCTTCATGCCGTCTTTCATTTTCTTTTCTAAATCACCTTGCTTTTTGATTATATCAGGCAATTGAGAATCGCCTCCAGATCCTTTTCCTGGCGAAGGCATTCCTTTGCTTTTTCCTGAACCCGACATTTGCATGGACATTTGCATATTAAACAATATAGAAGCTAACATATCAGCCAACTTATTTGCTGCACTAATGGCAAATTGCTGGTAGGAAACTCCTTTAAAAACATCAGCTTCCGCCAATGTTTCTAACGATTTGTCAATATTGTATTGTACGTTTCCAATTTCTGTAGTTACTCCTTCGGATAGTTTCGGGTTTCTTAAAGATAGTGCAAACAAACTATCATCAACATGCTTAAATTCTTGTTTTAAATCCTGCTGAATCTTAAGGTTTTTGTTAAACGAAGGCGAGCCTCTTTTAAGTCCTTTAAACTGACCCATGACCGATTCTTGTGAAAAAGAATAGGCCAATAAATTGTCTAAAATTTGTCGCAACATAGCAACATCCTCTTCCATTTGTTCCTGCTCACCCATTTCCATGCTTGATTGCATGTCTTGGCTCATTTGCTTCATTTTCTTAGAGGCGCTTTTTTGCTTAGGCTTGGCTCCTTCTTTTGATTTTTTTTGCAATTGATCTGAAGCGTTTTTTAAATCTTCATCGATGCTTTTTTCTTTAGCATCAGTATCTGGGAGATCAACCGGGGCTTTTAACTCTTTGTTGTCTTTTTCTAATTCTTTTAATTCTTCCTGAATTTTATCAAATTCTTTGTTGATCTCATTTTGTTTTTCAGTGCTGTTTTCTTTCTCATCAGCAGCCAATTTATCTTGCTTTTCGGATAATTTATCTAATTTATCAGCGATTTGCTCTGCCTTCTTTTCTACATAATATTTTTTGGTTAGCTCTACTAATTGTTGCAAACTTTTGGTTTGATTTTTACTTTGCTGTTTTAATTTGTCCATTTTATCGAACAATTCTTCTTTTTGAAGTTTTTCGTTCAATTTTTGAAGTTCGTCAAGGAGCTTATTGTTCTTTTCTAGGTCTTTTTCTACTTTTTCTAAACGATCTTTCAAAAGTTCTTTAACCTCATCTTTCTTTTCGGTTTTAACTTTTTCTAGATTCTCTTTCATCTTTTCAGCAAAATTTTTCATCAACTCATCTTGCTGCTTTTGTTTGTTTAGAAAATCTTCAACCTTTTGCTGTTCTTTAAATTCTAAATTGTCTTTTTCTTTACCCATTTTTTGCAACTTATCCATTTCATTAAGCTGCTTATCTTGAGCTTTCAAAGACTTCTGCATAGCATTGATATTGTCATTTTGTTGTTGCAATAATTGATCTTCTTTCTCGGTTTGTGTTGCTATTCGATTTGAAAAAACAGAGGACTTAGTGCTTTTGTAATTATGAAACGCATCATTATCAAAAACTTCGAAATAATACTCATAGGAAACACCTTCTTCAACAGGAAGATTACTTGGGAAAGCAAACACAAACTGGTCATATACATCTTTTTTAACGGCTATGGTTGCTCTTTTTGCGTTATTAGGCTTATCCTTTGGATAATAAATTACTTGAAGCTTAGAAAGTCCGTAATCATCCGAAACCTGACCTAAAAGAAAGTTTTTATCAATCTTTAAACTATCTGGAGCGTTGCCAACAGAAATTACTGGAAACTGATCTTTAACAATTGTAATTTGATAGTTTAGCTTTTCGTAATTCTGGATTTTATTATTGGAAGTTACAATTTGATAGTTGGTGTTCTGAATAATTTTTTTTGAAAGTAAAAACTGGTTATCACTTTTTGTGAAACGGTATTTGGCTGCTTCATTTTGCCATTCCACTTTTTGGGTGGCAACCGTATTCATTTTCCAGGTAACTCTTGTGCCTTCTGGAACAACAGCGTTTCCGGTTCCTTTAATTACTTCCGATTTTTTATTTAAATAATTCGGAAAATTCAATACCATTTCGAAGTTAGCAATAGTTGGAACAGTTACTACATTCAGCTCATAATCCTTTGAAACAACGGCATTGGCCTCAAGGTGGAATTCTAAATTTTCCTTTGGTTTGGAAATCACAAATTGAAATTCACCTGGCTTGGAGGACTCCATAAAATAACTCTCTTCTCCAATAAAAATCATAGTGTTTTCGGGAACTACCTTTCCAACCGTTTTAACTTTTAATATAAAATCTTGGTTTTGTTCTGTTTGTAAATCCGAATTCAAAACCTGAAATTCAAATGGTGCTGGGGGTAAAAATTGTTCCTTATAATTAACCACACGATGCAAACTTTGGGTAATAAAATTTCCGTTTCCTGAAATGTAGAAAAAAGCAAAAAACAACACAGGAATTACCGCCAATGGAATATATTTTTTATTCTTTCCGAAATTAATTGCTTTTACAAAAGGAATAGGCTGTAGCGTTTTGGCTTTTTGATCTATCGAGGCAAGTAACAATTCTGAAGTATTCGAATCTTGAGAAAGTTGCAAGAAATTAGTCAGTTTATCCCCTACTTCACTGAAATGGTTTCCAATAATTTTTGAAGCATCATCGTAGTTGATCCCACTTTGAAGTTTAAATAATTTTGAAATTGGAAAAAGAATAAATCGAAGTAATAAAAACAGTTCTACCGCTACAAATGTCCAAAACAAAAGCGTTCTAGAATTTGGCTTCAGCCAAAAAAAGAACTCAATACTAAGTGTAAAAAGAAAATAAAGCAGGCCAATTCCAATAAAGAAAATTCCACCACGCAACAATTCGTTGGTGTAATATTTCTTAATAAACTGCTCCAGTTTATGATAAATTATGCTGCTATTTTCCAATTTAATTTCTGCCTTATTTATAACCGATAAAAGTAGTAATTTCTATTTAGAATAAAAGTTAATTCTTTCTAAAACGGATTTTTTAGAAATATAGGCTTATATAACTTCCAACTTCTGATTATCTTTGCGTCAAATTTTACTAAAATGTCTAAACAAGTTCGTGTGCGTTTTGCGCCAAGTCCAACTGGGCCTTTACATATTGGCGGGGTAAGAACCGCTCTTTTTAATTATTTATTTGCCAAAAAAAATAACGGTGTTTTTTATCTTCGAATTGAAGATACCGATCAAAATCGTTTTGTTCCTGGAGCGGAAGAATATATTTTAGAAGCTTTAAATTGGCTTGGAATTGCGCCAAGTGAAACAATAGGAAAAAATGAAAAATTTGGACCTTATCGTCAATCAGAAAGAAAACAGTTGTACAAACAATACGCCGATCAGTTAATAAAATCGGGGTGGGCTTATTATGCTTTTGATACTCCAGAAGCTTTAGATGCGCATAGAAAACAACACGAAGCCGAAGGAAAAACGTTTATTTACAATTGGCATAACCGTGAAAAATTAGATACTTCGTTGGTGATTTCGGAAGAGGAAACGAATAAACGTATTGCTTCTGGGGCTGATTATGTTATTCGATTTAAAACTCCGGTAAACGAAACGTTGCATTTACAAGACATTATTCGTGGTGATATAAAATTTGAAACTAATTTATTAGACGATAAAGTTTTATTCAAGTCAGACGGGATGCCAACTTACCATTTAGCAAATATTGTAGACGATCATTTAATGGAAACTTCGCATGTAATTCGCGGCGAAGAATGGTTGCCATCAATGCCTTTACACTGTTTATTATATAAAGCATTTGGTTGGGAAGCGCCTCAATTTGCGCACTTGCCTTTGATTTTAAAACCAATTGGTAACGGAAAATTATCTAAAAGAGATGGCGATAAAATGGGATTTCCAGTGTTTCCTTTAGAATGGAACGATGCTTCCAGCATGACAAAATCGATGGGCTACAGAGAAAACGGCTTTTTTCCTGAAGCGGTCGTAAATTTCTTAGCTTTACTAGGTTGGAATGATGGTACCGATCAGGAGATTTTCACTTTGGAAGAATTGTGTGAAAAATTTGATTTAAATCGAGTTCACAAAGCGGGTGCTAAATTTGATCCAGAAAAAAACAAATGGTTCAACCACCACTATTTACAAGAACAATCTAACGAAAATTTAGCAAAAGTCTTTGCTTCAATTTTGTCTGAAAAAGGAATTTCTACTTCTCTTGATTTAATTAAAATTGTTTCTTTAATAAAAGAACGAGCAGATTTTGTTACTGATTTTTGGGAATTATCCGATTATTTCTTTGTAGCTCCAACATCGTATGATGAAAAAGCTACAAAAAACTGGAAAGAAGAAACGCCTGCTTTAATGCAACAATTAATTGCGGTTATCGAAACTATTGAAGATTTTACTTCTTTAAATATGGAAAACATAATAAAAGACTGGATGACTCAAAACGAAATAGGAATGGGTAAAGTAATGCAGCCGTTTCGATTGAGCTTGGTGGGCGCTTTAAAAGGGCCTCATCTTTTTGATATTGCAGAAATGATTGGGAAAGAAGAAACCATTAAAAGAGTAGAATCCGCTATCAAAAATATATAAATAAAAAAGAGGCATAAGCCTCTTTTTTATTCTTTACTTTCAACTTTCGCCCAAGTATCTCTAAGGCCAACCGTTTTATTGAAAACTAGTTTATCAGAATTAGAGTCTTTATCTACACAATAATAACCCAATCGCTGAAATTGAAAATGATCTAAATTTTTAGCAGTTTTTAAACTCGGTTCTACATATCCGGTAATCACCTGTAAAGAGTTTGGATTAATGAATTCTTTAAAATCTATTTCTTTATTTCCGTCTGGACTTTCATGAGAAAATAAACGATCATAAATACGAACTTCTGCAGGTACCGCATGAGCAATTGACACCCAATGAATGGTTCCTTTTACTTTTCTTTGACTTGCTTCGGTACCGCTTCCGCTACGAGAATCTACATCGTAAGTACAATGAATTTCGGTAATGTTTCCGTTTGCATCTTTCACAACGCTTTCTCCTTTAATGATATACGCATTTTTTAAACGCACTTCAGTACCTAATGTCAATCGGAAAAATTTCTTGTTTGCTTCTTCTTGAAAATCTTCTCTTTCGATATACAATTCTTTAGAAAAAGGCACTTTTCTATACGTTAATACATCTTCTTCTGGATTGTTTTCTGCCTCTAGCCACTCTTCATTTCCATCTGGATAATTAGTAATTACAAGCTTAACAGGGTTCAAAACCGCCATAACTCGAGGCGCGATTTTATTCAAATCTTCACGAACACAAAACTCCAATAAAGAAACATCTATTAAGTTTGTTCGTTTAGCAATTCCAATAGTTTTGGCAAAATTACGGATGGAAGCCGGTGTATAACCTCGTCTTCTCATTCCAGAAATGGTACTCATTCTTGGGTCGTCCCAACCTGTAACATGTTTTTCTTCAACTAGTTGTAATAATTTACGCTTACTTACAACAGTGTGCGATAAATTTCTTCTGGCAAATTCTCTTTGCTTCGGACGCACTTTTGTAACATCAAAAACTTGATCTAAAAACCAGTCGTATAATTCTCTGTGAGGTAAAAATTCTAAAGTGCAAAAAGAGTGCGATATTTGCTCTAAATAATCACTTTCTCCATGAGCCCAATCATACATTGGGTATACACACCATTTATCACCAGTACGGTGGTGGTGTTTATGTAAAATACGATACATAATAGGATCGCGCATCAACATATTGGTGTGTTTCATATCGATTTTAGCGCGTAAAATATGGGTTCCTTCTTCGAATTCACCATTTTTCATGCGTTCAAATAAATCTAAATTTTCAGCTACAGATCGGTTTCTAAAAGGTGAATCGGTTCCAGAAGTAGTAGGAGTTCCTTTTTGTTTTGCCATTTCTTCTGAAGATTGACTGTCAACATAGGCCTTTCCTTTTTTAATAAACTCAATTGCCCAATCGTATAAATCTTGAAAATAATCCGATGCATAACATTCTTTATCCCATTTATATCCAAGCCACTCAACATCTCTTTTAATTGCGTCAACATATTCTTGCTCCTCTTTAGCAGGATTGGTATCGTCAAAGCGTAAATTTACAGGTGCATTATAATCTATTCCTAAACCAAAATTTAAACAAATAGCACTCGCATGACCAACATGTAAATATCCGTTAGGCTCAGGCGGAAATCGAAAACGTAATTTATCCTGAGACAAACCATTTTTTAAATCTTCTTCAATTATCTGTTCAATAAAATTTAAGGCTTTTTCTTCTGTAGACATAATAATTTTGTAATTTTAGCAAAGATAAAAAATTAGACATATAGATACTAGACAAATAGATAATAGATGTCTTTTATTTAGTTTTTTTAATTGAAAAATAAAAGATGGGAATTATTAAATTACAAAACATACGAACTTTTTCATTTCACGGTTGTCTTGAGGAAGAAGCAAAAATAGGCTCTGATTATAGAGTTGATCTTGAAATTAAAACCGATTTACGTAAGTCGGCGGTATCAGATGATTTAAATGACACCGTAGATTATGTTTTATTAAACCGGATCGTAGTTGAAGAAATGGCTATTCGTTCTAAGTTACTAGAACATGTTGCCAACCGTATAATTACAAGAATTTTTAAAGAAGTCGCTTCCGTTTCTCGAATTAATTTAAGTGTTTCAAAATTAAACCCTCCAATTGGTGGTGATGTAGAAGCAGTTACTATTGAAATGGAAGAGTATAGATCTTAGTGAATGAAGTAAAATAAAAGTTTTTGAACTTTAAACTTTTAACTTTAAACTTTTTTATATATTTGCAATCCAATAAAATTGGCGTCGTGGCCGAGCGGCTAGGCTGGGCTCTGCAAAAGCTCCTACTCCGGTTCGAATCCGGACGATGCCTCTAAAACCTTCAAGGAAACTTGAGGGTTTTTTTGTGGGTTG
>JACCDK010364283.1_pt1 | contig 33456 bp, 30 predicted proteins | sample 7445871 | NCBI WGS metagenome assembly JACCDK01 (sample SAMN15323436, study PRJNA562643) | freshwater metagenome | isolation source: river surface water | place: USA:Blue River Watershed | collected 2017-08-15 | reverse complement strand
TGGTGATCTCGCGGGCGATCTCCACGCCGGTGTACTTCTTGGTGATGTCGGCGTCGGAGTCGATCAGGTGGTTCAGGTTGATGGTGACCGGGTCAGCCGAGCCGTCCACATTCAGGGAGAACTCCAACGTGTTGGACTTCAGGGTGATGTCCAGCTCGTCGCCGCTGGCCAGCGCGTCCGGCACCGTGACGACGAAGGATTTGCCGGTTTCAACCAGCAGCGAATCGGTGAAGGTGATGGTTTTCTTGTCGGAGGACAGGGTGCCCGTGATCGTCTCTGGTGTCGTGCTGCCCGTGTGGGTGAAGCTGGCCGTCACCGTACTGGTCGCCCCAACCGTCAGGGTGAGCGAGCCGGCCGTGTGGACCACGCCCCGGCCCGTCGCACTGATCGTTGCGGCGTCGAGGGTGGCCTCCGTCACCGGATCCACACCCGTGTAGTTCATGGGCACGAACCCGCTCTTCCAGTCGCTGACCAGCTGGGTAGACAGCACCGAGCCGGTCGCCGCCGCTGGAATCGACTGCTGCGGGTTGCTCAGATCGTCCAGGTTGAACAGCTTGCTCACACCGCCGTTGATCAGCGAGGGGTTGATCTGGCTTTCCGGGCGGATCTCGCCGTACTTGTTCACGAACAGCTTTTCCTCGCCCTCGGTCGCCTGGATCAGCATTTCCTCCAGCTTGGTGTCACCGATGTAGACGTGGGTCTGCCACTTGTTGAAGGGCTCTTCCGGCGTCGCGACCTGGGTCTTGACGTAATAGACCTTGGCCAGGTATTCGTTACCGCCCTGGTCGAACACGGTCACGGCGGTGGTGAGGTTGTAGGTGTTGGGGTCGTCGGGGTTGAAGGCGCCGGTGATCACCTGGGCGTCAGCCGGCAGGTTCAGGCCCAGCTCGATGTTGCTGGTCTGCTCCGCGTCACCCACGGTGGAACGGGGGATGATCAGTTTCTTCAGGTTGCTCAGGTCGGCCTTGCCACTCGAGTCCACCGTCGCTGCCATCAGGGCCTGGCCAGCGGAGTTCACCACCGCGTAGGAGTCGTTGAGCAGGAAGGTGCCGTTACGCGTGTAGATGTCCTGCAGGCTGTCGGCGGACTTGAGCGGGAAGAAGCCGTCACCGGTGATGGCGATGTCCAGCGAGTTCGCTGAGAACTGGATGTTGCCCTGGCTGAATTCCTGGGACACCCGCTTGAGCGACACGCCCTGTCCGATGACCGAGGAAGCCTTCTGCAGCGGGGACGTCGCGAAGATGTCGCCGAAGTCCGCGCGTGAGCGCTTGAAACCGGTGGTGCTGACGTTGGCGATGTTGTTGCTGGTCACCGACAGCTGGGTGGTGGCCGCGTTCAGGCCGGTCAACGAGGTATAGAAGGACATGGTTCAGGTTCCTGCGGGAGTGTTCTGTCAGTTGTCGATGCGTTGGACCTGCGACAGCGGGACCGAGGAGCCGTCGGCCAGCTCCAGCAGCAGTTCATTGCTGGCGGCGCTGTAGGAGACGCTCTTGACGGTCGCGGGTGTGCTGATGGGGACCTTGTTGACCTGGCCGAAGACATCGACCGTGGCCACCACGTTGTAGCGGCCGGCGGGCATGCGCTGGCCCTGGCTGTTGTAGCCCTGCCAGATCACGTCGATGTCGCCGGGGGCCTGGCGGCCCAGCGACTGGGTGAAGACGCGCGAGCCGTTGGCATCGAACACGTCCAGGGTGACGGCGCTGGCGCCCTTTTCCAGGGACAGGGTGCCGCGCACGTTCGCGCCATCGAGCAGCTGCGCCGTGCCGTTGGGGGAGGCCACGCTCTTGCCGATCAGGGTGGCGCCGGTCATCAGCTTGTCCGACTTCATGGCGGTGGCCATGGTGGCCAGGGAGTCGGCCATCTTGGTGGTCGCTTCCAGTTGCGAGAACTGGGCGAGCTGCGCCACGAAGGCCTCGTTCTTGACGGGGTCCAGGGGGTTCTGGTTCTGCAGCTGGGTGGTGAACAGCTTCAGGAAGGCCTGCTGGTCCATCGCCTCGTTGCCCGTTTTCTTCTGGGCGACGGTGGAGAGCTGGGCGCCGACAGCGCCGGTGGTGGTGATGGCCATGGTCGTTACCGTTGCGGTGTTCAGCTACGGGTGATGTCCAGCGTGCGCATCATCAGCTGACGCGCCGTGTTGATCACTTCGACGTTGTTCTGGTAGGAGCGGCCGGCGGCCATCATCTCCACCATCTCGGTGACCTCGCTCACGTTGGACTGGTAGACATAGCCCTGGGCGTCGGCCAGCGGGTTGGTGGGGTCGGAGATCCGGCGGATCGGGGCGGCGTCGTCCTTGACATGGTCGACCTTCACGCCGCCCACATAGGACGCGCCCGCATGGGTCATGGCGTCATCGACCAGGGCCTTGAACACCGTGCGCTTGGCGCGGAAGGCGCCGGCTTCGGTACTGGACACGGAGCTGGCGTTGGCCAGGTTGGAGGCGGTCGCGTTCATGCGCGTGAGCTGCGCATTCAGGGCGGTGCCGGCGACGCCGAAGATGTTGTCCAAGGGCATGTTCACTCTCCTCGCAGGGCCTTGCGCAGGCCGCTGACGCGGTTTTCCAGGAAGTTCAGGGTGGCCTGGTAGTCGGCCGCGGCCTTACCGTATTGCGCCTGCTCGACACTCATCTCGACGGTGTTGCCGTCGAAGGCGGTGTTGAAGGGGACGCGGTACAGCAGGTCGTCGGGCGGGATCTCCTGGCCGACGGCGAAGTGCGTCGCCTGCGTGGCGCGCATGTCGGTGCTGTTGCTGCCCACTTCGCGCAGCGTGGCCTTGAAGTCCAGGTCGCGCGCCTTGTAGTTGGGGGTGTCGGCGTTGGCGATGTTCTGCGCCAGCACTTCAAGGCGTCGCGCACGGGCCTGCAAGGCAGGCTCGTGGACGCCGAAGACACTGTTCAACAAATTCATGGCAACTCCTCGCAGCGTTCGCGGATCACCGGCCGGGTGCCGGAGTGGCGGTCGCTGGTTTTTCCGTCATGACGGCAAGCCACCGCAAAAGACATGCCAAGGTGCTGGGTCGGTGTTTTGACAGGCCGCCCTCTGACAGCGCAGGCCTGGCGGCCATGGGCAGGCGGCAAGTTCTTGCCGCTGCGCCACGAACTTGCCGCTGGCGGCCGCGCCTAGAGCGCGTCGGCCGCGTTCAGGCCGGTGACGACGGCGCTGATCTGTCGGCCCGATTCCTTGTTGCGCAGCTTGATCTGTTCGCCCATGCGGCCGTCCTGCAGGGCTTCCAGTCGCGCCATCACTTTGAAGCCCCCCGGGCTGCCCGCGGAGACCATGACCAGCTGGCCTTTCTTGATCATCACGGCGGGCCGGATGTCGTGGCTGCGCAGGGGCGTTCCGCCGGGCACATCGCGCAGGACTTCCGCGTTGACAGCGTCTTCGATCTTGTCCAGCACGTTCGGCGGCAGGCCGGGGGCGGGCAGGTCGACCAGGCTGAGTTGATCGGCGTTCAAGCGGGTGCCCCGCTGCAGCAGGCCCGTCGCCACGACGACCTTGCGCAGGGCCGCGGGCTTTTCTTCCGCGCTCACGGGGGCGGCGCCGTTCGAGGGGGCGGCCGCCGGGCCGCGCGCGAGGGCAGGGGGGCTGCCGAGGACGCGTACGAACAATTGCCAGGCGGGCGCCTCGCAGCGCACGCGCACGGTCTCGCGGCTGGCGAAGGGAAAGTCCATCCGCAGTCCGCCCGGACAGGCCTGGACCTGCAGCCGCGGGTCCAGCGGCGCCAGTCGCAGGCTGGCGGGATCCACGCCCTGCTGGGTCCCCACCCACTGTGTGACCGCGCGGGCCAGGGCCTGGTCGGGGGGAACGGGGGGGGGCGCGGCGGCAGGCGCCTTGGCCAGGGCCAGGCTCGCCATGGCCACCAGCCCCAGAAGCAGGCCGGCGGTCCGGCACAGGCTTTGCGTGAAGGGTCGGCCAGCAGGTTGGGTTTTTGACACCGTGGGGTTCATGACCTCTCATGCAGCAAAAACAGGACCAGCCATCGGAAGGTCTGCGCGCTGTCGGAAGCCCGGCAAGTGCCTACGAGTTTCCGACAGGCCCGACGGGTGGGGGCGCTGCCGATGAATTCCAAAAGGCTAATCCAGGCTGACGGAGTACATCGAAGGCATGTTCTTTCCGCCTGGCACGAGGGTTGCGCTCAGGTGACGCAGAAATGTCACTGGGAGAGCCCCGTTGAACACCGCCACTTACGCCGAACCGCAGGACACCGCGCCGCCGGTCATCGCACCCGCCCGGGTCGCGGTGCCGCGCCGCGCGGTCTTTGTCGATCCGGCCAGCCAGCACCTGCTGGCCCTGGCCCAGCGCGTGGCCGCGGCCGACGTGACGACCCTCCTGGTCGGGCCCACCGGCGCCGGCAAGGAAGTGATGGCCCGTGTGCTGCACGAATCCTCCGCCCGCCGCAGCGGCCCCTTCGTGGCCATCAACTGCGCGGTCCTGCCCGAACAACTGATCGAGAGCCAGCTCTTCGGCCACGAGAAGGGCGCATTCACCGGCGCGCAGCGCGCGCACAAGGGCCTGTTCGAGCAGGCCGAGGGCGGCACCCTGTTCCTGGACGAGATCGGCGAGATGCCTTTCCACCTGCAGGCCAAGCTGCTGCGGGTGCTGCAGGAGCGCCAGGTCACCCGCCTGGGCGCCGAGGCCGCCGTCTCCGTCAATGTGCGGCTGGTGGCCGCCACCAACCGCGACCTGCGCCAGGCCATCGCCCAGCGCGAGTTCCGCGAAGACCTCTACTACCGCATCGCCACCTTCCGTCTGCGCCTGCTGCCCCTGGCCCAGCGCCCGGGTGACATCCTGCCGCTGGCCATGCAGTTCGTGTCGCAGCACCCGTGTCCCGGCGCCGGGTGGCAGCTCACGCCGCCGGCGCAGGAGATGCTGCTGCAGTACGCCTGGCCCGGAAATGTGCGCGAGCTGGAGAACGTGATGCGCCGCGCGGTCGTGATCAGCCCGGACGGGGTCATCGCTCCCGCGCAGCTGATGTTCGACGACTGGCTGGACACGGTGGACACGACCGGCCCGACGCCGCTGGCGCAGGCGCCCGTGGCCACCACGGCACCCGCTGCCCCGGCCTCGCCGTCGCTGGCGGGCGCCGGTGAATCGCAGGCGTTCCTCGCTGCGGCCGACGCCATGGCCAACCCGGTCGGCGCGGCGCTGCCCGCCGACCTGCACAGCGCCGTGCGACACAACGAACACAAGATCATCCTGGCCACCCTGGCCGCCACCTCCAGCCGCAACGAGGCGGCGCAGCGTCTGGGCATCAGCCCGCGCACCCTGCGCTACAAGCTCGCCCAATTGCGCGCCGAGGGGCTGGGCCTGCCCGGTGACCTGCAAGGGAGCGCCGCATGATCGAACGCGCCACCTCCGCCGCCAACATCCAGTCCATGCTGCAGACCATGCGCGCCCTGCAGGCCCAGGCCGGCACCGAGATCCAGCCGCCCGCATCGCCCCTGGCCCAAGGGGTGCAGGGTCTGCCGGGAGGCACCCAGGGCATCGGCAAGTCCGGCTTCACCGACCTGGTCAAGGGCGCGATCTCGCAGGTCAACGATGCACAGGTCGCCTCCCGCAACCTGCAGTCGGCCTATGAACGCGGCGAGGGCGTGCCCCTGACCGACGTGGTGCTGGGGATGCAGAAATCGTCGCTGGCCTTCGAAGCCACCTTGCAGATCCGCAACAAGGTGCTCAAGGCCTACGAAGACATCCTGAACATGCCGGTTTAACCCTTTCCTGAGACGAGACACACGCCATGGCCACTGCCACTGCCACCCTGCCTCCGGGCGCCGCCGTTGCGGGCGCTCCTGCGGCCCCGGGCGCGCCTGCTGCGTCGCAGGCCCTCGTTCCCGCCACGCCCGACGGCGCCGCCCCCCCGGCCGCCGCGGGCGGCGCCCTGGTCCCCGCCAGCACCGGCAGCGAGCTGCTGGCCGGCGTGCGCCGCGTCGTGCAGCAGCCGGCCGTGCGCCGCGCGCTGCCGGCCTTCGTCGTCGTGATGGCCCTGGTCGTCTTCGGCCTGGTCTATGTCTGGATGCAGGCCACCCCCTACCGGCCCCTCATGCCCGGCCTGTCCGAGGCCGACCAGCAGGCCGCCTTCGATGCCCTGCGCACCGCCGACTACAAGCCCAAGATCGACCCGCAGAACGGCCAGCTCACCGTGCCGGCCGACCGGTTCCATGAGGCGCGCATCTTCCTGGCCTCGCAAGGCCTGCCCAAGACCGGCGCCGTCGGCCTGGAGGGCCTGAAGGACCAGTCGTCCATGACGACCAGCCAGTTCATGGAGCAGGTGCGCGTGAACGCCGCGATGGAGCAGGAGCTCGCGCGGTCCATCATGCAGATCGGCTCCATCCAGAGCGCGCGCGTGCACCTGGCCACGCCGCGCCAGAGCGTGTTCGTGCGCGAACGCGTCGCGCCCAAGGCCTCGGTGGTGGTGACCCCGCACCCGGGCCGCGCCATTTCCGCCACCCAGGTGCAGGCCATCGTGCACCTGGTGTCCTCCAGCGTCCCCTACCTCACCCCCGACCATGTGGCGGTGGTGGACAACCTGGGCAAGCTCATGACCGAGTCGGCGGGTGACCTCAAGCTGGGGCTGACCGCCGCCCAGAGCGCGCACAAGCAGCAGATGGAAGATCTGTACCGCAACCGCATCCAGCAGATCCTCTCGCCCATGGTGGGGGATGCCAACGTGCGCACGCAGGTGAACCTGTCCCTGGACTTCACCCAGATCGAAAGCACCACCGAGGACTTCGACAACCGCGAGAAAGGCCCGCGCACCCGCTCCGAGGTGATCGCCGAAGACCGCGGCATGAAGCGCAATGCCGAAGGCGTGCCGGGCTCCCTGTCCAACACGCCCCCGCCGCAGCCGGCCACGACGGCCAGTGCCACGGCCGCCGACCCGACCAAGGGCGCGACCGAAGGCGTGTCCACCACCAGCAGCCGCGCCACCCGCAATTTCGAGATCGACCGCACCGTCCGTTATGTGCGCAATGCCACCGGCGGCGTGCAGCGCGTGAGCGTGGCCGTGGTGGTCAACGAGCGGCCCGTTCCGCCGCCGGCGCCCGGCGCCTCGGCCCCGGCGCCCAACGCGCCCAAGACCGTCGCCTACACGCCCGAGGAACTCGAGCGCATGACGCAGCTGGTGCGCGGCGTCGTCGGCTTTGACGACAAGCGGGGTGACCTGGTCTCCGTGGTGCCGGCGCGCTTCGAGGTCGATGCGCCCCTGCCCCCCACCCCCTGGTACCTGGAACGCGACGTGCACCTGGCGTTCAAGAGCGGCCTGATCGCGCTCCTGTTCCTGGCCTTCCTGCTGATCGTGATCCGCCCGATCATGCGCGCCATGTACGAGAGCAAGAAGGCCGCCGAGGAAGAGGCCGAGGCCCAGAAGATCCTGGCCGACGGCGAGCTGTCCGAGGAGGACATGCGCATGATCCAGATCGGGGAGGGCGAAAGCCTCGAGGAGATCAAGGCCAAGCTCAAGCCCAAGCGCTCGAGCATCTCCATCGACATGCTGGACACCGCCAACACCTACGACGACAAGGTTGCCCTCATCCGCATGCTGGTGGCCGAGGACTCGGGCCGCGTGGCCAACGTGCTCAAGGGCATGATCAAGGTTGCCTGACGACCGCCGGAGAACGACGATGGCCACCCAAAAAGACGAAGCCAAAGACGCCAAGCCCGCCGACCCCAAGGGAGGTGCCGACGGGCTGCCGAATGCTGAAGACTTCCTCATGACCGAGGAGTTGCGCGCCGAGCTCGATGCCCTGACCGGCACCCAGCGCGCGGCGGTCCTGATGCTGCTCCTGGGCGAGCAGCAGGCCGCCGAAATCATCCGCTTCCTGAACCCGAAAGAGGTGCAGGCCCTGGGCGCCGCCATGGTGTCGGTGGCCGACCTGTCGCAGGAGGCGGTGAACGTGGTGCTCGATGATTTCGTCGCCACCCTGAAGAAACAGACCAGCCTGGGTCTGGGCACCGGCGACTACGTCGAGAAGGTGCTCAAACGGGCCCTGGGCGACGACAAGGCCGCCTCGGTCCTGTCCCGGATCATGCCGGGGCAGGGCAGCAAGGGCCTGGAGATCCTCAAGTGGATGGACGCCCGCTCGATTGCCGACATGATTGCCGGTGAACACCCGCAGGTGATCGCCATCATCCTGTCCGTCCTGGAGTACGACGTCGCCGCCGACGTGCTGTCCTACCTGCCGGTGGACCACCGCGCCGAGATCATCCAGCGCGTGGCCAGCCTGGAGACGGTCCAGCCCTCCGCCATGGAGGAACTCGAGGCCATCATGAAGAAGCAGTTCTCCACGAACTCCTCGGCCAAGTCCTCCAGCTTCGGCGGCATCAAGGCCGCGGCCAAGATCATGAACTTCGTGAAGGTGGACCTGGAGTCCTCCATCATGGGCGGCCTGGAGCGCCTGGACGGCGACCTCAAGCTCAAGATCCAGGACAACATGTTCGTCTTCGAGAACCTCTCGGCGGTGGACAACCGCAGCATCCAGACCCTGATGCGCGCCGTCGAATCCGAGATGCTGATGGTGGCCTTGAAGGGCGCCCCGGACATCGTCAAGAACAAATTCCTGGACAACATGTCGGGCCGCGCCCGCCTCATGTTCGTCGACGAGATGGAAGCCCGCGGCCCGCTGCGCATGGCCGATGTCGAAGAGGCCCAGAAGCAGGTCATTCGGATCGCCCGCAAGCTGTCCGATGCCGGCGAGATGATGCTGGCCGGCCGCGGAGACGACTTTGTCTGACACGCCGCGCCTCGGGTCCGAGGGCACCCCGCGCTGGGTGCCCAGCCCGCTGCTGCAAGGCGCGAAGGAGACGCCGCGCTTCCTGCGCGCGCCCTGGGACGGCGAGCATGCCAAGGCCTTCGGGCCCTGGCGCATCGGCGCCCGCACCGACCCGGCGCTGCCGATCGACGACCCCGACGCCGCCACGGCCCAGGCACCCTTGCCAGACGTGTCCGAGGCGGCCGGTGCTTCGCTGGCGGAGCCCGCGGCCTTGCCGCCGCCCGCCTTCGATGACGCGGCCATCGCCGAGCGCCTGCGCGAAGCCGAGGCCGCCGCCCACGCACGTGGCGTGGCCGAAGGCCTTGCCCAGGCCCGCGCCGAGATGGACGCCGAGCGCGCCCGCGAGGGCGAGCTGCTGCGGCACCTGACCATCGAGCTGCGCGCCCTGGGTGAAGACCCGGACCGTTTTTATGAACCCCTGCGCCGCCTGGCCCTGCACATCGCCGAGCAGCTGGTCCGCGGGGAGCTGCGGACCTCGGGCGCCGCGATCTCCCAGGTCGTGCGGCAGGCCCTGGCGGCGCTGGACGCGCCCTCAGCCAAGGTGGTGGTCTGCCTGCATCCGGAGGACGCCGGCCTGCTCCAGGCCCTGGCCCCGTCGTTCCTCGAAGGCCTGCGCCTGCAGCCCGAGCCCGCCCTGTCGCGGGGCAGCGTGCGCCTGCGCCTGGACGACACGCTGCTGGAGGACCTGATCGAGCACCGCCTCGAGGCGATCGTGCAGCCGCTCATGATGCCGGCCAGCCGCGCCAGCGAATCCGTGCTCCTGCGCGAGCTCTCGCCGCGCGGCGAGCCGGTGGACGCCCCGCTGTCCGCGCCCCGGCGCGCCCGGCCCGCAGACGACACCATCATCGACGCCACCTTCATGCCGGTGGCCGACCCGCCCACGGCCCCTTCCGGGCCGGAGACCCCCGGCGACCCCGCGAGCCCCGCATGATCGAATTCGCCTCCGAGGTCGACCGGCTGCTGTCGCAGCTGCGTGTGGACGAACCCCGCAAGAGCGGCACCCTGGTGCGGCTGGTGGGGCTGCGCATGGAGGCGCGCGGCGTCATGGCGCCCCTGGGCGCCTGCTGCGAGGTCACCGACCCCTCGGGCCATCGGGTCGAGGCCGAAGTGGTGGGCTTCAACGACCAGACGCTCTACCTCATGCCCTTCACCGAGCCACTGGGCATCGGGCCGGGCGCCAGCGTGCGGGTGGTCTCCCACAGCGCCAGCGTCTGCCTGGGCAACGAATTGCTCGGACGGGTGATCGACGGACGCGGCGTGCCGCTGGACGGCAAGCCCGCCCCCCGCTGCGACACCCGCCTGGCCTTGCAGGGGCGCCCCATCAACCCGATGGAGCGCGGCCCCATCACCCAGGTGCTGGATGTGGGCGTGAAGGCGATCAACGGCATGCTCACGCTCGGTTGCGGCCAGCGCGTGGGCCTGGTGGCAGGTTCGGGCGTCGGCAAGAGCGTGCTCCTGGGCATGATGACCCGCTTCACCCAGGCCGACGTCGTCGTCATCGGCCTGATCGGCGAGCGCGGGCGCGAGGTGCAGGCCTTCATCGAGGAGTCGCTGGGCGCCGAGGGCCTGGCCAAGTCGGTGGTGATCGCCGCGCCGGCCAACGTCTCGCCGGTGCTTCGCATCAAGGCCACCCTGATGACGCATGTCATCGCCGAATACTTTCGCGACCAGGGCAAGAACGTCCTGATGCTGGTGGACAGCCTGACCCGCGTGGCGCATGCGCAGCGCGAGATCGGCCTGGCCGTGGGCGAGCCGCCCACCTCCAAGGGCTACCCGCCCTCGGTCTTCGCGCTGCTGCCCACGCTGATCGAGCGCGCCGGCGTGGGCCGCCACAGCCACGGCTCCATCACCGCCATCTACACCGTGCTGGCCGAAGGCGACGACGCGCACGATCCCATCGTCGACCTGGCCCGCGCCTCGCTCGATGGCCAGGTCATGCTCTCGCGCCAGCTGGCCGACGCCGCGCATTACCCCGCGATCGACCTCAATGGCTCGATCTCCCGGCTCATGCCCGCCCTGCTGCCCCCCGAGGTCCTCAAGCGCGCCAACCGCTTCCGGCGCCTGTGGTCCCTCTACCAGCAAAGCCGCGACCTGATCCAGGTCGGCGCCTATGTGGCGGGGACCGATGCCGAACTCGATCAGGCGATCCGCCTGCGTCCCACCCTCGAAGGTTTCCTGCGCCAGGACATGCATGCCGGCATGGGATACGGCCAGTGCATGGACGCGGTGCGCGGCATCGTCGGCGACTGACCTCCCAAGCAGCCACAGCCATGAACGACATCACCTTGCCCCGCGATGCCTGGAGCCTGCTGGTCTTCAAGGCCCAGAACGAACTCGAATCCCGCCAGCAGCAACTGGCCCAGGCGCGTGCGCGCCAGGTGCAGATCGAGGCCAGCGAAAAGCGCCTGGCCCACCTGCTGCAGGAATACCGCCAGCGCCAGCAGGCCAGCCTCTTTGGCGGGCAGCTGATGGCCGACAGCCTGAACGACCGCCAGTTCATCGCGCAGCTGCAGCGCCTGCTCGATCAGGCGATGCTGGCTTCCGCGGCGGCGGTGCGCCAGACCGAGTCCGATGTGGCGGCCGTGGCGGAGGCCCGCCGCGAGCTGGAAAAGGCCGAAAAACTGCGGGCGAAGGCCCGGGCCACCGAGCGCGAACGCCTGGAGCGACGGGCGCAGGCCAGACAGGACGAATGGGCGATGATGCGGTTCGGGCGCCAGGACGCCTGAAAATTCCCCGCAGGAGGGCCCATGCATTACAGAAGGCTCCAGAAACGCATCCACGAACTGCTTGAAGGCGGTCACGGCCCCAACGACCGGGCCAGCCGCTGGTGTGACATGGCCCTGGCGATCCTGGTGATCGCCAACGTGCTGGCCATCGTGCTGGACTCCATTCCCGCGCTGCACCACGCCTGGGGCGACGCGTTCAACCATTTCGAAACCTTCAGCGTCGGCGTCTTCACGCTGGAATACGCGCTGCGCGTCTGGGCCGCCGGCGTGCCCCGCGAGGGCGTGCCGGGCTCCGGCGGCTGGCGTGGGCGCTGGGGCTACATCCGCAGCTTTCATGGCATCGTGGACCTGCTGGCCACCTTGCCTTTCTACCTGGAGTTCCTGTTCCCGGACGCCGACCTGCGGGTGATGCGCACCCTGCGCCTGGTGCGGGTGTTCAAGCTGTCCCACTACAGCACCGCCATCGAGGACCTGTTCCAGGCGATCCGCGACGAGCGGCGCTCCTTCATCGCGGCCCTGTACCTGCTGCTGATCGCGGTGCTCCTGACGTCCTCGCTGATGTACTTCGCCGAGCACCATGCGCAGCCCGAGAAGTTTTCCTCGATCCCCGACGCGATCTACTGGTCCCTGATCACCCTCACCACCGTCGGTTACGGCGACATCACGCCCGTGACCTGGGCGGGCAAGGTGCTGTCCCTGGTCACCGCCTTCATGGGGGTGTGTACCGTGGCCCTGCTGACCGGCATCGTGGCCTCGTCGTTTGCCAACCAGATGGCGCGGCGCAAGGCCCTGTTCGAGGCCCGGGCCCGGGCCGTCCTGGCCGACGGCCACATCTCCAGCGACGAGCGGCACATGCTCGAACAACTGCGCAAGGACTTCAACCTCTCCGCCCAGGAAGCCGACCGCCTGCTGCGCGAGGCGGCCGGGGACCTGCGGCGGCGGGAGCATCCGCAGGAGCAGCCTGCCTCCGAGCCCACGGCGTCCCGCTGAGGCGAACGGCCGGGCCCCGCCGGGGCCTTCGAGGCCGGGCCGCCCGGCCAAAAAGTGGATAATCGCGCGCCCCCGCCCGTCAGCGACAACGCCCTGCGCCAAGGCGAACGCGGGTTCGCCCTTTCCGTTTCTGGAAGAAAGACCGCATGTTTGAATTCGTCCGCAAGCACACCAAGATCCTGCAGTTCGTCCTGTTCCTGCTGATCTTCCCGTCGTTTGTGCTGTTTGGCGTCGAGGGCTACAGCCGCATGAACGACCGCGGCCCGGTGGTCGCCAAGGTCGATGGCGCCGACATCCGCCAGAGCGAGTGGGACGCCGCCCACAAGGCCGAAGCCGACCGCCTGCGTGAGCAACTGCCCATGCTCGATGCCAAGCTGCTGGACACCCCCGAGGCGCGCCAGTCCACGCTGGAGCGGATCATCCGGGACAAGGTCATTGCCGCGGCTGCCCGCGACGCGCGCATGGTGGTCACCGACGAACGCCTGCTGGCGGTCCTGCAGCAGGACCCCAATTTGGCCACGTTCCGCCGTCCGGACGGCAGCATCGACGTCGAACGTCTGAAGCAGGCACTGGCCCGCCGCGGCATGACGCCGCAGATGTATGACGAGCAGGTGCGGACCGACCTCGTGCGCCGCCAGGTCCTGACCGGCATCAGCGCCAGCGTCGTGCCGGCTGCCGCGCCCACGCAGGTGGCCCTGGGGGCCTATTTCGAGAAGCGCGAGATCCAGGTCGCGCGTTTTGACGCCGCCGACTACGCCGCCAAGGTCACGCCCACCGACGCCGACATCGAGGCGTACTACAAGGCCAACCCGCAGCAGTTCCAGGCGCCCGAGCAGGCCAGCATCGAGTACCTGGTGCTGGACATCGAGTCGATCAAGAAGGGCATCACCGTCAACGAGGCCGACCTCAAGACCTACTACGACCAGAACGTCGCTCGTACCGCCGGCCAGGAGGAGCGCCGTGCCAGCCACATCCTGATCGCCGCGCCCAAGGACGCGCCCGCCGCCGAGCGCGCCGCCGCCAAGACCCGCGCCGAGCAGCTCCTGGCCACCCTGGGACAGAGCCCGGGCAGCTTCGCCGAGCTGGCTCGCAAGCACTCCAAGGACGGTTCGGCCGCCAAGGGCGGTGACCTCGACTACCTGGCCCGCGGCGCCACCGTCAAACCCTTCGAGGACGCGCTCTTCGCCCTCAAGAAAGGCGAGACCAGCGGCGTGGTCGAGACCGAATTCGGCTTTCACATCATCCGCCTGACCGACATCAAGACCCCGCGCCAGCGCAGCTTCGAGGAGGTCCGCCCCGGGCTGGAGGCGCAGATGAAGCAGCAGCAGGCCCAGCGCAAGTTCGCCGAGACCGCCGACGCCTTCAGCAACGCCGTCTACGAACAGGCCGACAGCCTCAAGGGCGTGGCCGAGCGCTTCAAGCTCGAACTGCGCATGGCCAGCGGGGTGCAGCGTGCGCCGGCGGCGGGCGCTTCGCCCGTGCTGGCCAACCCCAAGTTCCTGGCGGCACTCTTTTCCGCCGACAGCCTCGAGAAGAAGCGCAACTCCGAGGCCGTCGAGATCGCCCCCGGCCAGATGGTGGCCGGCCGCGTGACCGAGCATGTGCCCGCGCGCACCCGTCCCCTCGAAGAAGTAAAGGCGCAGGTGCGTGAGCGCGTGAAGGCCGCCCGCGGCGCTGAACTCGCGAAGAAGGCCGGCGCCGACCAGCTGGCGGCGTGGAAGGCCGAGCCCGCCTCCGCCAAGCTGCCCGCTGCCGTGGTCGTCTCGCGCGAAGACGCGGCCCGCCAGCCGCGCCCGGCAGTGGAAGCCGCCTTGCGGGCCGATCCGTCCGCCTTGCCCGCCCTCCTGGGCGTGGACATGGGCGATGCGGGCTACGCCGTGGTGCGCGTGGTCAAGTCCATCCCGCGCGCCGTGCCCGCCGAGGCGGTGGCCCGCCAGGAGCGGCAGCAGTACGCGCAGTGGTGGTCGCAGGCCGAGGCCCTGGCCTACTACAACCTGCTGAAGGACCGGCACAAGGTCAAGGTCCTGGCCCCCGCAGCCCCGGACGCCGCGAAGGCCGCCAAGGCGTCTTGAGTTGTCTCCTCCCGCTGCTGGCGCGTTCGCCTGACCGCCCCTTCGGCGCGGACGATGTCAAGTCGGTCCGCACGCTGCAAGGGCCCCGTGGTGCATCGGGCCAGACCGTCCAGCGGATCCTGTTGCACGACGGCCGCCGCTTCATCCTGAAAACCCCGTGCGAGGCGTCCGAGGTGCGGGCCACGCGGCTGGCGGCGCAACTGGGCGTGGCGCCGTCCACCTGGGCGCTGGGGGAGGGCGCCTTTCTTCAGGACTTCCTGCCCGGTGCCCCCCTGGCCCAGCGCTGGCGCGCTGGCACCGCGCCCGAGGCCCTGGGCGCCGCCCTGGCCGGGATGCTGCAAGCCCTGCATGGGGCGGGCCTGTGCTACGTCGACACCCTGGCGCGCCACCTGCATCGCCACCCGCAGGGCGGCTGGCGTCTGATCGATTACGGGACCGCCCTGGTCCTGGACGATCCACAGGGTCCGCGCGCCGAGGTCGAGGCCTGGCTGCGAAACAGCCCTCAGTCCCGCGCCAGGACCGCCGGCGCGACCGGATCGCTCGCTCACCTGGCGCGGCTGCACGACTGGCGGGTGTGGCGCGACGAACTGCGCGATGCCCGCCGTCCCCTGATGTGGCCCGCGGCGCGCCGCGCGGCCGTGGCCGCCTTCGAGGCCGTTTATCCCCGACCGGCGGAGTCGGAGAACTGATCAGCTACCATTGCCCAAACATTTCTAGGCAATGCGGCAACCATGATCAATTGGCTGACCAACGAGCTGCTGCTGCGTAAGCTGTCTGCAGCCATCCCCAGTGTCAGCTCGCTGCGCCAACCCGCGCGCACCACGCTGGAGTCCGGACTGAAGCACTACCTGGAGGGTCGCCAGCGGCGCGAACGCCACCTGCGCGATCACGGCGTGCGCGTGCCGGCGGTCTTTTCCCTGCAGATGCTCACCGCCTGCAACCTGCGTTGCGAGGGCTGCCACGTCTCGGGGGGGGAGGTGCCGGAGCAGTTCGACCGCGCCCTGTACCACGCCCATCTGGCCGAGCTCGAGCAGGCCGGTTGCCGGATGGTGCTGCTGATTGGCGGCGAGCCGATGATCCTGGCCGACGAGGTGTTTGCCATCGCCGAGCGCTTTCCCACCATCACCTTCCTCTTGTTCACCAACGGTACGCTGTGGACGCCCGAGCGCCTGGACCGCCTGGCGGCGCTGCACAACCTCGTGCCCATGATCAGTGTCGAGGGCGAGAAGTCCCAGACCGAGGAGCGGCGCGGCCACCTGGCCTTCAACCGCGCCGCGGCCCTGCAGTCGGAGCTGGCGCAGCGCAACATCTTTCACGGCCTGTCCGTCATGGTCCATGACCGCAACGTGGACCACCTGGAGGCGGCCGGTTTCCTGCAGAACCTGTTTCCCTCTCCGCATCACTTTGCCTTCTTCATGGCGTACACGGCGCGCGGTGCGTGTTCCTCCTTCTCGCCCGTGCCGCCGCTGCGGCTGGAGTCCTTCTACCGCGCGGTGGTCAAGCACCGCGAGGAGCGCGGGGCGCCGATCCTGTTCCTGCCCCACGACGAGATGAAGTTCCTCGAGGGCTGCGGCGGCGCGCGCCTGCTGGCCCACATGAATGACGACAGCAGCCTCGCGCTGTGCCCCTACACCTACGACAACATCATCGGCCGCCCGGCGGCGGGGGAGATCCTCAAGACGCTGGGCCAGGTACAGGCCAGCACCGGGATCGACCGCAGCTGCTCCGGCCTGCAGGCCAACGCGCCGCATTACCGCAACGTCGTCCCGATCCACCCGGTGACCTGAGGCGCGGCGGCCGGAGTTCGCAGAGGTGACGCACGGGACCGGCTCGCCTGCACGGATCGCCCAGGTGCTGGGCCTCGTGTTCCTGCTGGTGTATCTGGTGGAGATCGGCCTGTGGCGTTTCCTGGCCACGGCGGTTCTGGTGGCGGCCTTCACCGCCGCCGTGTTCGGCCGGGGGGCCTGGCGCCACTGCGCGCAGGCGTGGACCGACCTGCGCACGGGGCGCGCCGAGTGGACCCCGCTGGCCGTCGAGGCGGTGGTCCTGACCCTGCTGCACGCGGCGCTGGTGCAGGCCCAGAACCACGGCCTGCTGCCCGCCCGCGGAGGGTTGGACCTGGGGCCGGCGCTGCAGGCCCTCGAGGGTCCCTGGCACCTGGCATTGCCCCACCCGCTGCCGGTGTGGGCGGCATGGTCCTGGCTCGTGCTCTATCTGTTCGCGTTTCCGGCCTTGCTGTTTGGCACGGTGATCGCACTGCATGGCCGCCGCGAAAGCGCGGTGCTGCAACGCTTCCTGCGCGCCGCGAACCTCACCGCCTGGTCGGCCCTGCCGATGTTCGCCCTCGTCGGTGTGCCGGAGGTGTGGATGCAATTGACCGACTACCAGCCTGCGGTGGTCACGGCGGGTGACACCCTGGCCTTCTATCGGCTCCTGAGCGGCCCCTACAACTGCCTGCCCAGTCTCCACTGCGTGCTCGCCGGGCTGGCGGCGGCGGCGTGCTGGCGCAGCGGCGTGCCCGTCCTGCGGTGGCTGGGGCCGGTCGTGGCCCTGCTGGTGTGTCTGTCCACGGTGGCGGCGGGCATTCATTGGGTGGTGGACGTGGTCGCCAGCCTGCCCTGGGCGGCCGCCGCCTGGGCGCTGGCCGGCCGCCGCGGGCCGTCCCGCATTGCCGGAGTGCGGGCATGAGCGGACGTCGCGCCCTGTGGGGCCTGGTCGCCTTCTATGCGGCTGCCGTCTTCGTGCTGCCCCGCTACGAGGCCGACCTGCTGCAAGGCCTGGTGGACTCGCGCGCCCTGCGCCAGTCCGAAGCGGCCTCGGGCTGGGTCGGCGCCATGACCTATTGCGACTGCCCGCAGGGGGCCTGTGCCTGCGAGGCGGGCTGCCCGGGCCACCGGCGCCTGGACTGGAGCAGCCCGCACACGGTGGCGACGGGCTTCTTTGCCGGGACCTTCGTCCTCACGCCCTTCGTCTCCCGCCAGCTCCTGTTCGTGAAGACCTACGGCGCGACTCGGGAGGGCCCCGCCCCGGCCTCCCCGCCCGAGGCGTCCGGCGCCTCGCCCGCGCCTGCGTCTGCGCCTTCCGCACCCGCCTGCGCGCCGCGCCACAGCCGGCTCTCGGCCTGGCAGGTCGGGGCGCTGGCCGCCACCGGCATGTTCCTGGCCTGCCTGGTCAACTTCGCCCTCGGGGCCTTCTTCAGCCTGTTCGGGCGCGGGCCGAGTCTGGGATCGCGCTGGAGCGGCCTGCTCGATCGCTGGGGCCTGGGCGTGCTGGCGGCTGGTTTCCTGCTGCCCGCCGGCTTCCCCCTCGGGCTGGCCAGCCTCTACCTGGGGCTGCGACGCGCCAACGTGGCCGGCATGGTGGCGGTGGCCGCCATCGGCTCCGTCTGCCACGTCATGGTGCTGATGGCCGCCTATGACCGGCTGGCGCAATGGCTGGGAGCCTGAGCCCGATGTTCTACAAGCACTCTGCGTGGTTCCTGGGCCTGTCCGTCCTGATCGTGGTGGCGGTGTGGAGCCAACTGGACGGGGTCGAGTTCAACCGGCTGTCGCAGGACTGGTCCTCCGAGGTCGGCGGGCGCCGCCTGGATGCCTCCGGGGTGCTGGGGTTCCTGGCCCTGTGGGGTCTGGCCCTGTGGGCGCGCTCGCGCCGCTACCAGTGCCTGTCGGCCGTGGCGGGCGTGCCCATGGCGTGGCGCGACGCCTTCGAGTCGGTCACGCTCGGACGGTTTTTCACGCTGATCACGCCCACGGCCTTGCTGGGGGGGCAGCCGATCTCCTATTTCCGGCTGGCCACCCGCTACCCGGCGCGCGTGGCCGCCGGTGTTGTCACCGTCGCCACCTGGCTGGACATCGCCTTCTTCATCGTGACAACGCCCATCGTGCTGTGGCGGGTCATCTTCGTGCTGCAGTTTGAGAACCGGTACGCCACGCTGATCACGCTGACCTTCCTGATCTACGCCCTGATCCTGGGGGCGTTCTGGCTGGCGCTCTCGCCCTGGGCCGACGCCGTGATCCGCTTGGCGGCGCGCGTGTGGTCCACCCTCGTGCCGTTCTGGCAGCGCGACACGCTGACCCGCACCTTCACCCATGCCGCGCAGCACCTGCGCACCTACCTGGACGCGCTGCGCGCCGGCCGCCGCGAGGCCTGGATGGCGCTGGGGCACACCGCGGTGGCGATCCTCTGCCCCTACATGGGCATCTGGTGGCTGTTGTCGTCGATGGGGTGCGACATGGGTTTCATCGACAGCATGGGCAACCAGCTGGCGATCAACTTCATGGCACTGGCGTTCTCCCCCGGGGCAGGGTCCGGCACCTCGGAGTTCATGTTCATCCGGATGTTCGACCAATGGGTGGGCCAGCCCGGGCTGATCCACCTGGCGATCTTCATGACGGCTTCGTACTGGTCCTACATCGCGCTCGGACTGGGGGTCTGGCTCTCGTGGCGGCCCGAGGGCACCGTGCTGACCCTGGAAGTGGAGCCCGCCCTGCTCAGGGAATACCCTCAGGCGCTCACCGTCCGCGTCGTGGACGAAGGGGACGCCCGCCGGCAGTGGGGCGGCGCGCTCGACCCGGCCGGCGAGTACTCGGTGTTCCTGCCCAAGGACCTGGAGTGCCGCTGGGAGCTGTGCACGCCCGCGGGGCCGCTGGTCCAGGGGCGGGTGACGGATTCGCCCCTGATCAAGCGCGTCTTCATCGGGGCCCGCCCGGACAGCCGGTGAGGGCGATCCGCAGGTGCCAAAGACCGACCACGGCACGGGCCCTTTGGCGCTATCCAAAATGGCCACGGTCAGCGTATTGACGATACAATTCTTGACGTTCAGTTATCAAACCAGGGTTGCCGTGACCAATTCCAAGCAAAAGCCTGTCCGTTATGTCGTGGATGTCGAGGCCGTTCGTGGTCTGGACGACAAGGCCCTGCCGACGCAGGACAAGCCGGCGGGTGAGGGCTACTCCCCGGTCCTGCAGACCCCCAACTTCTTTCGCAAGTTGTACGGTTACTCGGTCTATCACAAGGACGCCAAATCGGCCTTCTGACCCGCGAGGGCGCTGTGCATCGCGTGATCCCCATCGTGCCTGCGGGCACAGCGAGTCGCGCACCGGCCCCTCCCGCCAGGACTGACGCGCCGCCTGCTCGCAGGTGGGACCTGATTGCGTCGACCCTGCGCCAGCGCAAGCCCAGCAACTGCGCGGTTGCTTGCCTCTCGGCCATCTCGCAGGTGGCTGGACGCTTCGAAACCGAAGACCAGATCCTCGAGGCCCTGAACCTGCCAGCCACGGGCCTCAAGCGCCTGACCGGGGTGGGCATCCCGAAGACCGCCATCCTCGACTACCTCGCCCGCATTGGCGTGGGGCATCGCGTCATCCACAACCGCAAGACCGACCTCGACGCCTTCCTGAACGCGGGCCACGCGGTGCTGCTCCTGTTCGAGCAGTACCGGTCCGGGTACATCGACCGGGGGCTCGTGCGCGGCATCCGCATGCGCGTGGGCTCGGACAGCTTCCATGCGGTCATCGTGACCGAGCGCACCTCCTCGGGCTATCGCGTGTTCGACCCGGGCTGGGCCCGGGGTGGCTGGCAGAAGCTCTCGGCGCAGACGATGGACAAGGCGCTGGCCGATGCCTGCACGGTCCTGATCGGCCTGGACGCGGACGACGGCATTCACCGCAAGCAGCGCGAAGATGGCGTGCTGGTCGTGAACCGCCACAGCGGCCGCTGGGAATTCCACCCGGACACCGGCCTGGAGGCGCTCACTCCCGACGACCTGGCCGACCTGCGCGAGTACCACGACACCTTCACCACCATCCCCGACGCCATCGCGCCCTACCAGTTCATCATCAACGTGACGAACCGGTGCTCGCTGGCCTGCGTGTACTGCTACGCGGAGTCGCCCGCGCCCAAGTCCCGCGCCAAGGACATGTCGGTGGAAACCTTCCGCGCCATCTGGCAGTTCGCCCACCGCATCAACCCCGACCGCGAGTCCAACATCGTCCTGCATGGCGGCGAGCCGACCCTGGTGCTGGACGACCTGGCCGATGAAATGCGCCGTGCGCGGGCCTGCAACCCGAACATCGTCTTCTCGCTCCAGACCAACGGCCTGGGCCTGACGCCCGAGCGCATCGCCCTCATCCGCGAGCTGGGCATCAGCGTCGGCCTGAGCCTGGACGGACCACCCGAGATCAACGACGCCCAGCGTGGCAACTACAAGGGCACGATGCGCGGCATCGAGATGCTGCGCGAGGCCGGCCTGCCCACGCCCGTGCTGATCGTGCTGACGCAGGCGGTGTGCGAAGCCATCGAATCCGTGATCGACCATTTCGTCGACCTCGGTCTGTACAACCTGGCCTTCTCGCCCATGATCCCCTCGGGCATCGGGCGCACCAACGCGCAGCTCGCGCCCTCGGGCGCGCAATACGGGCGCGCCCTGGTGAAGGCCTGGCACCGCCTGATGCACCACCGCGCGCAGGGCAAGCCCCTGGTGATCCGCGAACTGACACGCTACATCCTGAACCTGAGCAGCAACATCCGTCCGGCCATGTGTGGCCGCACCAGCTGCGGCGCCGGGCGCGCGCTCTGGGGGGTGGACGTCGACGGCTCCGTCTACGCCTGCGACATGCTGGTGGGTCACCATGACATGCGCATCGGCCATATCGACTCGATCGACCTGGGCGCGATGGCCACCCACCTGGACACGCACCCGCTGTTCACCCTGGACCGGGTGGAGACCGTGGAGCCTTGCAGCAGCTGCCGCTGGGAGAAGGTGTGTTCGCGCGGATGCGCCGCGGACAACTACCTCACGGGCGCCATGGGCGGCAAGAGCCACTTCTGCGACGCCTTCGACGAGATTCATGAGGAGCTCGCGGTCGAACTGGCCACCCGCGAGCCGGCGCAGGCCTACCTGCGCGAAGTCGCGGCCCATCAGCTTTTGAAAACCGGCGTACTTGTCGAGGAACAACGATGAATGCAGTCATGCGCCAGGCCAGCATCGGCCTGATGGACATCGCGCTCAAAAGCGTGGTCAAGCGGCCCGGCCTGGTCAACCTGGTGCGGCCCCTGGTCAAGGCCTGTGCAAGCAGCGACCTGCGCCGGGAGCAGACCGACAAGGTCTTCGACAACCTCAAGCCGGGCAACAAGTTCTACCGCATTGCCGAACGCGTGGGCGCCTTGAACGACCGGGCCCGCAACGGCCTGCTTCGCAACTTCGGTCTGAAGGCGCTGGCGGCACGTCCGACCCTGGACGTGGGTGACAACGAGCGCGTCACCACCCCGCAGGTGCTGTCCATCTTCCCGACGATGCGCTGCAACCTGACCTGCGACTACTGCTACGCGCCGTATGACAAGACCTCGGACATGCCCGAGGAAATGCTGCACCGTCTGCTGCGCGAGGCCACGGACTTCAAGTCCTCGTTCCTGTGCATCGCGGGTGGCGAGCCGACCCTGTACAAGGGCCTGTTCGAGACCTTCGCGCAGTACCCGGACCTGTACTTCCTGGTGTTCACCAACGGCCTGGCCCTGGACGACAAGGCGCTGGACGTGATCGATCGCAGCGGCAACGTGATGCCGATCTTCGGCCTGGACGGCCTGGGCGATGTCACGACCGAGCGCCGCTCCAAGCGCACCTGGGAGAATTTCCTGGAGACCACACGCAAGATGCGTGAACGCGGCATGGCCTTCGGTTTTTCCTGCCACGTGGACCGGCGCAATTTTGACGAGGCGTTCTCGGAGAAATTCGTGCAGGTGATGGCCGATTCCGGCGCCCTGTGCGGCTGGTTCTCGCACCATATCCCGAAGGACAAGTCGGACTTCGATGACCTCGTGCTCACGCCCGAGCAGCGCATCGATGCGCTCTCACGCATCGAGCAGCTGCGCGAACGCTTTCCGCTGATCCTGGTCGATTCGGCCACCGATCCCCGCTACCAGGGGGGCTGCCCCGCGGGCGGCTACACCTTCCTGCATATCGACAATCGCGGCAACATCTGCCCGTGCCCCTTCATTCCCTACCCGGTGGGCAACCTCACCCGCATGACCCTGCAGGAGGCCATTGCTTCCCGCTACTTCAAGTCGGTGCGTCAGCTGGGTCGGATGAATGCGCCACGTGACCACGTCGCAGGCTGTATCGCGCTGGACAAGCACGATCAGCTGATCGACATCAGCCGCCTGGACAAGCAGGCGCAGGCCGCTGGCGTGCAACCGCTGGCGGAGAAGTGGGAGCCGATGCGCGAACGCTTCCAGCAGTACCAGCGTGAGCTGGACGACTACATCGAGAAGAACGTGGTGCTGCATCGCAGCCGCGACAAGGAAACCTCCGAGACGTCCTGAGGTCCACGTGCTTCGCGTGCCCCGCGCGGTCTGGGTGGACACGGCCGTCTGGCTGTCGATCCTGGGGTACCACGCGCTGGTCGGCTGGCCCGTGCAAAGCACCGCGACGCGGTTCTTCATCGAGATCCTTGCGCTGGCCGCCCTGCGCGAAGGTGCGCAGCGCTGGGGCGTCAAGCGTGCTGCCTCGGTCCTCGAAGCCTTGTGGGGGCTGCTTTTTTCCTTCCTGGTGTTCTCCATCCTGGGGGTGGGCGTCTGGCTGGCCGGTATCGGCAGTGCCTGGCTGATCGTGGGCGTCTACGCGGCGCTGATGCTGTGGCTCCAGGAACCGCTGCAGGCGGGCAGTGAGCGGGTGGACGACGCCCAATGGGAATCGGCGTTGCGGCAGGTCGGCGCTGGCGAGGTGGGACTGTGGCGTGCGCCGGGGGCGCGGCACCTGATCTTCTCGGTCGGCGGCCGGCGTCCCGCCGTGGTGGTCGGAGACGATTTCTTCACCCACGAGCGCCCGGTGCGCGCGTTCCTTTTCTTCCATGAACTGGGACACCTCACGCTGGGGCACTTTCGCCGCCTGGGGTACTACAACCTGGGGCTGTATGCGTCGGTGATCGTCCTGTCGATTTCCGCAGCGGCGGTGTCAGACCTGAAGTACCTCGGGTCCGGTCACTGGCTGCCGCTGGGGCACTGCCTCCTGTGCGGACTGGTCATGACCTGGCTGGGATGGGTGGCGCAAGGGGCCGAATCGGCCCTGCGGTTCAGGCTGGAGGCCGAGGCCGATCGCTTTGCCGTCACACACACCGGCGACCGCGCCGCAGCGCTGCGCTTTCTCGAATCGTGCGCGCTGCATCCGCTGGAAAGCGGGGAGGGCGCCTTTGCGGGCCGGCGCGTGCCGGCCACGCGGCGTCTGGAGCGCCTGCGGGAGCTACCGGCCTGAGCGCGGACCGGCGACGGGATGACGGGGGGAGGGAATGACGGGGGGGATGGGGTGGCTGATGGGACTCGAACCCACGACAACCAGGATCACAACCTGGGACTCTACCAACTGAGCTACAGCCACCGCAGAGGCCGTGATTATACGACCATCACCAGCTTGCCCTTGACGGCGCGCGACCCCATGCGGGCGTAGGCGGCCTTCAGGTCGGCCATCGGCATCGTGGCGTCGATCACCGGCTTGATCCGGCCGGCGCCGTACCACTGGGCCAGCTCCTGCATCATGGCCGCATTGGCCTGGGGTTCGCGCTTGGCGAAGTCGCCCCAGAACACCCCCACCAGCGACGCCCCCTTCAGGAGCGGCAGGTTCAGGGGCAGGGCGGGAATCGGCCCGGAGGCGAAGCCCACCACCAGGTAGCGGCCCCGCCAGGCGATCGAGCGGAACACCGGCTCGGCGAAGGCCCCGCCCACCGGGTCGTAGACCACATCCGGCCCCTTGCCGCCCGTGGCCGCCTTGATGGCATCGCGCAAACCGGCCTCGGGTGTGTGCTCGCCGTAGTTGATGGTTTCGTCGGCGCCTTGCGCGCGGCACAGCGCGCACTTGTCCTCGGTGGAGGCCGCAGCAATCACCCGCGCGCCCACCGCCTTGGCGATCTGGATGGCGGCCGTGCCCACGCCCCCTGCGGCCCCGAGCACCAGCACCGTCTCGCCGGCCCGCAACTGCGCGCGGTCCACCAGTGCGTGGTGAGAAGTGGCGTAGGTCATGATGAAGGCGGCCGCATCCACCGCCCCGAATCCCGTCGGCAGCGGCAGGCACAGTGCCGCAGGCGCCAGCGTGTGCGTGGCGAAGCCCCCGGTGCCCGCCAGACAGGCCACCGCCTGCCCGGGCTTCAGGTGCGTCACGCCCTCGCCCAAGGCCTCCACCACGCCTGCGAATTCGGCGCCCGGCACGAAGGGCAGGGCGGGTTTCATCTGGTACTTGTTCTGGACGATCAGCAGGTCCGGGAAGTTCAGGCTTGCCGCCTCGATCCGCACCCGCACCTGGCCAGGCCCGGGCTCGGGCGTGGGCAGCGCCTTCCAGGTCAGCGCGTCGACACCGACGGGGTTCTCGCAGAGCCAGGCATGCATGGGACTTCCTCGCAGGGACCAACAAAGGGATCGATCATAGGCAGCGGCTTCGCGCGGGCCATGTCCCCCCTGTGACGGGCCACCCTACAATGGCCCGCCTGCCTTCAACCCATGAAAATCCTCATCTCCAACGACGACGGTTACCGAGCCCCGGGCATCGAAGCCTTGCACGCGGCCCTGCGGGACATCGCCGATGTCGAGGTGGTGGCGCCGGAACATAACAACAGCGCCAAGTCCAACGCGCTGACCCTGCACCAGCCCCTGTACGTCCACCCCGGCGCGCCCGGCGTGCGCTATGTCAATGGCACGCCCGCCGACTGCGTGCACATCGCCCTCACGGGGCTTCTGGGCTACCGGCCCGACCTGGTGGTCAGCGGCATCAACAACGGCGCCAACATGGGCGACGACACCATCTACTCGGGCACCGTCGGCGCGGCGATGGAGGGCTACCTGTTCGGCATTCCGGCGATCGCCTTCTCACAGGTCGAGAAGGGCTGGTCCCACCTGGATGCGGCGGCCCGCACCGCGCGCGAGCTGGTGCAGAAGGTCATCGCGCAGGGACTTTTGTCACGGCCGGCCCCCTTTCTGTTGAACGTCAACATCCCCAACCGCCCCTACGAGCAGCTGGGCCCGCTGGAGGTCTGCCGCCTGGGCCGACGCCACGCCGCCGAGAGCGTCATCGCCCAGCCGAGTCCGCGGGGTGACACCATGTACTGGATTGGCGCGGCCGGCCCGGCGCGCGATGGCGCCGACGGCACCGACTTCCATGCCACCGCGCAGGGGCGCGTCTCCGTCACGCCCTTGCAGGTCGACCTGACAGACCACGATGCGCTGGGCGACTGGGCGCAGGCGGCGCGTGCCCTGAGCAGCCCCGGAGGCCCGGCGGCATGACGGCTCGCCGCCCCACCTTCCCGGCGCGCCTGGACCGCCCCAAGGGCCCCCAGCCGGTCGCACGTCCCGCGCGCGTGGCGGGCTCCCCCGTGCCCCTGGCGGCCGCTCCCCAGGGCCTGGGACTGGACTCCGGCACGGTGCGCGCGCGCATGGTGCAGAAGCTGGCTGCCCAGGGCATCGCCGACCCGCGCGTGCTCTCCGCGCTGGGCCATGTCGAGCGTCATCGCTTCGTCGATACCGCCCTCGTGAACCAGGCCTACGAGGACACCAGCCTGCCGATCGGACTGGGTCAGACCATCTCCAAGCCCAATGTGGTGGCCCGCATGATCGAGCTGCTCCTGGCCGGGCAGCCCGGTGGCACGCCGCTGGGGCGCGTGCTCGAGATCGGCACCGGCTGCGGCTACCAGGCGGCGGTGCTGGCCTGCGTGGCGCGCGAGGTGTACAGCATCGAACGTCTGCGCGGGCTGCATGACAAGGCCCGCGACCACCTGCGCCCGCTGCGCCTGCCCAATGTGCACCTGCTGTTTGGTGACGGCATGGTGGGCTACCCGAAGGGGGCGCCCTACGCCGGCATCATCGCCGCGGCCGGCGGGGAGGCCGTGCCCCAGGCCTGGATCGACCAGCTGGCCGTGGGCGGGCGCATCGTCGCGCCCACCGTCATGCCTGGAGGGCAGCAGGCCCTGGTCGTGATCGACAAGACCGCGGCAGGGCTGCGGCACAGCGCGCTGGAGCCCGTGCATTTCGTCCCCCTAAAATCCGGTATCGCTTGAGCTGATGCAGACGATGTCTTTCTTGTCGACCTTGCGCCGAACCGTCGGTGTTCCCCGTCTCGCGAGTCTGCTGCTGGTGGCCGGGGTGCTGGCCGGGTGTGCCTCGGGCACCCGCCTGCCGGCGCCGGTGGAAGACCGCGGTGCGATGGCGCGCGCGCGGCCGGCCGCCTCTGCGGTCGCGCCGGTGGTTCGACCGCAGGCGGGTGTCGTGGGCGCGCGCGCGACCGGATCGAATGCGCCGCAGCAGGAAGATGGCGCCCGCGTATTGCCGGGTGCCGAGCATGCCGGCAAGCCGGGCTACTACACCGTCCGACCGGGCGACAGCCTGCAGCGCATCGCCCTGGACGCTGGCCATTCCTGGCGCGACATCGCGCGCTGGAACAGCCTGGCCAACCCCAACACCATCGAAGTCGGCCAGGTGCTGCGCATCCAGCCGCCGCAGGGCGAGGTCGTCACGCGGCCCGTGCAGCAGTCCGTGGTCACGCCCTCGGGGGGCGCGTCGGCGCCTGCGCCCCGGCCTGCGGAGCCGGCCTCGCAGGCCAGTGCCGCCAACGAGTCCCCCGCCGCTTCTCCCGCCGACGAAGAGATCGCCTGGGCCTGGCCCGCACCCGGCAACCTCACGGTGCTCGCGGGCTTCGACGAAGCGCGCAACAAGGGCTATGACATCGGCGGCAAGGCCGGCGACCCCGTGCTGGCGGCGGCTGATGGGCGCGTGGTCTATGCCGGTGCGGGCCTGCGCGGCTACGGCAACCTGGTGATCCTCAAGCACAACAACACCTACCTCACCGCCTACGCGCACAACCAGGCGCTGCTGGTCAAGGAAGACCAGACCGTGCGCAAGGGCCAGAAAATTGCCGAGATGGGTTCCACCGACGCGGATCGCGTGAAGCTGCATTTCGAAATCCGCCGGCAGGGCAAGCCGGTGGATCCTTCTCGCTACCTCAGCCCGCGCTAAGCCCTCGCGTCCCCCACGCCCGCGCAGGGGGGCGATCAGCTGCGCCGCGCAGGGTCTGTGTTGCCCGGCCCCATGCGTGCGTGCTGAAGCTTGATGTGCGCGGTCAGCCCGCCGGATGTGGTGTTGGCCAGCGAAAAGATGCCCCCCATGCGTTGCACCGTCTTGTCCACGATGGCCAGGCCCAGCCCGGCCCCGGTGGCTGCGGTGCGGGCCGTATCCCCCCGGAAAAACGGTTTCATGAGGTTGCGCAGCGCGGCGGGCGTCACGCCGCTGCCGTGGTCACGCACCTTGAGCACCACCCAGTCGTCTCGCAGGCAGGCCGCCACGTCCACCTGCGCCAGCTCGGTGTCTGGCGTTTTGCCGTAGCGGCGGGCGTTTTCCAGCAGGTTGGCGATCACGCGTTGGAGATCCACCTCGTCAGCCATCACGTGCAGCTGCGCGGGGACATCCAGGTGGATGCGCAGGTCCGGCTGGTCCTGCACCGCGTACACGCAATGCTGGACCACCTCGGCCAGGCGCACGGGGCGCAGCTGGGTCGGCTCCGGGCGGGCGTAGTCCAGGAACTTGTCGATGATGGCGTCCAGCTGGTCGATGTCCGCCGCCATGTGGGCGCGTGCGTCCGGGTCGGACACGCTCATCTCGGTCTCCAGCCGCAAGCGAGCCAGTGGCGTGCGCAGGTCGTGCGAGATGCCCGCCAGCATCACCGTGCGGTCCTGCTCGATCTTGCCCAGCTGCTGCGCCATGCGGTTGAAGCCGATGTTCACTGCCCGGATCTCGCTGGTGACGGCGCGCTCGTCCAGGCGGCTGGCGTCGAAGTCGCCATCGCGTACCCGGCTGGCGGCATAGGACAGCTGCTTGAGCGGGCGGTTGATCAACCTGGCGATCAGGGCGGCACCGGCCAGGGACAACCCAGCGGCTGTTACCAGCCAGATCAGCCAGGTCCGTCCGCCCACCTGCGAGAAGCGTGCGCGGTCCAGGCGCAGCCAGTAGGCGTCCGCATCGATGCGGAACCCGACCCACAGCCCCGGCTCGTCATTGACGCTGCCGGCCAGCTGGGTGTCCGGACCCAGGTGACGTTCGAGCTCCTCGGCAATGAGTTGCTCCGTCACGCCCGTGTCCAGCGGCAAGGCGCGGTCACCGGGTTCCCGGGGCTGGATGCGGACCTGCTCCTGGTCCGCCAGGGTCTTGATGAGAGAAATACGCGCGATCGCATCGGAGTGGACCAGCGCTGCACGGCTGAGGTTGACCAGGGTGGCGATCTGCTGCGCTGTCTGGATGGCGCGCGGTGCGAATTCCAGGGCGCGAAAGGTCTGCAGCCACGCCACGATGGAGCCGACCAGCAGCAGCGCCAGCAGGAAGAAGGTGCGCCAGAACAGAGAGAGCTCGAGTCGAGGGAAGGCTGCGGCGGCGAACGCGGCCTTGGGTGACGAGGCGCTCCCGGCAGGCGGCCCCTGGGAGGGGCCTGCGATCGCGTCGGGCGCTTCAGCCGGCACCGTCGGGGACGAAGACATAGCCCACACCCCACACGGTCTGGATGTAACGCGGTGCGGCGGGGTCTGCCTCGACCAGCTTGCGCAGCCGGGAAACCTGCACATCGAGGCTGCGGTCAAAGGGCTCGAACTCGCGCCCGCGTGCCAGCTGCGCGAGCTTCTCGCGGGACAGGGGCTGCCGCGGATGCCGCACCAGCGCCTTGAGCATCGCGAATTCGCCCGTGGTCAGGGGCAGCTCGTCACCGTTCTTGCGCAGGGTGCGTGCGCCCAGGTCGAAGGCGAAGGGGCCGAAGTGGACGACTTCGTTCTCGGAGGAGGGGGCGCCGGGCGCCTCCTGGGCGGGCCGCCGGCGCAGCACGGCATGCACACGCGCCAGCAGTTCGCGCGGGTTGAAGGGTTTGCCCAGGTAATCGTCGGCCCCCACCTCCAGTCCGACGATGCGGTCCACGTCCTCGCCCTTGGCGGTGAGCATGATGATGGGCGTGCGGTCGTTGGCGGCGCGCAGCCGCCGGCAGATGGACAGGCCGTCCTCTCCGGGCATCATCAGGTCCAGGACGATGAGGTCGGCCGTCTCGCGCAGCATGAGCCGGTTCAGTGCCTTGCCGTCCTCGGCCAGGATGACCTCGAACCCTTCCTGGGTCAGGTACCGCCGCAGCAGGTCGCGGATCCGCGCGTCGTCGTCCACCACCAGGATCTTGTCGGTGCGTGCGGCGTGGGGGGGCATGGTGTTCCGGTCTTTGTGTAACTGAGGCGATTTTGATCGCCTTGTTGCATCAAATGATTCCTTAAAGGTTCATATTAACACCGCGTTACAATTCTTGCGTTAACTCAAGTGGCTGATAGGGCGGCTCTGCGGCGTTCCGCGCCGGCCGGAATTGGGCGCAGCCGATCCATTAGCATCCTGCTTTTCGCCGGCCTTTCCGGCCTGCACTTCCCGGCCCCGCCTGCGGGCTTTCACTGCCGTGTCCATGCCTGATCCCGAACTCCACTTCACGACCTGCGAGGGACCGTCCCCGGGTGAGTCGCGCCGTCTGTCCTACTGGCAATGGGGGCGCGCCGATGCGGCGCATGCCGTGGTGTGCGTGCACGGCCTGACACGCCAGGGGCGCGATTTCGACGTCCTGGCCGCGGCCTTGATCGACGCCGCGCACGGTGACCTGCGGGTTCTCTGCCCGGACATGGCTGGCCGCGGGGCCAGCGATCGGCTGGCGCAACCCCGGGACTACCAGATCCCGACTTATGTGGCAGACATAGTCCAGTGGCTCGCGCAGGTGCATCGGCAAGCGCCCCTGACCCGGCTGGACTGGGTGGGCACCAGCATGGGCGGTCTGATCGCGCTGGGCCTGTTTGGCACGCCTGACTTGCCCCTGCCCGTGCCGGTGCGCCGGCTGGTCCTCAATGACATCGGCCCGGTCATCGAATGGGAGGCGTTGCAGCGCCTGCGTACCTATGTCGGCCGCATGGGGCCGTATGCCACCGAGCAAGAGGCCGTGGACGCGATGGCTGTCGTGTCCGCCAGCTTCGGCCCGCACACGCCCGAGCAGTGGCTGGCCCTGTCCCGGCCGATGCTGCGCGCCCTGCCCGAGGGCGGGGTCCGGCTGCACTACGACCCCGCGATTGCCGTGCCCTACGAGACCCTCACCGAGGAGGCTGCCCGCCAGGCCGAGGGTGCGCTGTGGGCGATGTGGGACCGCATCTGCGCGCAGATCCTGCTGGTGCGTGGCGCCGAGTCCGACCTGCTGTCGGCGCAGACCGCGCGGGCCATGACGCAGCGTGGGCCAGGTGCCCGACTCGTGGAGTTCGCCGGCGTGGGCCATGCGCCCACCTTCGTGTCACGCGACCAGGTCGACGCTGTGGTGTCCTTCCTGCTGGACTGACGTTCCGGGCCCGCCATGAAAAGCCAGTCGGTGCAGGCGCTCGACGCCACGCCGGTTTCCGGACTGGTCGCGGCGGCGGAACAGGCCTTGCCGCAGCAGGCCGATGCCCTGGCGCGCGCCCGCGGCTTCGCCGAACCCCTGATCGCGCACGAGACGCTGGACACGGGCGAGAACACGCTGGCCCATGCCGACGCGGTGGCCGCCATCCTGCGCCACATGGGCGGCTCCGAGGCCATGCAGGCCGCCAGCTACCTGGTGCATGCCTGCCCCTACCTGGCGCGCCCGCAGGAGAGCATCGCCCGCGGCTTCGGCGAGAGCTACGCCGAGCTGGCGCTGGCCACCAACCAGCTGATGGCGGTGCAGCGCCAGGCCCGCGAAGGGGAGGGGCCGCGTGCCCAGGCCGAGAACATCCGCAAGATGCTGCTTGCGTTCTCGCGGGACCTGCGGGTCGTGATGCTGCGTCTGGCCTCGCGTCTGCAGACTCTGCGCTGGCACGCGGCCTCGCGCACGCTGCCGCCGGCAAGCGTGTCACGCGAGGTGCTGGACGTGTTCGCGCCCCTGGCCAACCGACTGGGCATCTGGCAGGTCAAGTGGGAGATGGAGGACCTGGCCTTCCGTTTCCTGGAGCCCGACACCTACAAGCAGGTCGCCCGCCTGCTGGATGAACGCCGTGTCGAGCGCGAGGACTACGTCGAGCAGCTGCGCGCGCGGCTCGAGAGCGAGCTGCAGGCCCAGGGGCTGCACGCACAGGTAGCGGGCCGGCCCAAGCACATCTACAGCATCGTCAAGAAGATGCGGGGCAAGTCCCTGGACTTCGACCACGTGTTCGACGTGCGGGCGCTGCGCGTCATCGTGCGCGAGGTGCGCGAGTGCTACGCCGCGCTCTCCTGGGTGCACCAGCAGTTCGAGGCGATCGCCAGCGAGTTCGACGACTACATCGCGCGGCCCAAGCCCAATGGCTACCAGTCCCTGCACACCGTGGTGCGCGATGCGTCCGGGCGGCCCATCGAGATCCAGATTCGCACGCAGGCCATGCATGACCACGCCGAGCATGGCGTCGCGGCGCACTGGGCCTACAAGGAGGCCGGGGCCAAGGGCTATGCCGGCGTGACCGCCGGCAGCGAATACGACACCAAGATCGCGGTCTTGCGCCAGCTGCTGGCGTGGGAGCGCGACCTGGCCGGTGCCGGTGCCGGCCTGTTCGAGGACCGCATCTACGTGCTCACGCCCCAGGCCTCGGTGGTGGAACTCACGCAGGGTTCGACCCCGGTCGACTTCGCCTACACCGTGCACACCAGCCTGGGCCACCGCTGCCGGGGGGTACGCATCGACGGCGTGATGGTGCCGCTGAACACCCCGCTGAAGAACGGCCAGACCGTGGAGATCATCGCCGCCAAGGAGGGCGGGCCTTCGCGCGACTGGCTCAATCCGGACCTGGGCTTCCTGGCGGGCCAGCGCGCCCGGGCCAAGGTGCGCGCGTGGTTCAACGAGCAGTTCAAGGACGAGACCGTGGCCCGTGGCCGCGAGGCGGTGGAGAAGCTGCTGCAGCGGGAAGGGCGCACCGCCATGCGCCTGGACGAACTGGCTTCGCAGCTGGGGTTCAAGTCGGCCGAGGACCTGTTCGCGGTGGTGGGCAAGGACGAATTCTCACTGCGCTCCATCGAGGCCCTGTTCCGTCCGGCGCCCGCGCCGCTGCCGCAGGACGAGTTCCTCCTGAAGAAGCCGCGCGCCACGGCGGACACGCCCAAGGGCGGCGTGCTGGTGGTGGGCGTGGATTCGCTCATGACGCAACTGGCCAAGTGCTGCAAGCCGGCACCGCCCGACCCGATCGGCGGCTTCGTCACGCGGGGCAAGGGCGTGAGCATCCACCGCAGCGACTGCAGCAACTGGCGCGAGATGGCCGCCCGCAACCCCGAGCGGGTGATCGAGGTCCAGTGGGGCCGCCCGCGCGCCGATGGCCAGGCCGTGTATCCGGTGGATGTCTCGGTCGAGGCCGCCGACCGGCAGGGGCTGCTGCGAGACATCTCCGAGGTCTTTGCCAAGGAGAAGATGAACGTGGTGGGCGTGCAGACGCAGTCGGTCAAGGGCACGGCCTGGATGACGTTCACCGTCGAAATCTCGGATTCGCACCGGCTGCAGGCGGTGCTGGGGCAGGTGCGCGAGGTGACGGGGGTGCGTGCGGCGCGTCGTCGGTGAGTGGCACCCGCCCGGGCCCAGGGGAGAACCCTGCTACAATCGCGGGCTTCGAACGAACACAGGCGCGTAGCTCAGCTGGTTAGAGCACCACCTTGACATGGTGGGGGTCGTTGGTTCGAGTCCAATCGCGCCTACCAATCCAATCCCCTGCGGGTCTCGACTTGCAGGGGATTTTTGCTTTCCGTGAGGCAATGTCTCGGGCCGTCAGCGTAGCCTGAGCCGGGATGGCAAAAACCCGTAATAATTACGGGTATGGCCGATCCTGTTCCGTTGCCCTTGAATGACGCCAACATGCTTCGCATCATTCGGGAGCTGGCGCAAGACACCGGCAACGTCTTCATCGAGCCTCATGCA
>JACCDK010273854.1_pt1 | contig 33511 bp, 31 predicted proteins | sample 7445871 | NCBI WGS metagenome assembly JACCDK01 (sample SAMN15323436, study PRJNA562643) | freshwater metagenome | isolation source: river surface water | place: USA:Blue River Watershed | collected 2017-08-15 | reverse complement strand
TGGTCAAATCACCCTGGCAAGGCGAACTGCTCATCTCGGGCAGTTTGCGCATTGATCCCGCCCGACGTGCAGTGTTATTGGCGGAGCCGCGTCTGGAAAATATCAAGATCGACGCAGCAACGGGCAGGTACACAAGCCGACTCGCGCGTCTGGGTACCCAACTGGCGGAAGATCTGATCGGTGAGACGGTCTTGTATACCTTCGTTCCAGACGCATTTGTCGTGGCCGGAAAGCGCTTCGTCCCGACCGGCATAACGACCCGCAAGGACAGCCTCGTGGTAAGCTTCGAGCCTGCCAAATAAACGTAAATCGCCCCAAGCTGCGGTGATGGCAAGTCATTTATGGCTGTCATCCAGCGGTTCACGTTAACGCCGCTCCTTCTGCCTCTCTTGCCTGCCAATTGCATGGAAATTCTGCTTGCCGTAAAAATCATCATCATGGGCGTCGTCGAAGGACTGACGGAATTTCTTCCCATCTCCTCGACAGGACATTTGATTCTCGCAGGCAGTTTGCTCAATTTCACCGGCGAGAAAGTCAAAGTTTTTGAAATCGTCATACAAGCCGGCGCCATGCTCGCTGTCTGCTGGGAATACCGCGAGCGCATTGCGCATGTCGCGCGTAATTTTTATCGTGACAATGCCGCGCGGCGTTTCGTTATCAACCTGATCGTCGCTTTCCTGCCGGCCGTGGTGCTTGGCCTGCTGTTCGGCAAAATCATCAAGGCACATTTGTTCAAACCTGTACCGGTCGCACTAGCGTTCATTGTTGGTGCCATTATTATTTTGATCGTGGAGCGTCGCCAGCGCTTGCAACTGGAGGGGCCGCGTGTCGATTCTGTCGACGACATGACCGTGCTGGATGCCTTCAAAGTCGGTTGTGCGCAATGTTTTGCGCTGATACCCGGCACTAGTCGTTCCGGTGCCAGCATTATTGGCGCGATGATCTTTGGTCTGTCGCGCAAGGCAGCCACCGAGTTTTCTTTTTTCCTCGCCATTCCCACGTTATTCGGCGCAACCATTTATTCGCTCTACAAAGAACGCAATCTGTTGTCATTAGCCGATTTGCCGATGTTTGGTCTGGGTGCGCTGGCGGCCTTTGTTTCTGCCTTTTTGTGTGTGCGCTGGTTGCTTCGCTATATCAGCACGCATGATTTCACCTTGTTTGCGTGGTATCGCATTGTCTTTGGTGTCATCGTACTATCCACTGCGTGGTCTGGCTGGCTGATCTGGGCGGAATAAAAGGTGCCAACGAATGCCGTATTGACATCCGCTGCCACACAACAAGACTTGCCGGCACGCGCGCTGCATTTACTGCAAAGCGTGTTTGGTTATCCGGCCTTTCGTGGATCTCAGGCAGATATTGTTCAGCTGGTCGCACGTGGCGGCGATGCGCTGGTACTCATGCCGACCGGCGGTGGCAAATCCCTGTGTTATCAGATTCCTTCATTGCTACGTCATGGATGTGGAATCGTGATTTCTCCCCTCATCGCGCTCATGCAGGATCAAGTCGATGCATTGGGCGAGCTGGGTGTACGTGCTGCGTTTCTGAATTCCAGTCAGAGTTTTGATGAATCCATGCGCGTTGAACGTGCGCTACGCAAGGGTGAGCTGGATCTGCTGTATATCGCGCCTGAGCGCTTGCTGACCCAACGCTGCCTGGAAATGCTGGATAGTGTACAGATCGCTCTGTTCGCTATCGATGAAGCACACTGCGTATCGCAATGGGGTCATGATTTCCGACCGGAGTACATCCGCCTGTCTGTACTGTATGAGCGCTATCCTGAGGTGCCACGCATTGCACTGACGGCAACCGCTGATGGACAAACCCGAACGGAAATCATCGAAAGACTGCAGCTGGGTCAGGCGCAGCAATTCATTTCCTCATTTGATCGCCCTAACATTCGCTATCAGATCGTCGAAAAAGAAAACGTGCGTCGGCAGCTGCTCGATTTCATTACCACCGAGCATGCAGGCGAAGCAGGTATCGTCTACTGTCTGTCGCGCAAGAAAGTCGAAGAGACCGCTGAATTTTTACGCGAGAACGGAATCAGCGCGCTTGCCTACCATGCCGGTATGGATACGCCCACGCGTAGCAAACATCAGTCTCGATTTTTACGTGAAGACGGCATCATTATGGTGGCAACGATTGCCTTTGGTATGGGCATCGATAAACCGGATGTGAGATTTGTGGCTCACCTCGATCTGCCGCGCAGCATCGAAGGCTATTATCAAGAGACAGGCCGCGCGGGGCGTGATGGCTTGCCTGCCGATGCGTGGATGGCCTATGGCTTGCAGGACGTCGTGCAGCAGCGTCGAATGATCGAAGAATCCGAGGCGGATATCACCTTCAAGCGTATGCAATCTGCCCGGCTCGATGCCATGTTGGGTCTGTGCGAAACCCTCACTTGCCGCCGCGTTCGATTGCTGGCGTATTTCGATCAAACCTCGGAAGCATGCGGTAATTGCGATACCTGTCTCAACCCGCCGGTGTCATTTGATGCGACCGAGGCGACGCAAAAACTACTTTCTACCATCTATCGTGTCGGGCAGCGTTTTGGTGCAGTGCACGTTCTGGAAGTGTTACGCGGAAGCGATTCGGAGAAAGTCCGCCAGTGGCGCCATCATGAGTTGTCGACGTTCGGCATTGGATCCGACAAGAGCGAGGCCGAGTGGCGTGCCATTTTGAGACAAACTTTTGCACTGGGACTGGTCGAGATCGACCATGAGAATTACGGATCTCTGCGTCTGCCCGAGGCTGCGCGTGCTGTACTTCGCGGCGAGCGTCAGATTGCCATGCGTTTGTATCAAAAACCCGTACGACAAAAGCGCGCGCCGGTACGTAGCGGCAGCTATACCGAAACCGGCTTGTCTTCACCCCAGCAGACGCTTTTCGAGAAACTGCGCTGGTGGCGTATGGAGACTGCGCGCGCTCACAATTTGCCGGCTTATGTGATTTTTCATGACAACACGCTACGTGAAATTGCACGCGCAGGACCAGCAACGCTCGATGATCTGAGGCTGGTATCCGGTGTGGGCGAGAAGAAGCTGGAGAGTTACGGCGCACAGATCATTGCGCTGGTGCGTGAGCAGGGTGCGGGCTGATGTCGCTTCAGGGCTTGGTAAACACCAAATCCCAAACACCATGCCCCAACTTCAACCCACGGTTTTCAAATTTCGTCACAGGCCGATAATCCGGACGTGGCGCATAGCCATCCGCTGTATTTTGTAACGAAGACTCAGCGCCCAGCACCGCGAGCATTTGCTCCGCATACTCTTCCCAGTCGGTGGCGCAATGGAGATATCCCCCCGGCGCTATCCGCGAAGCCAGCAACGCCACAAACGGTGATTGGATCAGCCTCCGCTTATTGTGCCGCGCTTTATGCCAAGGATCCGGAAAGAACACATGCACCCCCGCTAGCGATTCGGGTGCAAGCATATGGGTGACGACTTCAAAGGCATCATGTTGAATCAAGCGCAGATTACTGATTGACTGCTCACCTATACGCTTGAGCAAACTGCCTACGCCTGGCGTGTGAACCTCTACACCCAGAAAATTTTTGCCTGGCATGAGCGCTGCGATGTGCGCAGTGGTTTCCCCCATACCTGTCCCGATTTCCAAAATCAGAGGTGCTGCACGTCCGAACGCCGCCTCGCTATCGAGAGGTGATTTTTGATAAGGCACACAAAATGCCGGTCCCAGCGTCTGAATAGCGCGTTCTTGTGCAGGCGACAACCTGCCTGCGCGGGTGACAAAACTTTTGATGCGGTGGTCGGTGGGGTCGTAAAGCATGCAGTCTTTTGCGCCGATAAATGAGCGGATATGGCGGGTGAAGGGAATCACTCCCTCGTATTCAGCTTGGGAAGCTGCCGTTCTGCCATTGAACTACACCCGCGAGTAACGTCATTTTACCGGAGGCGATGTCTTATCGACCCACCAGCACCCGATTGGCATCACCCACCAGTTGCGGCTCCTGCTTCCGGCTCATCATCCCCGCTTGCCTGCCCACATTTTCAACCAGATACGCCTGCATCTCACCCAGAGTGATCTTCCCGTCCTTATTTGTATCAGCATCGCCCTCCATGCCTTTCATCAGGTAGTAGCTGAAAATACCGTGCTGGAGTTCGGGGTTTGAGCTTGATATCTGATCGTTTTGGCTCGCGGTGATGACGGTAAAGTGCTCGGGGAATAATCTGCTTTCGGTTTTGAGTTGTACGGGTCTCGCACTCGCAACCAAACTTTCTCCGGATCTTGCTTGCCCGCTGTAGCAGGCATCCAGAATCATGGTGACTGACTTTGGTTTTGCAGACTGCAGTGCAGCGTTGATCTTGCTAAAAGGGATCGCAGTATCCTCAATCAAGTCTTTTGCTGCTCTGGGAGGAATGAGATAAAGGCCTTGTCCATCAGCGGTTGGTAATCCGTGGCCGCTGTAAAAGACAAAAACGTCTGTGGTGGATCGAACTTTACTGGGCAGCCAATTTCTGAATGTTCGCAGTATTTCAACCTCTTCGGCATCGCTGTCTACGAGTAACTTGATATTTTCGGGCTTGATGCCTAAAGCACGAATGGCATAGTCATAAAATGCACGTGCATCATCATTCGCAAAGTCGGCTTTCGGGAGACTTTTATAATCTGCTATGCCGATGATGATTGCAACGGCATCACGAGCAGACTGCTGTTTTACCTGTCCGGGGTTGAGCGCTGCATACGTGACTTTTGAATCGACTATTGCACGGCTCACGGTGATTGTTTTGGTATCCGTGCTACCGTACACATCAGTGGCAATGATTTTGAATGAAGATGCTTGTCCTGCTCTGGCGATACGCTTGATGATGTAGTTTCCGTCTGCTTTGCCACCTTCCTCTTTGCCATCTATTTGCAGTGAGGCAGTATCTGCATTGGTTTTGATTTCGATAAAAAAACTGCCATCCGTATTTGGCTGGGTATGCGTTACTTGCAGATTGATTCTCTGGCTGGACTTGGCTTGTTCGCGCTGTCGTTTTTCTTCTTCGAGCCTACGACGTTCTTCTGCTAGCTGTTGACGCTCACGATCAATATCGGAGCGGTCGGTATTGGTAGCGACATTATTGTTAAGCCCGGGTAGGTTGACCTTGGCTTCACGGATAAAATTATTGCTTTCCCAGATGCCTTCATAACCTCCGCCGTCTGCGGTTGTGACGATCCCCTGTCCATTAGCGAGGTTGTCCCTATACTCACCATAAAATTTTGTGCCATCGGGTGCAATATATGACCCTAGTCCGTGGCGCTTGTCATCCCTGAATCCGCCGGTGTATTTGCCGCCGTCAGCATAAAAGTACGTTCCCTGTCCGTGCTTCTTGTCATCCTTGAATTCGCCGACATACTGAGCACCTTTGTATTCGCCGCTAGCCAGGTAGGAATACGTTCCCTGACCACTCCTTTTGCCATCCTTGAATTCGCCGACATACTTGTCGCCACCAGGAAAAGTAAACGTTCCTTTTCCGTGATACTTGTCGTCCTTGAAGTCGCCTACGTAGGAATGACCCTCCGGCGTTTTAAATATACCAAAGCAATTATGGTAACGAACCGTTTGATCTTTCGGGCACAGTGGTAGATTGCTGGGATTGGTCAAGCGGGCATCGGTGCGGTCGTTATTGGAAGCCACACTATTGTTGAGGTTCGGTAAATTGACCTTGGCTTCACGGATGAATTCGTCGTTCTCAAAAATACCTTCGAAACGTCTTCCATCAGCTTTTGAGTAAATGCCCTGTCCATTCCTTTTGCCATCCCTGAAATCACCAGCATACCTATCGCCTTTGAACCCATTGTTGGCCAGGAAGTAGTAGGTTCCTCGCCCGCTCCTCTTGCCATCCTTATATTCACCGATATATTTATCACCATCAGCAAAGGTATAACTTCCTTGCCCATGGTATTTGTCATCTTTAAATTCGCCCACGTACAAATCGCCGATGGGAGTTTTGAATGTTCCAAAACAGTTATGGTATCGAACTGCTTGGTCTTTCGGACACGGCGGCAGCTTGGATGAATTGGTTTGCTGGGCATGCGAAAGCGCGCCCATAAAAGACGCTGCAACTATCATCGCAGCCGCTATTATTTTTTTAGCTAGGTTGATTTGATTCATTCCAAACTTTTGTTACTTATCTAATGAGATGGGTTCTAAACCCGGTGTTTTCTTTACCGAGAAATATTTTCAGTCCAGCATCCGATGGTGTGCGGAATTGAATTCGGATGCGCAATCATCGATTTCACATCGATCATCAAAAGGAGCGCCACCTGGTTCATAAGCAATGGCCGGCATACCAGTGCTGCACTGATGACCTAAACGCGACTCCACAGATTGTAATCAAGTCTTCTGCTACTGCCTCGACACGGAGAATGGGCAGCGTTAGTTATCTTATTGATAATGCGAGTTGAGGGTTATCTAAACGATCTAATGGTCGGATAGGCAGTGACATTCCTGATGGGTTTGCCAGTTTTCTACCGCCACGATACCGTGTTCATCAGGATTGACGCAGATATCGCCCGGTAGCCACGCCCTGCAGACCTTACAACATAATCAATACCTACCCATCACGATTTTTCCTTTGGCCAGAGTAGTAGCGCTTCCATCGGGACCACTTTTAATTGCCGATATATCGATGCTGTAAGCATTGCCGCGACCACCAGAGCACGGTGGTAAATAAGCTCCGCCGGTGCCACTCCAGCTGGTGCCTCGATGTTGAGTGACCAAACTTACACCGGCTGGCAGCGTATCTGTTTCGCCGGGTATTGATTGAACTTGCATGGCCGATCCCTTATTCAGTTGAACGCGCACCACGCCGTGGCCACCTTTATCCATCGGTGAGTAACTTTCGTCATTAAAAGATAGAACCAGGGCCTCGGCATCGGTAGGTATACCCTCAACCTTCAGAGCGGGCGATTTCCCTTGATTGCCACTAAATTTTTTGCAGACCTGATCTGCGGGAATGTTTTTACCATTCCATGCTGGGTCGTCCAAGGTGATAGTTAATCCATCTTCGGCACAGGCAGTGCCAAGCGACAGCAACAAGAAAGAAAAAACATAAGACTTGGTAGTAAACATAATCGTCCTTAGCATGATTATTTTTGAAGGTGCTTTCTGGGGCCTCGGCAGTAAAAGCAATCTCAGTGGCAGAAAGCCTTGGCGTTCCTCTATTTCACCCGGCACACCGCATGATCTTCTTTTTGAAACATAAGATTAACAGGTTGCGGGAAGCCCGCACTATTACTGGAATTTGAGTCGAACTCTGTTGCTACAGATTGCAAGCTACAAGTGTCGGAGCAAAAAGCTGATCGTTTTGCAGGGCTTATGGTTGTAGCGATTCATCCGTCCAGCTCGATATCCCGCAGATTTGATAAAGCATCTGCGTTTGCTCATCCGATCGTGGTCCGTATCCGCTGCTTGTCATGCCGGTATCCATGCAAGAGAAAAAATCATCATAGGACTTTCCCAGAAGTTCGTCGCAGATCGCCCGGTTCGCAATAATGGCTGCTTTCCATTGCTGACACTCACTGGTCTCAGTGACGAGCATGGGCTCTGGTTCGGCAGTGTCAATCTGATTGGGGCGCACCAGTAGTGATTCTATTTCGGCCAGCAAGTTTTTTGCTGCTTGGTTATTTGCATCCAATGCGACTGATTTTTTTAATGCACTCTGGGCACGTTCTGGTTCTTGAATATTTTTCCAGCTGACGCCTGCAAGAAAATAGATTTGCGATGTTTCTTTGATTTTGAGAGCGCGATCAATCCACTCCAGTGCATTTTTGTATTTTTTGGTGGAGACCAGACAGCTGGCGATAGCTTCGTGGGGGCCGTTGCCAATAATATTTCTCTGGTCATAAAAATCAGCAACGGCGCTTAGTAATTGTAGGGCCTCGTCGCAATAGCGTGTAGTACGACCAGACGAGCTGTATTGTGTTTTGGTTTTTCCTAAAATATATTTGGCGGCCACACGCTGGATTTCAGGTGTGGTGGTGTCGAAAAATATTTTTTCGCAGACGAGCTGGAGTTTCTTGAGTTCTGTGTCATCCAATGTCTCGGGCCGCTTGCAAAAACCCTCTGTTTTTTTACCTTTTAAGTTGAGTGTCACGGGAATTTTCATGACCGTTGCAATTGCCATGTTGAACTCCGCCAGAGGGCCGGACACGGCTTTGCCGGATTCCTGGGCTGTGGCGCAGAAAGCGATGAGAGATAGGATCATGGCTGCGAGTAATTGCACTGCGATCTCCTGCATAAAACTACTAGGTACTAAAACGCTCATCACTTGGGGGCGCGTTTTATAATGCAGTTACATTATAAAATATAGAACGCAATAATTCAGATGACGAATATTGGCCAATGTTTTTATTTTCAAAACACCCGGCCTTATTCGACAAGAGAGAGTTAAAATTGAAACGTTTAATCAAGTTATGCGTCGCCATTACCTTCATTGCCAATGTCGCAAGTGCTCAGGACAAAGTGGTGAGCCCAGGGCAGGGCACCCCCGAGCGCAAAGTAATTCTGGATGCATTGCGTCCCAAGCTTGAAGCTGAGCTGAAGACGGAGTTGGTGTTTGTGGTCTCAGATATCCGGGTCGGCGCTGACTGGGCGTTTGTGATGGCCCAGCCACAGAGAAAAGATGGTAAAAAGCTCGACGGTAAAAAAATCTATGGCGAGACATGGGAGCATATGGACGGTTTCACGCTGACCGCAGTGCTGCGAAAGAAGTCGAACCGATGGACGGTTCTCGAATACGGAGTTGGTGCAACGGATGTCTGGTGGCAGTCTTATTGCGAGCAGAAGTCTGCGCTGGTTAAACAGGTGCTAGGCGTCTGTCCCTGAATTATCTGTATCGATAGAGTTGCAGATCGAGCTACTAACAAAGCTTCTCATTCCAGATAATTCCCCTGAACATCCGACTTGCGCCAGCCTTTGCGGCGCATGCATTGTGCCATCGTCTCCAGGGTGCAGCTTTTAGGAATAATGTCCTGGCATTTGTGACCGCCCTTGCCGTCGCTCTCGCAGATTGTGGTTGTTTTTTCTCTCAGCTCCGTGCAACGTTCACGCTCGGAAGTTGAGACACAGGTTTGCCTGTCTTTGTCAAAATTTTGCTGATCTTCGGGAGAATTGAATTCATAGTTCGGATGCCGGTACGCTTCCGCGCAGCCAAAGAGACTGGTTGATATCAGCAGAATAAGAAAAAAACGCTTCACGTCTGTCATGGTCCAAAGTCAGAAAATATGAAAAACTGGTCTCGCTCGTCTTGCCTTTTGGTAGCGTTGCTGCTGAATTTTGCCGATATGGCCAGCGCCAAGGTACCTTTGATTATCCTGGATCCGGGGCATGATCCGCTTTACCAAGGCGCGCGGGGAAGTTGTGGCGAGTTCGAAGTTTCTTATAACGACAGGATTGTAGCCGCGTATTTGAAAACCACGTCAGCACGTGTTATTACGACGCGAGATGCAGGCCAAGCCCCCAGAATTTTGAAACTCACGACGGACGCGGGTGTTGCGCCCCAAACTCGGTATACGCTTAAAACCTCTCTGCAAGCTCGGACGACCTTGGCGAACTCGAGTAAAGCCGGTTTGTTCATTTCGATTCACCATGATTCCACAGCAGCGCGTTTCATCACGGCCGATTCATCTCTCTGTGGCGGTCGGGGTGGGCATACCTTGCTTCCAGAATTCAAAGCGAGGAACGATATCGGTTTCAATGTATTTGTCGATCAGGATCCCAAAAATCCGCGCTACCAGCACAGCTTGCGTTTTGCGAAGTTGCTGGGTCAGGAGTTAGTCGGTATTGGTAGGCAACCGTCCAATTACCATTATTTTCCTGAAGATGATTGCCGCTCATGCCGACCCGTGATTCGTGAACTGGGTATTTGGCATCAGCAGTTGTATGTATTGCGGCATGTTCGCATGCCTGCAGTTTTGGTTGAGGTGGGCAATATCGCCGATGCAGTGGACGAGGCTCTGATCAACTCCGACCAATTTCGTGAGCAGTTTGCGCAAGCGCTGAACCGGGCAGTCGAGCGCTACTTTTCTGTAGCGGCGAATGATTGAACTGATTCAAATTCAGCGTTTCGAGCGGCAGCGAAAATTTATTCGCAAGCCATCTTCCACAAAGGCAGCGTGAATTCGTCAAATGAGTCAATTTCCCATTCGATCGCGCTATCCTCGTGATGTATAGGCCCCTTGCCCATGGGCTCGTCATGCCAGGCAAAGTATTTCTGTCGCATTGCCCGACTATCGCATTCGAACTCTGTTTGTACACGTTGTGATCGATAAGCTTTGCCATTGACCCGACGCATATACGGTGGTTGGTAGTCAAACACTCGCCACAAGACCACCGTGCCGAGGTGGCGCTCGATGCTGTCGACATCCAGATACTGCTTGACGCCGCCATCGGGCGAAGAGGTGATCTCAACCCAGTTTTCGGCTTGAGCCGTTAGCGTTGTTATGGCTAGCAGTGCAGTCGTTATTAAGTAAGCAAATTTTTTCACTACAATTTCCTTGTTGTTATGTTGAGCCCAGGCGCGTGCTGCGGGCAAGGCGCCAGAGCATAAATCCTGTCAATACAAAAGCCAGCTGCGCTACAGCCAGTAACAGTACGCTGGAACTCACCAAAGGCGAGATGACGCCTGCGACCAAGGCCGACAGCATGGTCATGGTGAAGGACTGGCAGGATGCAACAGTGCCCCGGATGTGCGGAAAAAGATCCAGCACCAGTAATGTGAGGCCGGGTGCGACCATCGACATGCCCATTGTATACAGGAAGAGCGGCGCGACGGTCCAGGGCAGTGCCGGCGGAAAAAAGAGGTGATAGCCAACATTGGCAATGCAGGCGGCAATCAACAATGAAAAGCCAATGATGACTTGCCGTCCGGGCGGTGCAACGCCGGCCATGCGGTTGGCCGCCAGCGCACCGAGGAAAATCCCTGCTACTGAAGGTACGAACAGCCAGCTGAACTCATTGGCGCCCAGCTGAAGGTGTTGCGTTATCAATACCGGTGCGGAAGCCACATACAAAAACAGCCCGGAGAAATTGCAGGCAATCGCACCCGCGCGTAGCTGAAACAGTGGCGACACAAAAATCTGTCGATAGTTGTGCCATAGCGATGCAGGATTGAACGTCTGTCGGCCCGAGGATGGTAATGTTTCCGGTAACCTGCGATACCCAACGAATAGCATCAACAGCGCAAAGATAAACAGCAACAGAAAAATACTGCGCCAGTCCCGCAGCGTCACCACCCAGCCGCCGACAATCGGTGCAATCGCGGGCGAGATGGAAAAAATCATGGTCACCAGCGAGAGCATGCGCTCCGCCGAAGCACCCGCATACAAATCGCGAATGATGGCGCGGCCGATCACCACGCCCGCACCTGCTGATACACCCTGCAGCATTCGAAACGCCCACAGATATTCGACACTATGGGCTGATGCGCAGCCCAGCGAAGCGACTGCATAGACCGCCAGCGAAATCAAAATGATGCTGCGTCGACCAAAGGCATCGGACAGCGCACCGTGCCAGAGGATCATGACCGAGAAGGACAGCATGTACACCGTCAGCGTCTGCTGCACCTCCAGCGCACTGGCCCCCAGATTGTTCTGAATCGCTGGGAAGGCGGGCAGGTAGCTATCGACCGAGAACGGCCCGAGCATTGCCAGCGCTGCAAGCAGAAGTGCCAGCGATCCGGACGATGCCGGATCGCCAGAGTTTTCCTTGGGATTGGAATTCAACGCATTCAACCGCGACAGTGCCGCATCAGACACCACCCATGCAAAGATATTTCAGTTCGAGATATTCATCGATACCGTACTTCGAGCCCTCGCGCCCGAGGCCCGATTGCTTGACACCGCCAAACGGGCCAACTTCGTTGGAGATCAATCCGGTATTGATACCCACCATGCCGTATTCGAGCTGTTCGGCGACGCGCCACACACGACCGATATCACGCGAATAAAAATAGCTGGCCAATCCAAAGTCAGTGTCATTTGCTGCCGCGATAACCTCTTGTTCAGAAGTAAACCGCATCACAGCAGCGACGGGACCGAAGGTCTCCTCGTGCATAATTTTCATGTCTTTGCTGGCATTCGAGAGAACGGTGGGCTGGTAGAACAGGCCGCCCAAGGTGTGAGCATGTCCGCCCGATTCCAGTTTCGCACCCTTGGCCAGTGCATCGGCCACATGCTCGCTGACTTTTTCTATGGCTTGCGCGTCGATCATCGGACCTTGCTGTACACCCGCCTCAAAGCCATTGCCCACCTTGATCTTTGCGACTGCATCAGCCAGTTTTTTCACAAAGACATCATGGACGGTATCGTGCACATAAAAACGATTGGTGCAGACGCAGGTCTGACCGGCGTTGCGGTACTTTGAAATCATCGCCCCTTCGATTGCTGCGTCGATATCAGCGTCTTCAAACACGATAAAGGGCGCATGACCGCCGAGTTCCAATGCCAGCTTTTTGATGGTGGGTGCGCTCTGCGCCATCAGAATGCGCCCTACTGGCGTGGAGCCGGTGAATGACAGGTGCCGTACCTTGGGACTGTCGCAAAGTACCTTGCCGATCGCAATCGAGTTTTCACTGTCAGCCGTAAGCACGTTGATCACGCCGGCCGGAATGCCAGCGCGGTTGGCCAGCTCCGCCAATGCCAGCGCGGACAGCGGCGTCTGTTCTGCTGGTTTGATGACAATCGTGCAGCCTGCTGCCAAAGCTGGCGCGATTTTGCGAGTAATCATCGCAATCGGAAAATTCCACGGCGTGATGGCCGCACAAACACCAATGGGTTGCTTGAGCGTGATCAGCCGGCGGTCTGCGGCTGGAGAAGCCAGCACATCCCCATTGACTCGTTTGGCTTCCTCGGCAAACCACTCAATAAAGCTGGCGCCGTACATCACTTCTCCCTTGGCTTCGGCGAGCGGCTTGCCCTGTTCGGACGTCATCAGCGCTGCCAGATCGTCGGCATTCGCGACGATCAGGTCAAACCACTTGCGCATGACCTGCGCGCGTTCTTTGCCCGTTTTTCGCGCCCAAGCTGGAAAAGCTGCGTGCGCAGCTGCAATGGCTTGCTCGGCATCCGCCGGGTTAAGGTTAGGCACGTCGACGATCAGGCTGCCATCGGAAGGGTTGGTGACGGGGAAACGACTCGGTGCGTCAACCCACTGACCGGCAAGCCAAGCCTGGCTGCGAAACAAATCTGGGTCGGCAAGTGTTGGAAATGCGGGGGAAGGCATGGGGACTCCTGAGAGTGATTGTCTTGGAAAGGCAACAGGATAACGGAAGGTCGCTGGCATTGCACAAGCACTACGCGGTTACGAGGCATAAAAGGCAGGCTTGTCAGGAACGCGTTCTTGCTTTGAGTTACCAACCTCGGTCAACACCCTCAACAAACCACCGAAAGGCTTGTCATCATGAGTACCCAACGTTCAGAACAAAGAAAATCTACGAACCTCACGCAAGAATCTTTCGATGAGGAGTGGAAAAAGCTTGAGCAATTAGCCAAAGCACCGAATACCCCCAAAAAACCCTCTGTTCCCAAGTTGAATTTCCGGGATGTGAACGGCTCGGGCAGCCAAGCAAAAGAGCAGGAGAAATCAGCCTGGAAATTGATCCAATCCGATCAAGGTGTGAACTCTGCCAAGGCTCCGACGCAGACAATCACCACAACACAGACAACTACCACAACACAGACAACCACCATCACTCAGACGGATCCGATGGCGCATACGAAACCCGTCATAACCCCAAGAAAGCAAACGAGGTTTGCGTCTGAGACGAGTTCGGATGGTGGTCCTAGTCAGGAAAAAACAAGCGCGAGATCAGAAAAAGCGGTTGACAGTCCACGGCGAACGAAAATTCTATCGAGGGAGTCAGCTCAATCAAAGCGCTCTGGATCGCCCAGTGTCTCGACAACGACTACGCCCTCGTCATCGCCGGCAGTGACGCCTAGAGAAAAGGATCAATTCGAATCACCGCGAGGCCTGAAAGCCAACCAATTCCGGAAAAGAATCAGCACTCAATTTTCAAAGGTGGCGCTGAATATTTCGGGCGCTATCGACGAGCTTTCACCCAGAAAGAGTGGGGGCAAAAACTCACCTTCTTCGACAGGACGACCTTCTCCGACAAAAGAAATTTCAAGAACGCCTCGTGAAAAATTGCCAGTCGAGTTTACAAATGCCTTGTGTAATGAGGCAACCAAACTAATTTTAAAGCTGCAAAAAGATGAAAAATTTCAAAAAGTCAGTCCTTCTAGGCAAGAACTTCTTCTTCATGCGACCTTAATTAAAATGCTGGAAGAGAAAAATATACCGTGTGACCTGAAGAAACTAGACCTGTTTTCTTCTGAGATAAGGATGCGTAGTCAAAATGCCATCGTTAACGTGGAGATTGATTTAACTAAAGAGCCCTATCTGGGCCCCGTCAATGAGATCAAGCGATATTTGAAAGATAATTTTGGGGCAAACGCAGATCGAGGCGACGTATATGACCTTGCGACCAATGAAGAAAAACAAAAAATGGAGCTGAACTTCGAGTCTTATTTTATTAGGGACATGTCTAGTAAAAAAGTTAAGCTTGAGTACGAGACCGATGACGGAAACATTGAAAGTTTCGGCTCTATTTGGGATTTGGAGATTTTTTTGAATAAAGGCGATCCGGAATCCGAGCAAGCGCAGTCTTTAGTCAAAGCTGATTCTGTCGATCAGGAAGAAGTGTTTACCCGATCGCGCTACATTTCGCACTTTGCCTCGCAACATGTGTTTGGTTTTATGGGCAAAGTCGGGCTAGGTATGCTGCCGGGATTGCCGTCGCCCTTTAAGCTTGATGATGGTGCGGAAATTATTCCCAAAGGAGATGTGCAGATCCGATACCGCTTTAAAAAGCGTGTCGATGGCGGGGTGGATGTTCAGATTTTTTATGAAATGAAGCCGGATCCTATTAAAGAGATCAAAACAAAGGATGGCCGGTTTGTGTATATTGACCCTGATGCGAGGCTGACTTTGAGTATGGGACTGTATTTTTCGCGTGATCGTGACATGCAGACTTCAGCAATCCGAATTAATGCGGAAGGTTGGAACCTGACGGTGCCGGGCAAATTTGATAAGATTAATTGAAGATTGAACGACCGTTTTTAGGAGATGGATGGATTTTTTCTGTTTGATCCTGCCACCATTTCAAACCTGAATAATCTGCATTCAATAGCGCCGTTGAAAAACGGCGTTTTTTTTGATTCTTTCAAACGCAGCATACGGGGCAGCGTCAGATCAGCAGTAAAGAGGCAAACGGTCCAGCCGGCAAAGCGATTTTTTAGCACACTACCAAAAGCACTGAAAAACGCAATTGCCATCGCATCAGGTTCCTGGGTGCTGTCACCGCGTACGGCTATCCGTTCGCCATAGGGTGGGTTGGCGATCAGTAGGCCCGGTGTGTCGGTCAGTGGTTTGACTTCTTGTGCTTCGATCTGTTTGAGCGGAATGTCGAAAGGAATACCTGCGCGTTCCAGATTATGGCGTGCCATGAGCAGCATATCGCCGGAGATATCGCTGCCGAAAATGGTGGGTGTGGTCGGCACGTTTGGCGCAGGCAGGGCTTCGCGTATCGCTTGCCACTCAGTGGCTTCAAAGTTGTGAAATTTTTCGAATGCGAAGGAACGGTTGATACCCGGTGGTATGCCGGCCAGCATTTGTGCCGCTTCGATCAGCAAAGTGCCTGAGCCGCACATCGGATCCAAGAGCGGTGTGCCCGGCGTCCAGCCTGCAACTCGTAGCAGTCCGGCGGCCAGATTTTCGCGCAAAGGCGCATCGCCTGTTTCCAGACGCCAGCCACGTTTGAATAGGGGCTCGCCGGAGGTATCAAGATAAAGCGTGACGGTACGAGCATCCAGAAAACCGGAAATCCGCATGTCGGGTGTGCGCGTATCTACCGAAGGTCGCTCGCTTTCGCGATCACGAAAACGGTCGCAAATCGCGTCTTTGATTTTCAGGGTAATGAATTCCAGACTTTTCAGCGGCGATTTGATGGCAGTGACATCCACACGAATCGTGTGACCGACGCCAAACCAGTTTTCCCACGTCGATGCCAGTGCCAGATCGTAGATATCGTTTTCGTTTGTGTAGCCGGTGTGTCCGATACGCAGCAATACCCGCGAGGCGATGCGTGAATGCAGATTGATGCGCATCGCGTCCGATAATTGTCCGGAGCAGTGCACACCACCGGGGACTTGGTTGTGTACTTTCAGCGTGCGACTCTGGGTGGCGATTTCGCCGAGTTCGGCAGCGAGTGCAGTTTCGAGTCCGCGGGGGCAGGGGCAGAAATAGGAGTGATTCATGGGATACCTTTTATCCGTTAAGCCGGGCGATCCATGGTCGGCCGGTTTGTGAAAGTTTCTAAAGCAGCTGCTGTTTTGATCAAGGTCGGTAGATTAACGACGAAAGCCGGGATCCAGTGTCGTTACATCCGTACCGAAATATCTTTTTCATTGAATACGCCAAATGGACAGATAACATCAGAGTGCAGCTAAGGTAGAAACCTACCATCAGCCCATCAGCGCACGTTCCACAAAATCCAGTCGGTCCTGACCCCAGTAGCCTTCGCCATCCACCCGATACCACGGCACGCCAAAAATATGCGCCGCGAGTGCATCGTCGGTATGACGTGCATAGTCGGTAGCGACGGCTTCACTTGTGGCATGCTCCAGTAAATCGGCCCCTTTGAGTCCGACACTGTCAGCAATGCCAGCGAGAGTCTCGCCATCAGCGATATTTTTTTCTTCGGCCCAGACGGCACGGCCTAAGGCAAAAGTCAGTGCCAGTGCCGTATCGGTGTCAGATTTCTGCTGAGCGGCAATGATCAGTTTGGATGCGAGCTCGCCTGACACCGGAAAAAATTTCGGATGTAAATTCAGCGGGATTTGCAAATGCTTGCTCCAGCGGGTAAGTTCCGCGAGACGATATTCCTGGCGCTGTATCGGGCGCTGTGCAACAGGTACGCCACCGGTCGCGCCAAAAACTTTGGCGATATCTGCGGGTTTGAGTTCAATGTTTGCGTGATGTTTTTTGGCGATGGCGACAAAGCGCTGATGCCCGAGGTAAGCCCAGGGCGAAGCGGGGGCCATGAAATATTCGACAGTTTTGCTCATGGGAGTCTCTTTCTTTTTAATTTTTCAATGCAAACAGTTTCGGGAATTGACTTAGGTAAACGGCTTAGTTAAATGGCTTGACCACGACCAGAATCACGACAGCAAACATTCCCAGTACCGGCATTTCATTGAACCAGCGGTACCAGACATGGGAGCGCGTATTTTCACCGCGCTCGAATTGACGCAGTATGCGTTTGCAGACATGGTGGTAGCCAATCAATACAAACACCAGGGCGACTTTCAGATGCATCCACATGCTGTCTTTGCCGATGCCGTAGTAAAGCCACAGAATCAAACCTAATGCCAGCGCAGGCATCATCAGGATGGTCATGAAGCGATAGAGCTTTTGCGCCATCAGCAAGAGCCGCTGGTTCGCGGCAGCATCGGTTTCCATCGCAAGATTGACGAAAATGCGCGGCAAATAAAACAGGCCCGCAAACCATGAAGCGATAAAGACGATATGCAGTGCTTTGATCCACAGCATGACTTACACCCTCACTTCGCCGTGGCCGAGCACCAGGTACTTCAGTGAAGTCAGGCCTTCCAGACCTACCGGGCCGCGTGCATGGAGTTTGTCATTCGAGATGCCGATTTCTGCACCGAGTCCGTATTCAAAGCCATCGGCAAAGCGTGTGGATGCATTCACCATGACCGAGGCGGAATCCACTTCACGCAAGAAGCGCATGGCGCGGCTGTAGTCTTCGGTGATGATGGCGTCGGTATGTTGTGATGAATATGTATTGATGTGATCAATCGCTTCATCAACGTTGCCTACGATTTTGACGGACAGGATGGCATCAAGATATTCGGTGTGCCAGTCTTCTTCGACAGCAGGCTTGAGATGCGGGTAGCTCGCGAGTAGTGCCATGGACTCAGCATCGCAGCGCAGCTCCACCTGTTTTTCTGCGTAGAGTTTGGCTAACTCGGGCAGGACAGCAGGCGCAATCGCGCGCGCGATCAGCAGAGTTTCCATGGTGTTGCAGGTGCCGTAGCGATGACATTTGGCGTTGAATGCCACGGGCAGGGCTTTGGCGATATCGGCCTTGTCATCGATATAGACATGGCAGATGCCATCAAGGTGCTTGATCATCGGGACTTTGGATTCTTTCATCAGCCGCTCGATCAGACCTTTGCCACCACGCGGCACGATGACATCCACAAATTCCGGCATCGTGATTAGCGCACCCACGGCAGCACGATCGGTGGTTTCGATAATTTGTACGGCTTCGGCGGGAAGGCCGGCGCCAGCCAATCCTTCACGGACGAGTTTCGCTAGTGCCTGATTGCAGTGAATTGCTTCCGAACCGCCGCGCAGAATGGTGGCATTACCGCTCTTGATACACAGGCCCGCTGCATCGACGGTCACATTTGGACGCGCTTCATAGATGATGCCGATCACGCCGAGTGGCACGCGCATCTGGCCGACCTGAATGCCGGTCGGGCGATATTTCATGTTACTGATTTCGCCAATGGGATCGGGCAGGGCAGCGATTTGCTCGAGACCTTCGGCCATGGTGGCGATGGCTTTTTCGGACAGCGAGAGACGATCAATCATTGCAGGTGCAAGCCCGGCCGTGCGCGCTGCGTCCAGATCTTTTTGATTGGCAGCGGTGAGCAGCGCTGCGTCACGTCGGATGCCGGCAGCGATCAGCGTCAGTGCACGATTTTTTGCGGCGGTATCGGCCTTGGCCATGGCACGTGAAGCTTTGCGTGCAGCCCGGCCGATGTCGGTCATGTAGTGTTGGATGTCCATGTTTGTTTTTTGTCCTTCTATTTTTTTGCAATCTGCAACGCGAGTTGGAGTAACGCGTCCCAGGGATCACCTGCAAATGTTTTTGCGCGCAAGCCCTTGATCATGCGATCGACTTGCGCCGATTGCGACAAGGCTTGCTGCAGTGTCGCGAGTTTCACACGCGCCAGCGCCGGCCCCATCAGTCGCTCGCGCGCACCCCATATTCGATATTCTTTCAGCAGCATTGCCAATGGTTGACCGTCTGCCGTGGCCAGCTTGAACCGCAGCAGGGTGCGAATTTCTTCGGCCACAGCCCACAGGATCAGTGGCAGTGCTTCGCCTTCACCTTTGAGGCCATCAAGCATGCGTACTACGCGCGCGACATCGCCGGCCAGCATCGCTTCGGACAGCTTGAAGACATCATAACGGGCGACATTGAGCACGGCATCGCGTATCTGCTCAATCGACAGCCTGCCCTCAGGATACAACAGCGCGAGCTTGCGGATTTCCTGATGTGCCGCAAGCAGATTGCCCTCGACGCGCTCGACCATGAAGTCGAGCGCAGGTCGGTCAGCGCTTTGTCCCTGCGCGGCGAGTCGCTGTCCTATCCAGCCAGCCAGATGCGCGCGTTCGACTACAGGAATGTCGATGAAAACAGCGGCCTGCTGGAGGGCAGTGACCCAGGCGCTTTTCTGTGTGGTTTTATCCAGTCGGGGTAGGCTGATCAGCGTGAGCGTATCTTGCGCCTGTCCGGCTTGCGCGTAAGCCGCCGCATATTCCTGCAGTGCTTGCCCACCTTCTTTGCCGGGTTTGCCCCCGGGGATACGCAGCTCAATCAGCTTTCGATCACCAAACAGCGACATCGACTGATTCACCGATTGCAATTCACCCCACTTGAAGTAACGGTCCACACTTAGCACTTCGCGCTCCGAAAATCCGGCGGCGCGTGCACTAGCGCGAATTCGGTCCGCTGCCTCAAGCGCCAGCAGATGTTCGTCGCTGCTGATCACATACAGCGGCGCCAGTGATTTTGAAAGATGCGCATCAAGTGCGTCGGCGCGCAGCTGCATCTGGAGTGTTATTGCTCAGGTTTGATGCGGGAGAGCTGGCGCATGATCTGACTGACCGCGTCGCGGCGCAAGTCGTCGTAAGTCATGCGTTCTTCCGTTTCTTTTGCGAGTGCCTGCGATTCGCTGTAACTGAGGAATGCCTGCAATGCTAGTTCATTGGGCTTGAGCAGCCTTTTGTTATTTTTATCTGCAAATTCGAATTGAATACGATATATCAGACTGAACTCACGAACCTGACCCGTCGCGTTCAGTGTGAGAATTTTTTTTTCCTCAACTTCTGAGAGAACGCGTAGTGTGACAGCGGCTGTTTTCTGTTCAGTAGCTATAGCCGTATTACCCAACGACAGAATGGATCGGCGTAGTTCGCGTTCCAGCGCTGTCCCCTTCGTCGCCTCCAGATAAACGGAGTCGAAGGAAATCTGTGAGGCAGGTGTGGAACCACGCAGGCTGAAGCCGCAACCGGACATAGATGTCAGCAGCAAAGCGGACACCGTGCAGGCAGCGAACAGGAATAAACGACGATTCTGGGTCATGCCACTCTCCTCAGGCGACGATATTCACCAGCTTGCCCGGCACGATGATAATTTTTTTCGGTGTGCCGGCTACATGTTTTTGTACTTGCTCGTTGGTGAGTGCGGTGGTCTCTATCGTTGCTTTGCTGGCATCGCGTGCTACCGTGATGCTGCCACGAAGTTTGCCATTCACCTGCACCATCAGCTCGATCTCGGCCTGTTCCAGTGCCGCGTTGTCGACTTCTGGCCAAGGTGCGTCGAGAATATCACCCATGGCACCCGTATAGCCCAGATCCTGCCACAGTGCGTGGGTGATGTGGGGCGCAACGGGATAGAGCACGCGCAGGAAGATACCCAGGCATTCGCCTATGGCCTTCTTGGCATCGGCGCTTTCATCAAGCTGCGCGCCTTCCAGCAGATTCATCATTTTCATGCAGGCCGACACCACGGTGTTGTACTGCACGCGGCGGTAATCATTGTCAGCCTGCTGCAACACCTTGTGGATTTCGCGTCGCAGTGTCTGGATCGCGGGCGTGACGTTGCCGGGTTTGCCAGACAGATCAAGGTGCTGTGCTTTGGCGTGGGCATAAGTCCAGACCCGGCGTAGAAAGCGATGCGCGCCTTCGACGCCTGAACCCGACCATTCCAAAGTTTGCTCCGGGGGCGATGCAAACATGGTGAACAGGCGTGCAGTATCAGCGCCGTGTTCATCGATGATGGCTTGGGGATCAATGCCATTGTTTTTGGACTTGGACATTTTTTCTGTCCCGCCAATCTGTACTGGCTGCCCATCACTTTTCAGCGTCGCAGAAACGGGACGGCCTTTTTCATCCAGATTCAGCGCTACTTCTTCGGGGTTGAACCAGATTTTTTTGCCAGCCGCATCTTCGCGGTAGTAGGTTTCATTCAGCACCATACCTTGCGTGAGTAAATTCACGAAGGGCTCGTCGAATTTCACCAGACCGAAATCGCGCATCACCTTGGTCCAGAAGCGTGCATAGAGCAGATGTAGTACCGCATGCTCAATGCCGCCGATGTACTGATCCATGGGCATCCAGTAATCATTGCGGTCGTCGACCATGGCCTTGTCGCTGCCGGGCGAGCAATAGCGCATGTAGTACCAGGATGAATCGACGAAGGTATCCATGGTGTCGGTCTCGCGGCGCGCGGATTTGCCGCAGCTCGGGCAATCGACCTTCAGGAATTTTTCGTGCTTGTTGAGCGGATTGCCGGAGCCATCGGGCACGCAATCTTCGGGTAGCACCACGGGCAAATCTTTTTCTGGCACAGGCACATCACCGCAGTCGGGGCAGTGAATGATGGGTATGGGTGTGCCCCAGTAACGCTGGCGCGAAATACCCCAGTCGCGCAGACGGTAGGTGATTTTTTTCTCGCCCAGTCCTTTGGTGGCCAGGTCGGCCGCGACTGCATCAACGGCAGCTTGATAGCCCAGGCCGTCGTATTTGCCGGAATTAATGCAGTGACCCTGTGCTTTGTCCGCGTACCACTCTTGCCAAGCGTCGGTGCTGTAGCTCTGGCCTTCGATTGCAATCACGGCTTCAATTGGCAGATGGTATTTTTTCGCAAATGCGAAATCACGTTCATCATGCGCGGGTACGCCCATCACGGCGCCGTCGCCATAAGTAATCAGTACGTAGTTACCGACCCAAACATCAACAGCTTTGCCAGTCAGCGGATGCGTGACAGTTAGGCCGGTGGGCATGCCTTTCTTTTCCATCGTGGCCATGTCGGCCTCGATCACGCTGCCTTGTTTGCATTCGGCGATGAAAGCAGCCAGCCCAGGATTGGATTGTGCCGCGTGCGTTGCCAAGGGATGCTCTGGAGCGACTGCACAAAAAGTTACGCCCATGATGGTATCGGGGCGAGTGGTAAATACCCACATCTTGCCGTCATTGATCAACTGGCCACTGGCATCACTGATCTGATGCGGGAAAGCGAAGCGCACGCCCGTGGATTTTCCTATCCAGTTCGCTTGCATGATGCGCACGCGTTCAGGCCAGCCGGGCAGCTTGTGCTCGACGTGATCAAGCAGCTCTTCAGCGTAATCGGTGATGCGCGCGTAATACATCGGTATTTCGCGCTTCTCGATCACAGCACCGGAGCGCCAGCCACGACCATCAATGACCTGTTCGTTGGCGAGCACGGTTTGATCGATCGGATCCCAGTTTACTGTGCCAGTTTTTTTGTAGATGATGCCTTTTTCCAGCATCTTCAGGAACATCCATTGGTTCCATCGGTAGTAGTCCGGGCTGCACGCAGCCATCTCGCGTGACCAGTCGATTGCCAGACCCATGGATTGCATCTGGGTCTTCATGTAGTCAATGTTTGAGTACGTCCATTGTGCGGGTGGCACGTTGTTTGCCATTGCTGCGTTTTCGGCCGGCATGCCAAAGGCATCCCAGCCCATCGGCATCAGGACGTTGTAACCCTTCATGCGCAACTGACGTGCCATGACGTCGTTGATGGTGTAATTGCGCACATGGCCCATGTGCAGTTTGCCCGACGGGTAGGGCAGCATCGAGCAGGCATAAAATTTCTTTTTTTCCTTGCCCTGCGCGTCGCGCGCATGCTCTGTGACCTTGTAAGCGTCTATTTTGCGCCAGTATTCCTGCGCCGATTGTTCGACTTCGTTAGGGCTGTATTTGTCTTGCATGACGGGTGTCGGGTGAGTGTAGGCTGAGCCAGCCATTATACCGGCTGGGGGCAGGGGAAATGGCGGTGGGTAGGCGGGTTAAGCATTAACAGGCGAGACCATTGCAATCGAGGATCCACGCCCGCGGACCTAAGGCGTTTGAAAAAGTTTGTTGTTCGCAAACATGGACCCCGCTTTCGCTGGGGTGACGATTGAAGGGCCGGATGACGATTGCAGCTTTGGATGGCGATGTGAAGCCGGGATGACGCCCACCCGGGGGGGAGAGTGGCGCTACTTTCCGGCTGCTTTGGGTTCGGTCACGAAACCAATCTTGGTCATGCCGTTACCCTGAGCCGACGCCATCACCTGGGCGATGATTTCATAACGGGTGGATTTATCGGCTCTCAGATGCAATTCGGGCTGCGGTTTTTTTTGTGAGGCAGTGCTGAAGCGCATGGCCATTTCATCCTGGGTCACGAGCGCGTTGTTCCAGAAAAGCTGGCCCTCGGCGTTGATTGCCAGCGTGATGGTTTCCGGTTTTTCTGGCGCTGCTTGCGAAGGTGCGTTAGGCAAGTCGAGTTTGATAGCGTGCGTGAAAAGTGGTGCCGTGATGATGAAGATCACGAGCAGCACCAGCATGACGTCCACCATGGGCGTGACATTAATGTCCGCCATCGGTACCTGATGATTGCTCTCGTTAAATCCGCCGAATGCCATGATGATTTGCGCCTTTTATTGAGTAGGTTCGGCTTTCTTGCGCCGAGTACTGATCCTTGAGCCGGTAGTTAGATGCGCGTGCAGATCGTGTGCGAAGGCATCCAGCTCGGACAAGGTGATGCGATTGACCCGGGTGAAGGCGTTGTAGCCCAGCACTGCCGGAATCGCTACGACCAGACCAATCGCAGTCATGATCAGCGCCTCACCGACTGGGCCGGCGACTTTGTCGATTTGGATCGTGCCCGATGTCGAGACTGCGGCCAGCGCGTGATAGATACCCCAGACAGTACCGAACAGGCCCACGAAAGGTGCGGTAGAGCCGACCGATGCCAGTAATGTCAGCCCACTCTCGAGGCGTGAGGACACGCGATTGATTTGCTGGCGCAGTGTGCGCGTGACGAGTTCACCGGGATCAACGCTTGCGTTGAGAGAGGCGCTGTTAGCTTTTACGCTGACGGCCTTGAAGGCGTGTGTGGCCAACGGCGCGTAGACCTGCTCGGTGTCGGCATGACTGAGTGCCGTGATCGCATCCTCCATACTCGGCGCATCCCAGAAGTGCTCGACTGCATTTGCGCTACGGCGTATGCGCCAAGAGGCCAAGGCCTTGGACACAATATAGAACCAGCTCGCGATCGACATCAGCAGCAGCAGATATGCGACGGTGTGGGTGATGGCATCGCCTTGCGCCCAGTAATGCGCAAAGCCCAAATTCGGGTTCAGTGTTTCGTTCATTCGGATCGGTTCTCGGAAAGCCTGCGGAAATTAGGGAGATGCTGAAAAATCCACGTATTGATCAGTACTTCATCAGTTTTGGAGTTTAAGGGTAATGGGCACCTGGTACCACTCTTCGACGGATTTTCCATCGACGGTGGCTGGGTTGAAGTGCCAGTTTTTTACGGCGTCAATCGCTGCCTGGTCCAGACGCGGAAAACCACTCGACGATTTTACTTCGATGTGCCCAGCCGTGCCGTCACTCTTGACTTGAACGCGTAAAACTACGGTCCCTTGCTCATTGAGTCGTTTGGACATGGCTGGATAAACCGGCTTGGCATTGCTCGTCGCGTAACTGGCAGGAATGCTGACGCCGGTCTTTGATGACGAGGCAGGCGCAGGCGCGGCGGGTGCCGGAGACGTGGCGGCTGGCGCGGCAGGTCGGGGCGAAGGTGCAGGTGCCGGCGTCGGTGCAGGCGCAGGGCTTGGCGCGGGCGCTGGTGCCGGCGCTGGTGCCGGCGCCGGGGGCGTTGGGTTCGGTGCTGCCGGGCGCTGCGGTGTGGGCTCTGGCCTGGGTGGTTCCGGTTTCGACGGCTCGGGCTTCGGCTCAGGCTTCGGCTCGGGCTTCGGCTCAGGCTTCGGCTCGGGCTTCGGCTCAGGCTTCGGCTCAGGCTTCGGCTCGGGTTTTGGCTCAGGCTTCGGTTCAGGCTTAGGTGGCTCGGGTTTCGGTGGTACGGGCTTGGGTGGCTCAGGCTTTGGTGGTAAGGGCTTAGGCGGTTCGGGCTTCGGTGGTATGGGTTTTGGCGGCTCGATCGGCTTGGGTGGCAATACGAGTTCCACTACGACAGGCGGCTTCTCGGGCACCTTGTGCTGGATTTGAATGATGCCGGACATCAGCAGCAACAGCATCAGGCCATGCAGCGCGACTGCGATGGCAGCAGCAATACCTGAGCGTTGGGTCATCATGGGTGACTGCAGTACCGGCGGCTGTGCTGTTAGCGCAGAGCCAGTACGTCATGCATGTCGTACAGGCCCGTGGTTTTATTTTGCAGGAAACGCGCGGCGCGCAGACTGCCGTGGGCGTAGGTCACGCGACTGGAAGACTTGTGGGTAATTTCTATGCGCTCACCAATGCCGGCAAACAGCACGGTGTGGTCACCCACGATGTCGCCACCGCGTATGGTGGCAAAACCGATTGATGAGGGGTCTCGCTCACCCGTCACGCCTTCGCGCGCAAAAACGCCGACCTTGTTCAGATCACGTCCGAGTGCGTCAGCGATGACTTCGCCCATTTTCAGTGCGGTGCCTGACGGCGCATCGACTTTGTGGCGGTGATGGGCTTCGATGATTTCGATGTCGTAGCCGTGAGAAAAACTTTTTGCTGCCAGCTCCAGCAGTTTCATGGTGACATTCACGCCGACACTCATGTTGGGCGCGAACACGATGGCTGTTTTTTTCGCGGCTTCGGCAATGGCCGCTTTGCCGGTATCGTCAAAACCAGTGGTACCAATAATCATCTTGATGCCGTGCTCGGCGCAATAAGCCAGATGACGCAGGGTGCCTTCCGGACGGGTGAAGTCGATCAAATAATCAGCATCAGCCAGACCGCGCGCGAGGTCGGCTTCGATCAAGACGCCCGCAGGTTGGCCGAGAAATGATGCCGCGTCGGTACCGATGCTGGGAGCGCCGGATACATCGAGCGCACCCGCGAGTTTGGCATCAGCATCAGCGGCGATGGCCTCGATCAGCATTCGGCCCATGCGGCCGGATGCGCCAGCCACGGCGATTTTCATAGCATTCATTAGACGGAGAGCTTGTAAGCTTGTTATTGGTTTTTTGGTGCCGCAATACGAAGCAGGTAGTCATTTTCTTCGGGCAGATCACCGCCTTCAAAATGAGAGACGCGGCCTTCTTTGAAAAATACGACGACCCGGCTACTGGTGATTTCGCCATCACCTTTACGGATGCGGAAGGGATAATCCCAGCGGGTTTCATGGAACAAGTCGGTGAGCAGCGGGGTACCGAGCACAAACCGTACTTGTTCGGGCGTCATGCCCACTTTCAGTTGTGCCACCATCTCTTTGGAGATGAAATTACCCTGCTGGATGTCGGGGCGGTAGACCGGTACCACGCCGAAAAGTTTTGATTTTTGCACGGTCTGGACGATATCGCCGCCGTCACCCGCGGCTTCGGTTGACGCTGGTGTACTGGAAAACAATTTGCTCGCAGTCGAGCAGCCGTTCAGGCTGATGGCTGCGAGCGCGATCAGCAATACATTTTTCATTGGACGCGCGAACGACAGAATCATGGTATTCAGTAGGTGAATTGAGTGCACTGGCCAAAACACTATATGATAAAGCAGTTCACCTTACCTGAAGCGAAATCATGCCGACTAACCCCGCCGACCTGAAATCCAGTGGATTGAAGGCCACGCTGCCTCGACTGAAAATCCTTGAAATCTTCCAGGGCAGCGCCGTGCGGCACCTGTCTGCGGAGGATGTCTACAAGCTTCTACTGGCTGAAAATCTAGATGTCGGTCTGGCAACCGTTTACCGGGTGCTGACCCAATTTGAGCAGGCCGGGCTGCTGAGTCGTAACCATTTCGAGTCCGGCAAGGCGGTTTTCGAGCTCAACGAAGGCTCGCATCATGACCATCTGGTGTGTCTGGATTGCGGGCTGGTGGAGGAGTTTTTCGACGACGAGATTGAAAAACGTCAGCACCGTATCGCCGAGGAGCGAGGTTTCAAGCTGACCGAGCACGCGCTCGCTCTTTACGGTAATTGCGTGAAGGATAATTGTCCGCACCGAACCTGAAGCGGCTGCCCGCCTGTTCAGGGATGCGACAGAGCGTTCGACAGCAGTCTCGCCGTGATGTCGACAATAGGAATCACACGTTCGTAGGCCATCCGGGTGGGGCCTATGACACCGAGCGTTCCAACGATCTTGCCATTCGCCTCATAGGGGGCGGTCACCACGCTCATGGATTCGAGTGGCATCAGTTGTGATTCGCCACCAATGAAAATCTGCACGCCGGTGGCCTTGCTGGACATGTCGAGCAAGGCGGTGAGCGTGGTTTTCTGCTCGAAGATGTCGAAGAGTTTGCGCAGCGAGCTCATGTTCGATGACAAATCTTCAATCGACAGCAGGTTGCGCTCGCCGGAAATGACGATGTCCTCACCGCTGCTGGTCATGGCATCGCTTCCCACTTCAACGGCTGCCTGCATCAGACGGGTCATGTCATTTTGCAGCTGCTTGAGTTCTTCTTTCAGTCGTATGCGCACGTCATCAAAAGAGAGTCCCGCATAGTGCTGATTGATGTAGTTGGCCGCCTGCACCAGCTGTGCGGGCGCGTAATCAATGTCGGTCAACATCAAGCGGTTTTGCACATCGCCATCCGGCGCCACGATGACCAGCAAAATACGTTTTTCAGAGAGTCTGAGGAATTCGATCTGCTGGAAATGCATTTCCCGTCGGGGGGTGAGCACCACGCCGGCAAATTGGGAGAGTGATGACAATACCTGGGCCGCACTTGCGATGATTTTTTGTGAGGATGCGCCCGACTGAAACCGCGACTCCAACGTGCTCTCGTCAATACTTTGTACGGTGAGCAAACTGTCCACAAACAGACGATAGCCGCGCGGTGTCGGTACGCGACCTGCCGAGGTGTGGGGACTAGCGACCAGCCCCAGCTCTTCGAGGTCGGACATGATGTTGCGTATCGTCGCCGGCGAGAGATCCAGACCGGAAATTTTTGCCAGGGCGCGTGAGCCGACAGGTTGACCGTCAGCTATGTAGCGTTCAACCAGTGCTTTTAGCAGTGTTTGTGCGCGAATATCGAGTTGCATGTGATCTATTCTAGCGATAGTGAGCGTCGTCCGCCATAAGAGTCTTTATCAAAACGCCGCTGCCCGCGTTGAGTGCGCCTTGCCGTACGCCTGTACTGTCTGCGGCGCCCCGGCTTGCCAGCGACCGCGCCGCTTCGCTCATTTTGATGAAGACTCTTGACGATTAGTGCTGCGCGGATGCAGCCATTGTTCAAGTTCATATAACGATGTGAGCGAGGCGTCTGGTTCTATGTGCGCCTGTTCTGCTGGTTTGGCAGCGCCAATTCGGTTCATCCAGAGGCCGATGAGTCCGGCCTTTTGCGCGCCCTCCACGTCGAGTCGCAAGTCGTCTCCCACGTAAGCCACCTGCGAAGGCGGGAGTGCGAGTGCCTCGCAGGCTGCATGAAACACCGCAGGATCTGGCTTGGCGCGACCAATTTCATGCGCGGCGAGTGAAACGCTGAAGTGATGATCTAGGCCGATCTGCCGCAAGTCAGCTGCACCGTTGGTGAGCGAACCCAGCGTAATCCGCTCTGCCAGCCGGGGCAGGCAAACGGTGACGTCATCGAACAGCGTGACCTGATTACGCGCAATGGTGAACACGTTCATGGCCTCTTCAATACGCGTTGTATCAGCGCCGCATGCCTCAAAGGCTTCATGCAGCGCTGCATGACGCAGTGCCCAGAGATCGACCCGGAACTGGGGATGTGCGGCCATCAGCTCGCTGCGACGCGCGCGCATGGCGGCTATGGTGTATTGCTTCGTTACCAGCGGAACCTGATCGCTGAGCCAATCGAACAGCAGTGTCTCGGCGCGTTCAATCACCGGGGTGATTGGCCACAATGTGTCATCGAGATCAAACAGCAAAGCCCGTATGGGTTCGTGTGCGAGGGCGTTCATGGTGGTTTCCGGTGATTCAGTCAAAGCGCCAATTATGGTCTAATCCCGTGCATGTCGAATTCCAGCCCCACTTCAACCGGTCGTTTTCAAACGATTGCGATCATCGGCAAACATGGCGAGTCCAGCGGTAAGGGCTCGGTGCTTGAGCTTGCCGGTTTTCTGGAAGATCGCGGACACCGCGTTGTGTTTGAAGATGAAACCGCGCGCGACATCCAGCGTTCCGAGGCTTTGTCTGTTACGCCAGAGCAGATTGGCAAACGCGCCGACCTCGCCATTGTGGTCGGCGGCGATGGCACGATGCTGGGTATTGCGCGCCAGCTGGCACCTTATGGCGTGCCATTAATTGGAGTCAATCAGGGTCGTCTGGGTTTTATGACTGATATTGCATCAGAACACATGCTGTCGGTGCTGGGCGAAATTTTGGACGGCAAGCTCACGTCCGAGCGGCGTACGCTGCTCGAGGGTGTGGTGGTGCGCGATGGTCAGCAAATTTTTCACGGTCTGGCGTTCAATGACGTGGTCGTCTCGCGCGGCGCCGGTGCGGGCATGGTCGAGCTGCGTGTCGAAGTGGACGGTCATTTCATGTACAACCAGCGCTCGGATGGGCTGATTGTGTCCACGCCGACCGGCTCAACTGCCTATGCGCTGGCAGCCGGCGGGCCGATACTGCAGCCTGAGCTCGGCGGTGTGGTGCTGGTGCCGATCGCGCCACATGCCTTGTCGAACCGGCCGATTGTGCTCTCTGATAATCATGAAATCAGTATTGAACTCGTCAGCGCGGGCGAGAGCAGTGTCAATTTCGATATGCAGTCACTGACCAGTCTTGCTCAGCATGATCGTGTGTTGATCCGTCGATCAGCGCACACCGTAACCTTCCTTCATCCCGAAGGATGGAATTATTTCGATACGTTGCGCGAGAAACTGCACTGGAACGAATATCCCTCCGTGCTCGGTCAGCTAAAATGACGTTTCAGTACAGTCGCCAGCCCATGGTGGTCTGCCTGATTCCCCCTACCTTGCCGATTCAAATTCATTGTCAACATGCTGCGCACCCTGGCCATTCGTGATTTCGTCATTGTCGATGTAATAGAAATCGATCTTTCGGCTGGCTTTTCCGTGTTTACTGGCGAAACTGGCGCAGGCAAATCCATTCTGATTGATGCACTCACACTAGCGCTTGGTGGTCGCGCGGATGCCAGCGTCGTACGCGAAGGTGCGACTCGAGCGGACATCACGGCTGAATTTGCCGGTCCTTTCGATGTGGCACTAGGTGAATGGCTGGATCAGAATGCCTTGACCGGCGAGGAAGGCGTACTTTTCATGCGGCGCGTTATTGACAACGGTGGTCGTTCTAAGGCTTTTATCAATGGGATCACTGCGACGGTGACTCAGTTGCGCGAACTAGGCGAAATGTTGGTCGATATTCATGGTCAGCATGCGCATCAGTCACTGCTCAAAGCCGATGCACAACGGTTGCTGCTCGATGCGCATGCCGGCTTGCAGGATGAGTCCCGCGCCGTGGCCGCCGCTTATCGCAGCTGGCGCGCTGTCGTGCGTCAGCGCGAGGAATTCGAGCGTGACGCAAAGCAGGTACTGCTGGAGCGCGAGCGTCTGGAGTGGCAGGTGGGTGAGCTGGAAAAACTCGCGGTACGTCCCGGTGAGTGGACGGATATCAGCAACGAGCACAGTCGTCTTTCGCACGCGGCTAGTCTGATCGATGGCGCACAGCAGGCGCTGAACTTGCTCTCCGAGAGCGATTCCGCACCCGTACTCTCGCAGGTGAGCGCGATTGAGCAAAAGCTCGGCAAGCTGGTCGACATTGATGACAAGCTGCGTCCGGTACTCGAAGCGCTGGAGCCGGCGCGCATACAGTTGCAAGAAGCGGTCTATGCACTAAATGATTACCTGGGGCGTATTGAGCTTGATCCTGATCGTTTGCGTACGGTAGAGGCAAGACTCGAAGCCATTCACGGTACCGCGCGCAAATTTCAGGTCGCTCCCGAGGATCTTCCTGATACCCATACGCGCTTGTCGCAGCGTCTGTTGCAACTGTCAGATGCCACTGACATCGACGCGATGCGCGCGCAGGAGCAAAAGCTGGCCGATGCCTATCAATCCCTTGCGACCAAACTGACCAAGGCACGCACGAAAGCCGCGAAATCACTGGCGGCGGCCGTGACTGCGGCCATGCAGGACTTGTCGATGTCGGGTGGGCGTTTCGATATTGCCTTGCAAGCCTGCGAACCGGCTGCCCATGGTCAGGAGCAGGTCGAGTTTTTGGTCGCCGGCCATGCCGGCACCACACCGCGCCCGCTGGCTAAAGTGGCCTCCGGCGGTGAGTTGGCGCGTATTGCGCTGGCCATTTCCGTCATCGCCTCCAGCGCAACCGCCACGCCCACCCTGATTTTTGACGAGGTCGACAGCGGTATTGGCGGCGGTGTTGCCGAGGTGGTTGGCAGGCTGCTCAAGCGTCTGGGCCAGGACCGGCAAGTTCTGTGTGTGACCCACCTGCCGCAGGTCGCCAGCCAGGCCTCTCAGCATTTTCAAGTCAGTAAGGGTACGATGTCCGATGGACGCACCGTCTCGCGCATCGAAAGACTGTCCGCCAGCGATCGCGTCGAAGAAATCGCGCGTATGCTCGGCGGTCTGGAAATCACCGCTACCACGCGCAAACATGCCCGCGAGCTGCTGGCATCCTGAGACGGTCTTCACCCTTTAGCACCAGCAAGAATCAACAAGAATCAGAAAGGCATGACCCGAATGGGCTTCAACCCAGAACCCTCCTATCGCCACGGCACCCTCAGCAAGACCGCCGTGGTTCTGGCCAATCTTGGCACCCCAGATGCACCCACCCCGGCCGCAGTGCGCGTTTATCTGAAAGAGTTTTTGTCAGATCCGCGCATTGTGGAAATCCCCCGGTTGATCTGGTGGATCATCCTTAACGGCATCATCCTGCCGTTTCGTTCGCGCCAGTCGGCAGAAAAATACGCATCGATCTGGACCGACGAAGGCTCGCCGCTCAAGATTCACACCGAGCGCCAGGCGGCTTTGCTCCAGCAATCCATGACCGCGCGCGGCCACGATGTACGTGTGGTGTATGCAATGCGTTACGGTAATCCCGGCCTGCCAACGGTTTTGGATCAGCTCAAGGCCGAAGGCTGCGACCGTCTGCTGGTTTTACCGGCCTATCCACAGTACTCGGGCACCACCACAGCATCGATTTTCGATACCGTTTTCACCCACTTCACCCGGGTACGCAACACCCCGGAGCTCAGACTGATCAAGCATTATCACGATCATGAGGGGTACATCGATGCGCTCGCGACCAGCGTGCACACGTATTGGAAGCAGCACGGCCGCCCTGACAAGCTGGTAATGAGCTTCCATGGGGTTCCCAAGCGGACATTGCTACTTGGCGATCCCTACCACTGCGAGTGCTATAAAACCGCGCGTTTGGTGGCCGGCAAATTGGGCCTTGGCAAGGATGAGTATCTCGTCACGTTTCAGTCCCGCTTCGGCAAGGCTGAATGGTTGCAGCCCTACACCGCGCCTACGTTGGAAAAACTGGCCGAGGAGGGTGTTGGGCGTGTCGACGTCATGTGTCCCGGTTTCACTAGTGACTGCCTGGAAACTCTGGAAGAAATTTCGATGGAAGCTAGAGATGACTTTCTCGCCGCAGGCGGCAGCGCTTTTCACTACATCCCTTGTCTGAACGAGGATCCGCAATGGATAGAAGCCATGTCTGCGGTAGTCGAACAGCATCTGGCCGGGTGGCCTACTGCGAGTTCGCCTTCAGTCCAGGAAGCTCGTAAGGTAGATGCAGAGATAGGGCGACAGTGGGCGCTTACATTGGGCGCCGAAAACTGAGATCCCTGCCTGCATGCCCGGGGGCCGAAAGGCCCCCGATTTTTTTTGTCGGCTCCTTTTATCTCGTCTTGAAAAGCGGCGTGCTATCCCCATAACTAACGTATTGTTATTCAGATCAGATGTGCGTTTCGCTGGTTTCGGCGGGAGAGCCCATCCAAGTTATTGAAATGGCAGGAGATTTTATGAGTCAAGCTGAAAACCCTTCCAACGACCAGACCAACGCAGGCGCATCGGAACCGGTGGTGGAGCCGGCGAAAGAGCCTGTTCCGCCTGAAAACGCAGCGGCGCCATCGGCCGAGGAAACGCCGCTTCTGGCACGACAGCTCGCCGAGCTCGAGGCCAAACTGGCCGAGGCGCAAGATGCTTTTCTGCGCGCCAAGGCTGATGCGGAGAAC
>JACCDK010134537.1_pt1 | contig 33534 bp, 38 predicted proteins | sample 7445871 | NCBI WGS metagenome assembly JACCDK01 (sample SAMN15323436, study PRJNA562643) | freshwater metagenome | isolation source: river surface water | place: USA:Blue River Watershed | collected 2017-08-15 | reverse complement strand
TTGAACCAAGCTGGGAGGCGATAATCGGCGATGAACGCACCAAGCCGTACTTCACGAAGCTCGCCTTGACCGTGGGTGCTGATTACCTTATCGAAACAGTTTATCCGCCAGAGGAACTCATGTACCGAGCATTTTCCCTCACACCGTTCCCTCAGGTGCGCGTCGTTATTCTGGGGCAAGACCCCTACCACGGGCCCGGACAAGCCCACGGACTCGCCTTCTCAGTTCCCGAAGGACAGAAAATCCCCCCATCGCTTCGAAATATTTACAAAGAAATTGTAAGCGACATTGGCAACGCTGAGAACGCCACCGGTAACCTCGAGCGCTGGGCAAAACAAGGTGTTCTCCTGCTCAACGCCACCTTGACGGTGCGTGCGGGCGATGCCGGTTCACACCAGAAGCTCGGCTGGGAGCAATTTACTGATGCAGTGATTACAAAAATCTCCGATGAGAAGTCGGGCGTTGTCTTCATGCTCTGGGGTAAGTACGCGGAAGCAAAAGGCGCTAGCATTGATACGACGAAGCACCTGGTACTCACCGCAGCGCACCCTTCCCCGCTTTCAGCCCATAATGGCTTTTTTGGGTGCCGACACTTTAGTCAGTGCAACGCGTATTTAGAAGCTCACGGACAAACACCGATTACTTGGTAGCGTGACACTAGGTGGTGTGCGACTCGCTGTCGTACACGTGGGCACACGCTGCGCCGTAGAGGATGACGACTGCTCCGACGTAGACCCACACGAGGAGCGCAATCAAAAGACCAGCGGCACCAAACAAGCTCTGAACGGGTGCAGTGGTAAAATGGAGTGCCACGAGCTCACGACTAAAGAGAAGTAAGAATCCGGCCACCGCAGCTCCCACAAACCGACCCGTAAACGACGGTGACGTAAGTGCCAGCATGCCGTACCCAACAGCGAGGAGTATCATTGTACTGATAAAGGCGAGAATGAAATGGACAATACCCCAAATTGCCCCGCCACCAAGCGATGCGAAGTACGCCATCATGTCACCGAGTAAAATAATAAATACCAGGTAGGCCTGCAGGATAACGATAAAGAGTGCGATACGCCAGAGACGCTTTATAAAATTACGCCAACCGGTTGCCTCAACCCCCCATAGGTCATGGAGCCCAGCAATAAGGCTGTTGAGCGTTACGAAAATCATAATCGAAAGGAAGCCGAGACTAATGAGTGGCAGCACGTAGTGGGTTGCTACCGTATCAAAGTTCTGTACTGAGAGATAGAGTAGATCGGCAATACCTGGATCGATGGCGTTACCCCAACGAAGCAACATAGCAACAACGCGCTCCGCCCCAAACACGAAGCCGACAATTGAAATTGAAAAAATAATGAGCGGCGTGAGCGCAAATGGTGTGAAGTAGGCCAAGGCTGCCGCATGCTGGTCAGCGCCTTTTTGTGACCACAGTCGTCCCGCCTTTAGGAAAAATCGTAGAAAACTCATACCGCCCAGTATATCACTCTAAGCCAGGACAGTTGGCGGCAGGTGTGTATCCGCTTGCCCGCGCAGCTGCTGCGTTTGGGAACGAAATCCGATTAGCTTCTTTTATTTGCTTTGCCCCAGGACACCAGGGAAAGTGATACTTAGTACCGCTTTTTGAAGCGATAACGCTCCCATCTCCCGCTACCGCCGCCTCCGTCACCGCGGCCCCTTGTGACTGTGGCGACGGACTTGAGGGTATTGGTGTGGTGGAAGCTATCGGTGGTACAAATGGACGCAAGGGCGACGATTTTACGGCTGATTCTGGGCCTACAGGCGTCGCTTGCGAGACAGAAAGACGCCCTAAACCAAAGGCTATTATAGCGACAGCAATGATTACGAGACTGTAAAATACGGCATCGTTTTTAAGGAGTGACTTGATTTCGCGGTACATATCTTGTATACTTTCGCCCGTTATCTCGCAATAAGTATACCGCACTCGTATGGCAACAAAAAAGGCCGGAGGTACAGCCAAAAACCTGCGTGATTCCAATCCACAATACCTAGGCGTGAAGCGAGGTGATGGTCAGAAGGTGAAAACCGGACAGATCATCGTTCGTCAGCGTGGTACCAAGATTGAAGCAGGTAAGAATGTTGCAGTAGGGACGGATCACACCCTATTTGCTTCTCGCGAAGGTAAAGTGTCATTTCGCACCATGCGAAAGACTCGCTTTGATGGTCACGTTGTGATCAAGAAAGCAGTCGATGTCATTGCTGCCTAGCGCTTTGGTTACTCCATAAAAAACACCCACTCGCGTGGGTGTTTTTTAATACCACCAACAAACGTCATTGAGTATCGTTGCACATGCTTACTCATAGCGATGACAGCAACAAAAAAATCCCCGGAGGGACTCTTTTGTTTGTGTAAACGATTAGCGTAGGGTAACTGACTCAATGATGACTGGTTCAACCGGAAGGTCACGTGGGCCTGTCGCGGTAGTACCAATCGCATCAACCACGTCCATTCCTGTAATCACGCGACCGAACACTGGGTGCCGTGACGTGAGTGGCTCCTTATCAAAGTCGAGCGCTAGGTTATCGTTCGTGTTAATGAAGAACTGACTACCGCCTGAGTTTGGCTGGCCGGTATTAGCCATGGCAATCGTTCCCCGTACGTTCGAGAGGAGCGGGTTAGCGACAAACTCGTCTTGGATAGTGTAGCCTGGGCCGCCTGTACCGTAACTCATAGCGTCGTCACCCTTTGAGTTTGGATCACCACCCTGAATCATGAATCCATCAATCACGCGGTGGAACTTCGTGCCGTTGTAGAAACCTTCACTCGCGAGCTTGGTAAAGTTTCCAACTGTAATCGGCATAAGGTCCGCAAAGAGCTCAAGCTCGATTACGCCACGGTTAGTGGTAAATACAGCTATTGGATTTGTGGTATTGGTTTGTTCCATAGGGATTTGATTAGCAAGTTCTTCCTCTGAGTAAGGTCCGGCAAAGTCTTCCACTTCCCCACTATCGTTCAAGAGAAGCTCAGGTGGCGTCGAAGGCTTTTGGGTAATAAAGACAAGGGCAGCAATGAGCGCCGCTGAAGCCACGAGGACGAGGCTGGTCTGGATAAGGATATTCTTCATACAATGTCGTTACAAATAAAGAAAGTTACGCGCGTGCAGTGACGATAATTGGTAGCGGCTCATGCAGTGTACCGAGACGTAGCGTTACCACGTGCTCGCCAATAGCTTTAATTGGTTCGGCCACGGAAATTTGTTGCGCTGTTACCTTGATGCCTGCAGCTGCAGACACTGCTGTTGCGATAGCCTCCGGCTTCAGCGCTTGGAAGAAGCGACCTTCAGCATTGGCTTCAGCTGACAGGGTGACAGTCACCCCTTTCAAGGCTGCGAGCAACTCCTTGAACGCTGCCTCAGCTGCCTCCTTTGAGTGCGCGATTGCACCACTGCGAGCCATCACTGCTTTGACGTTCTCTGGAGTCGCAGCTTTCGCTAACCCTTTCGGGATGAGCTTATTAACCCCATAGCCGTCAGGCACCTCAACAATGGCGTAGCGGCGGCCCAGCTTGGCCACATCTTGCAGTAAAATTACTTTCATACCGTACGTTACAAACTAATAATGTGCCGATTACTATACCATTATTTCTGACTCGACTTCTAGGGTTTTTATAGTAGAGTATGGCGTAGAGAGAACAGAATGAGAGATAGATCATGAAATCAGGACCCCTGCCCGCATACCTGATTCGCCGGCGCATCGAAGCCGAGAAATTTGCCAAGGCAATTTTACCCGGCGCCTCGGAGATTGACTACATCGACGCCCTAGCGCAGACTCCCCTGCGGTGGCACATGTTGCAGGTCTACCAGAACGGTCAATACGGGATACTCCAATACCACGACCAGAGCGAGCGATTCATAGTTGAGTTTCCCTACCAGCTTGTCTTGGGTCAATACAACCCCATCATCGATGTCACCCACTGATACAGCAAGTGCCCACATGTGTGGGCACTTTTTACTGTATGTTTTATTTCCGTACTACTCCCCTCCCTCTTCGTAAAAGGCTTCACTAGTTTCAGCTACTGCCCCGATTGACTTGTCACCATTGAGCCACGAGACTGCCGCATCAAGCTGTGGGTCAACGCCCGCCACTACGTCGTCTGCAGTCCGCTCAATGACGATGTTCGGCTCAAGGCCGTTTTCGGAAATTGAATGACCATTTGGTGTTAGCCAGCGTGCAATCGTGACTTTGAGTGACGAGCCATTTGGCAGATCAACGAGTTCCTGTACTGAGCCCTTTCCAAACGTTGTTTGCCCAATCACAGTCGCAGCACCGTGCTCTTTCAGTGCGCCAGCTAAAATTTCAGAAGCTGAAGCTGAGCCACCATCGACGAGTACCACCATCTCTTTCGGTGCGTACTGTTTCAGTGTCCGCCCCTGTGAACGGTAGAGCTGCTCACCTTCGCCATTACCAAACTGCTCACGAACTACCACCTCACCAGCAGGTAAGAAGTACGAGGCTATTGTTACTGCGCTCTGCAAGTAGCCACCTGGGTTACCGCGCAAGTCAATCACGAGCTTACTGGCACCACTTTCGACATACTCACGCAACGCCTCTTGCATCTTCATCTCAGAGAGCGCATTGAAACTATAGAGAGAAATAATAAATACATCGCCCCGTTTTTCGGTCTTGGTGGTCGGCACAGTAATGGTGTCGCGCATGATTTTCATTTCCAAAAGCTCAGATGCGCCTTCGCGGTAGATAGTCAAAGCGACTTCAGTTCCCTTTTCACCACGGATAAGTTTTACTGCTTCATCAACGCCCATATCTTCGGTTGAGACATCGCCAATCTTGGTGATTTTATCACCAGAGAGAATACCGGCTTTAAAGGCTGGTGTTTCTGGGAGTGGCGCGATAACGGTGATGATGCCGTCTCGTAGACCTACTTCCATACCAACCCCACTGAAATTACCTGAAATTTCTTCTCCAAATTGCTCTGCCTCGGTTGGCGGCATGTAAATGGTGTACGGGTCGTCGTAGCTCTTTACGAGACCGGCAATGGCACCTCGAATTTTTTCTTCATCGGTGAGTGGGGTCGAGCTTGCGCTGACAAACTTCTCATCCATAAGATCCCACACGTGCCAAAACTCAGTTAGGTCAACCTCCGTACTTGGCGCTGGCTCTTTTTGGAAGAAAGAAAACAGACCAGCTTCCATCGAGAGCGCATTGGCGCCGCCGGTCCCGAGGTGCAACCCAGAGAAGAACGCAGCAGCTGCGAGTAAGAGCGCGAGGCCTGCTCCGAGAAGTACGCCACTACGACGTTCAGCGGCGACAGGAGATCCAGTTGTTGTTACATCAGTCATACCCCGTATTATTACACAGAGCAGGAACGTTCGCCAAAAGACAACGTGGTACTATGGTAGGTGAAATAGATCCCTATGATTACGCGCTACCACTACAAGGACATAACCTGGATAGACGTTGTGAAGCCAACGCCAGAGGAAGTGCGTGAGGTGGTCGAAGAGGTCAACATTCCCAGTGAATTCACCGCCGACTTAGGCGTAATGGTCCCCCACTCTGAGAGCTTTGCCAAAAAAGGGGTTTTAAAGCTGACGCTCGACTACCCAGTAGTACACCGCACCGATATGAAGCAGCCACACGAGATAAAGTTTGTGGTAACTAAGAAGTACCTCGTGACCTTCCACTACGAAGAAATGGAGGCACTCCACCGGTTTGGTAAAGAATTTGAAGTGCGCTGCATGCTGAAGGGTGGCACATCCACCACGCCACCACGCTTATTTGTCACACTCCTCAACTACCTCTACGACGCCATGTACGTTAAACTCGACCACCTTGAATCGAGACTCCACGAAGTAGAAGAAGGGATTTTTGCTGCGCGAGAACGAGAAATGGTATTTGAGATTTCCGACCTTACGCGTCGCTTAATTGCCTTCCGCCAAGTCCTCGGCGCACACGATGATGCGCTCGAGTACCTCGCAAAGCATATTCAAACCGCCTTTGGCGTTACGCTCGTCCCATTCGTCACTGAGTTCAAGCAACACCATGAACACCTCTCACGACGGCTGCGTGCGCTGACGAGCGTGGTTGACGACCTCCACAACACCAACCTCGCCCTACTTTCAACAAAGGAAAATGAAATCATCAAACTCCTGACCATTATGGCGTTTGTTACCTACCCGCTCACGCTCTTTACCTCAACGTTTGGTATGAATACAGAGGGTACACCGATTGTTGGCAGTCGCTTTGATTTCTGGATTATCATCGGCATTATGATTGTTGTGTCGTTGGTGTTCTTTGCCTTCTTCCGCTACAAGAAGTGGCTCTAGTAGGACAACCCAATACTGAGCCCGCAGTTGCTTCGCAACTGCGGGCTCTATTTGCTATACTAGGCGCACTATGTTCAACCTGTTTTCACGTGGGAGTAACTCCATTTTCCCACCGTTACACCTTTACAACACAGCCACACGCACAATGGAAGTATTTACCCCACTACGCGCAAACGACGTACTCATGTACTCGTGTGGACCGACAGTGTATGACTATGCCCACATTGGCAATCTTCGAGCCTATATTTTTGTCGACACCTTAAAGCGTACGCTCATCTACAACGGCTACAACATCAACCACACCATTAATTTCACTGATTTTGGTCACCTTACCTCTGACGAAGACTACGGTGAAGACAAAATGATGAAGGGTCTCAAGCGTGAGGGGTACGACATTAGTCTCGCCTCGATGCGCCTCCTATCTGATACCTACATCGCCGCCTTTAAAGCTGACTTTGAGACACTCAATATTATTGCGCCGACGCAGTACGCCCGTGCCAGTGATTACGTGCGCGAGCAAATTAAGCTCATTGAGACACTGAGTGAGAAGGGGTACACCTACGAAACCAGTGACGGCCTCTACTTCGATGTAGAAAAATACCCTGAGTACGGACGTCTCGGCAACATTGACATACACGCGCTTAAAGCTGGTGCCCGGGTTGAGGTAAATACTGAAAAGAAGCACCCGGCTGACTTTGCGCTCTGGAAGAAAGGCGCGCTTGGCTGGGAGAGTCGCTGGGGCAAGGGCTTCCCTGGTTGGCACGTTGAGTGCTCTGCGATGGCATTTGCCACCCTCGGTAAGCAGATTGATATACATACTGGCGGCGTCGACCATATCGCTATTCACCACAATGCAGAAATTGCCCAGTGTGAGTGTGTGACCGGCAAGCAGTTCTCCCACTTCTGGATGCACAACGAACACCTCCACCTGAGTGACGAAAAGATCTCCAAGTCACTCGGTAATACACTCTTTATGCGCGACCTTATCGAGCGCGGGTACAGCGGTGACGACTACCGGTACTGGCTCTTGCAGACCCACTACCGCACCCGAGCCAACTTCAGCTTTGAGGCGCTCGATGCCGCAAAACAAGCCCTTCGTCGCTTAAAGCAGCTTGTGTTTGTGACCTGGCGAGACGAACGCGGAAAGCTCAATGCGGACCGTCAGCTAGCAATCATTAGCGCCCTCAATGATGACCTCAACACACCGCAAGCCATAGCGCTCCTTCACGACATCATCAAAGACGAGTCGCTCACTCCGGGAGAACGACGAGCACTCCTCCTTGAGGCTGATGCGCTTCTCGGCATTGGTCTATCCACTGATCCCGAAGAAGGGCGTGCCTTGCTTGGCATAGTGGCACTCGATAGTCTACCTGACGACATCCAAGCTATGATTGATTCGCGGCAAGCCGCTCGAGCGGCGCAGAACTGGGCCGAGTCAGACCGTCTCCGTGACGCACTCCTCCTTGCGGGCTACAGCGTTAAAGATACGCCAGCCGGTCCCCAGGTAACGAAAGCCTCTGCAGCCTGATACTCCATTTAAAAAAACCGGGACAATTGTTCCGGTTTTACGTTGTAGTGCTATGCCTCCGCCGGAGCAGGCGTACTTTTGTGCTGGACGTGACCGCACTGCGCACATGGTTTCTGTTTTGCTTGCTCAAGTCTCTCCACGTAGGCACGTAGATCCAACTCATGCCACATCCACCAAATGTTCAACACTAACACGCAGGCGCTTGTCAAAAGGTTAAACCAATACGGAAACTCAACTTGGACAACAATACCCATTGCCCATACGAGGCATACCAGAAATCCGCCAAGGATTGCCGTACGCCCGATTTTCTTCACGAGCTCCAGATTAGCCATGACTTCCTCCATCTGTCAAAACCAGAAGTGCTATACACAGATTCTCCCCGTTTATCAATCCTACCCCTCTGCGCGCTCCCGCGGTATACTGTCAGTCACTATGGCAAATAAAGCTCCCAGTCTAAACCGCGCCCTGCGCACCGCACCCCACAACATCGAAGCTGAACGCGCACTCATTGGTGCCATTATGCTGAAACCAGACGCGATGCACGACATCTCAGTGTCAGTCTATCCGGAGAGTTTCTATGCAGATAAGCACGCGGTTATCTACGAAGCCATTCTCGGCATCTTTATGAAAGGTGACCCCATCGATCTCCTCTCTGTTTCAACTAGACTGAAGGAGAAGGAACAACTCGAGCGCGTCGGCGGCGCCTCGTACATTACTGAGCTCATTGAGACCGTGCCAGCGGCCGGGAACGCGCACTACTACGCTGAGCTTGTACAAAATAAGGCAATTCTCCGTGGCCTTATCCTTGCCGCAGAAGACATTGCCGAACTAGCGTACAGCGACCCTGAATCGATTGACGAAACACTCGATCAAGCCGAGAAGAAGGTATACGGTGTAACCCAGACGAGCTCAGGGCAGAAGTTTAAAACTATTGCCACCTCCCTAACTGAAGCCTGGGAGCGCTTTGAGTACCTCAACGCCAACCAAGACGAGAAGCGCGGTGTTCCCTCTGGTTTCACCTCACTTGATAACCTTCTCTCAGGCTTCCAGAAGTCTGACCTCATCATTCTCGCTGCCCGACCGTCTATGGGTAAGACTACGTTTGCACTCGACCTCGCGCGTAACGCCGCCTTAAAGTACAAGGCTTCAGTTGGTATTTTTTCACTCGAAATGAGTGATCAGCAACTCGTTGACCGTATGCTCGCCGCCGAAGCGGGCGTTGACTCATGGAAGCTCCGCACCGGAAAGCTCTCGACCGACCAAGAGTATGAAGCGGTCCAGGCAGCCATGGCGAAGCTTGCCGAGGCCCCAATTCACATCGACGACCAACCTGGTACCAACCTGCTCCAGATGCGCTCTTCGGCTCGTCGCCTCAAGAACGAGCACGGTCTCGACCTCTTAATTGTTGACTACCTCCAGCTCATTCACCCCACCAACACGAAAGCGAGCGACAACATGGTTGCACAGGTAACGGAAATTTCTCGCTCCCTAAAGCTCCTGGCGCGTGAACTCAATGTACCGGTGATCGCCCTCTCACAGCTATCGCGTGCCGTAGAGCAGCGCGGCGGTAAGCCTCGCCTTTCTGACCTCCGTGACTCAGGCTCTATTGAGCAAGATGCCGACGTCGTGATGTTCATTCACCGAGAAGACAAAATCAACAAAGAATCTGACCGACCAAACATTGCAGAGATTTTGGTCGAGAAACACCGTAACGGCCCGGTTGGCATGGCCGAGCTCTACTTCGATGGCCAGCACGTCCGGTTCCTCAATCTCGACACTGCCCACGGCGGTATGGCGGCAAGCTTCAGCGGCGGCGGCAATGACGACTTTTAGATGGTAAAAGTTAAAAATCAAAGTGCAAATTATTATGTAATCCGGCTTGTGACGTGCGTTCGAGCGTTCCAGCGATTTGCCCTAGGAAGGGGCAAATCGGGAACTAAATTCAGAATAGTCGTTACACTCCTTTCTTCATTTAATGACCAATCTCGACAAACTCATTAAACAATTTGAACGCTTCCCTGGCATTGGTGCGAGGCAAGCGAAGCGTTTTGCGTTTCATATTCTGACGCTCCCTCCAGAGGAGGTTGAGGAGCTAGCGCGACTCATCAGTACCCTTCCCCTTTCCGTTACTGAATGTACCCGATGTCACCGCTTTTTCTCTGCCCATAGCCCCAGTCAGGTGCTCTGCAACGTATGCGACGATGGCAACCGCGACCACACTAAACTCATGGTCGTAGAGCGCGACAGTGACATACAGTCTCTTGAGCGGGCACGGGCCTATGATGGTCTGTACTTTGTTCTCGGTGGTACGGTTCCCCTCCTTCAGAACCCAGACACGGGCAAGCTCCGCGGTAGTGCACTGAAGGCCACGGTAACAGCATCAGTTGAGCATGGACTCTCGGAAATTATCCTCGCTTTTTCGGTTAACCCTGACGGAGAAAATACTGCGCGGTTTGTGGAGTCAATCCTTAAAGATGCCCTTGCGGGAACCGACGTAAAAGTAAGCCAGCTTGGCCGAGGTCTCTCAACCGGAAGTGAGCTTGAGTACGCCGACCCAGAGACAATCAAAAGTGCTCTCAAGAGTCGTACCTAACCCTCCTTGAGTAATACGTTTCACCTGGAGGGAATCGAAGGTGTACCGATGACACCTGATGGTAATAATTGACGTATACATTAGTACCGATGCAGCACGTACAAAAAATCCGCTCGGTAGAGCGGATTTTTTTGTTACGCAACTGATTCGATGCGGACGCGAGAGTAGTGCTGTCGGTGCCCGAGCTTTCGGTCACGGTTACTCTTAGCCTTGAACCGGATGATTGAGAGCTTAATACCCTTCTTCTCACCCATGTAGGTAGCCTTTACTTTTGCTCCTGCAACAGTTGGGGTCCCTACCTTGTCGTTCTGCATGAGTACCTCACTGAATTCTACGGTATCACCTTCCTTGTGATCACCGAGGAGTTCGACATCGAGGATATCTCCTGGAGAGACAACATATTGCTTTCCGCCGGTTGCGATTACTGCAAATTCCTTATTAGTGTTATCTGTAGTCATATGTGGGCGCTATAGTACAAGAAAAGAGCTAATTATGCAAGGTGCGCTCTGCGTACCACAGCAATTCGCCCCGGCTGACCCAAAATGTGATGGTAGCAGGGTTCCAGTATATTGAAATTTGACAAATACATGGTATAAACAAACGAGTCAGCTCTCAAGCACAAAGGATGAAACCGTGCGGCTTACCAACGAACACCACATCATCATTTTACTGCCCGGGCTTGCGCTTTACTACCGCAGCACAGCAGCAGCTCTCTTCTCGCCAGATATTTCGCTGGACGAGGTTACCATCGGTAACGAGGTCATCGAGCACTTTGCGCTCAATGTCCTCGTTGGCTTTCAGTCAAAGGAGAGGGCGAGAATTGGCTTCAACTTTGCCGGTACTCGACCGCCGGGCGAGCCCGACGGACAGCTTGATATGCTGTTTGAACCGAGCATGCCGATTACAGCAAGGGACGAACGGCGGCTCAGTGTACACTTTCTCAATAACGGTTTTACCGAACTGCCGGCACCCAAAGGTACAATGAAAATGCTCCTGTTCAAGTAATGCCGTAAGACCGTCTTGCTTCTTGCAGCGGTCTTTTTTTATGGCATGCTTGATTTTAGATTACGAGCGCGTATGATGCCTAGAGACAGACAAACACTAGAAGGAGTTGGCCATGGTGCAAACGGCTGTCCTCGTGATTAGCGATGGTATACATACCGAGCAGTGGCTCGGTCCCCTAGCAGCACTTACCTCATCGGCCTCAGACTACCGACGGGCAGACCTTCCCCTACTCCCTTCTGCACGCGTATTTAGCTCGAGAGCGGTTGGGTTTACCTGTCATCAAATTTGGTACAGTTATACCCACGGTGTGCTGTATGAAGAAGTGCTCTTTTTTAAACCGCGACTCTTGAGTGAAGTGATAAAAAACTTCGGTCGTTTTGAAGATACCCTTGAACGAAGTCCGCACTGGCGGCCACTTCGACCGTACACCAAGGAAGAACGAGTGGACAGGGTACAACTTGAACTCCTCGTTCAGTCAGAACTTGCCCACCTATAGCTGCCCCATGCCACACAGCTCCTCAGGACGCTGTGTGGCATTTTTATTACATACAAACGAGAAGATTTTTCATGAGACGAAGCTCTTGCCTCAAACCAACTCACTCGGTATAGTACGGACAGACAGCAGAAGTAACTCACCATGACGTACGACAAAGTCTACACTCGCCAGTGGGTTACTGGTACGACCGCCTCGCGTGAACTTTCTCACCGTATCCCCCGCACCATCTTCGGCCTCCAGTGCGGCAGGCGGACAATCACCCGCAAAACGAAAGAGCGGAAGTTCGATACCCGTACCGGCGACATACTGCCAAGAGGTCGCTTCACCGAGTTAACCGTATGTTTCGCCGGCTCGTTTCGACTGACGCGCGTCTACATCTACCCCGGTCAAGAGACTGAGGTTCCTAACTTTGACCATATCGCGAGGCGTCGGCGACTTCGTTCGACACAAGAGCTGATGGCAACCGTAGTCCCAGATGGTGTCTACGCCGTGCCGTTGCCCATGAGCCAAGTGGTTGTATTCTTTGATGAGACAATTACTGAGCCGTACGTGAAAATTTCGTACATAACGCGCCAAGGGTTCATGATCTACGACGGACCACAAGGATTTGACGTGGAACTGCACTTTCGTGACGCAGCACAGCAGCGCGAGTACTCCTTCGAATTTGCTCCGCCTCCAGTGGAGGAGGAAAACGCGGCCTAAGCACCACAAAGCGCAACCATAGGTTGCGCTTTTTTTACTTAATCATCACCCTGCGCTGGTTTCTCGAGCGCGAGCACTTCCACCCCAGCCGCTTCACCGGTAATCTTCATTACATCCTTATCCATCTTGCTGAGCTCCTTGTACCCGGCGTTGTAGTGATTGACCGTTGTCGCGAGTGTTGTACCAAGCTTGTTGTAGTACTCCTCGTACTTGAGAATATGGCCACGCAATTTTTCCACGTTCTTGATAATGTCTTGCGCCTTCTCCTCAATCTCCATGGCTTTGAGCCCCTGCAGCACGGTCTGTAGGTACGCCAAGAACGACGTCGGCGACACAATAATCACTTTATACTTACCGGCTGCACGCTGAATCAAGTTCTCTTCACCAGCACCAACACGATTACTGAGAAGGTCGTAGTAGATTCCTTCGTGCGGGATAAACATAAACGCAAAGTCCATCGTGCCTTCAGCCGGTCGAATGTACTTTGCGGTTTCAGTAATACGGAGCTTCAAGTCGTTCACGAACACTTTTTCGTAGGTTGCCTTATCGACACCATCAGCCGCTTCGGCAAACCGGTTGTAGTTCTCAAGGGAGAACTTCGAGTCCACCGGAATCACCTTCCCTTTGACGAATACCGCGGCGTCAACTATCTCACCGTCCTTAAAGGCGTACTGCATCGTAAAGCTCTCTGGCGGCAGCACATTCTGGAGTACCGTCTCGAGGTAGTACTCACCGAGGACACCACGCTGCTTTGGGTTCTTCAAAATGTTCTGCAATTCCTTTAGCTGTTCAGCTACCTGAAACACCTGCTTACTACTCTCACCCACCGCTGCGACGTTGTTCTCAACGTGCAAGAGCTTTGCGGTCACACTCTCTTGAATAGAGCGAATCTGGTCGTTCACGTCACGATTGATTTGCTGCATGAGGTCTTTACTCTCCCGGAACTGCAGTCGTGCGCTCTCAGCCATGTTCTTACTACTCTCCCCCATGCGGTCGTTCATGGTGCGCTGCAAGTCCTGGAGTTGCTGCTGCAGGAGGAGCATGCTCTTATCCTGAACTGGCTCCGGAGCTTTCTTCAAAAACGTCGTGTAGACCTGGATGGCGAGTACGCCAAGGATAAGTACCGCCACCAAAACAATCAAAATTTCCATAGTACCAAAAAGTATACCACGAGCGTAAACGGCTCAGTCTATGTGTAAATATGCTATACTGACCGACATAAACAACAATACATATGTCACTTCACGAAGATTTTAAAGCTGGCCTTAAAGACGCCATGAAAGCAAAAGAAGCAGTTAAGCTTGGAGTTATCCGTGGGCTTTTGACCGCGTTCACGAACGAGCTCGTAGCCACCAACCGTACCCCACAAGATTGGCTCACCGACGAAGAAGTGATGGCCGTTATCAAGCGTGCCGCTAAGCAGCGCAAGGAGTCGATTCTCCAGTACGAAGCGGCTGGTCGCACCGATCTCTCTGAACCAGAAAAAGCGGAACTCGCCATCCTCGAAACCTACCTCCCTACCATGATGACGCAGGATGCTATCAAGCCAATCGTTGAAGCCAAAATGGCAGAACTCGGCGTGACCGACAAATCAAAGATGGGTATCCTCGTTGGGTCAGTCATGAAAGAGCTCGCCGGCAAAGCCGACGGTGCCGATGTAAAGGCAGTGGTCGAGTCTCTTTTGTAATCACGTTGTATGGGTTTTGAATCTCGACCACAACGCAAAAAGTCGATTGATGAAATACTTGCTGAACTCAACCACACTCCAGAGCCAAACAATTTAGAACGCACCATTGATGGAGTAGCGTGCAAAATATTTCCAACGAGCAACACAACCTGGAATGTATACCAGGGCAATACTCTGTTTACCGTAACCAAGCTACATGACGGTACTTTCGATGCCAGCATGCAGAGCATGGATGATTTGACACCTTCTGCAGTTGCCACTGGAAAGAATATTGCGATACAAGCCGTTGCAGCAATTCTCTCCTAGCTTTACAAATTGTATTATACGTTGTATAAATTAGTCAGTTCGATCTTTGCATTGAGGAGTACGGAGCATGAGCAGCGCAAGACTTGCCGGGTATGTTGTTGACCAACTCGGCGGTGAGATTGAGGTGTGGCTAGTTGAGGACGGTACGCACGTGGTGCTTAAAGAGCTTGATGCACAAATCGGCGACTTCCCTCTGGGAAGCCCGTGCAAAGCTGACCCACTCCAAGTGACTGCGGAGCGGGTTGCAAAAGGTGAAGCCAAACGGTTGACCGTCATTATCGATGACGACGACGATACTGTCATTGAAGACGTTGACCGCTACAAAACCCTTCGCTCCTGGCCCGGCGACGGTAGAGTGCACTAATGCCCCTACCAAAGCCCGCACCACGAGAGACACAGTTCCTTCCTGAAAAAGGGCACGAGCGTATCGTTTGCGGCGTTTCGCTCGTCGAGTGGGACTACGTCGTGGTCTACGTTCACGAGAAGAAGAACCCATTTGCCCCACCGACGCACCTCTACTTTCAGGTGCGTGGTACCGGGGACTACCGACTCGATGAGGTTACCAGAATCGTCGACCAGTGGACGTTCTACCGGGGTGCCTGTTGGCGAACCTTTAACGAGCGCGAGCATGAGTTTCTGCGCGCTAAGCAGATGGCCTGGCGTGCAGTGGCTACCTACCGTCGGAATTACCTCGATAAACATGGAGTCGAGCCAAATCCCCTCCTCTTGACCGGAACGCTTGATGAAAACCTCGCGCGCAGACGCACGCGAGACATCGGCTACCGCAAGTTGGGTCACTCGTTCGACCAGCTGCAGCTGCAATTTGAAGCTGACCCATCTCATCCCCCCACAGTTTCCTAGCTGTGGGGTTTTTATAATCATTTACAAAAGTTCATTTTAGTAGTTTAATTCAAAAGCTCACCTGGGGGACAACTCCAAGGAGACGTCGAAGATGAGCAGGCGACCAGGCGAACGTAACTGGGGTGACACCGAAGAGCAGTACCCTCTCGCGCTACCAGCGCTCCCACAACCATACGAACGTCGCCGTCTACGACTGCAGGTTGAGATTGTGAATACGAGTCCACCGAGCTACATAGTGCGTCATACAAATGGCAACCAATGGCTCGTCATTATGGCCAGTGACGGCACACTCGAAATCGCAGAAGCAGAAAGTGACACCAAGATTGACGTCACGTACCGTGTTCTTAAAGCCGTGAAATTGTTCCAGCAAGGAGTACCATAAACAGCACCCCAAACCCGAATGCATACCACAATGCGTTCGGGTATTTTATATAGAACCAGTACCAGGAGTTAAGAGAGCGGGCATCTTCGACGCAGTACGGACCAATCTGTGTTCGCCGAAGCATCGAAAGGGTCGCAGGGTAGCCCAAGCGACGACCGAGCTCTTCCCCGAGTGAACGGATATAGACACCACTCGCAACCCTAAATCGAACGGTAACTTCGAGCATCGGGTGCTCGTCAACCTGAACCGACGTACAGGAAAGCAGCGTTGCTTCATAGACAGTCATAGCTCGCAGCGGTACATCGGTAATCACACCACCGTTCTTGGCAGCCTTGCGGGCTCGCTCGTACATCGGTACACCGTTACGCTTTATCGCAGAGTAGGCAGAAACAGGAAGTACCTGCGTACCCACGAGTGTGTGGAGCGCCGCTGCAACCACATCAGGGGAAAGGGTTTTCTCCACGGCCTTTTGGGCGAGCACGTCCCCCTCCAGGTCTCCTGTTGTACGCGACTCACCGAGTCGCACGGTCGTAACGTACGCCTTGTCGAGCTTCAAGAGTGCCCCAAGCTGCTTCGTCCCCTTCCCTGCACCAATGAGCATTAGCCCAGTAGCGAGTGGATCGAGCGTACCGCCGTGCCCAAACTTGCGCACACCAGTCTTTCGACGTAGCACGCGAATGACACCAAAGGACGACATCCCCTTTGGTTTATCAATAAGGAGTAACTCCGGCAGTTCCATAATGGTGGCACTATAGCACAGAGAAAAACCGGCCGGAAGCAGGGCTTCCGGCCGGTATCATGCGCTACCGAGTTGCTACATAAACACCGACAGTTTAAAGAGGAAGAACGTGAAAAAGATGAGCATCATGAGTCCTTCCCACCGCATCACCTGACGCGATAGACCAACCACAAAAATCATAAACGAGGCGGCAATCATGTACCAAAGTCCGAGCTGCATGACGACTGAATCAACCGTCAATGGAATGAGAAGCCCCGGAATACCAACCACGACAAGTGCATTAAAGGTATTCGAACCAAATATGTTCCCCATCGCCAATTCGGTGTGCTGTGCGCGAATTGCGCGGAGCGTTACAAAGAGCTCAGGGAGCGACGTACCAATCGCTACCGCCGTGATACTCACGAGCCCGACCGGCACAGCGAGCGCAGTTGCAATATTGACCACCATAGTAACGGTGTACTTCGCGCCGATGAGTACGGCAGCGAGACCGAGTGCCATCATGACCATAGTCATGAGCTGCAGCTTTGGTAGCTTCGCGGCATCAGCTTCACCATCGCCGTTCTTCGCTTCAACGAGCACGTACCAAACGTACGCAGCAAACAGCACGAGGAGAAACACCGCTTCAATACGATCGACTACACCGTCAATCACCACCGCTACGAGGAGACACTGTGAGATGACAAAAAGTGGCAATTCTGTTTTCAGGAGCTCTTGCTGAATCACCACGCGACCAGCCAAGACTGCCATAACGCCAATAATGAGCAGGATGTTTGTCATATTTGAACCGACAACAGTGGCCACCACGAGCTCAGTGGTACCCTGGAGTGCAGCCGCCAGCGATGAAGCCAGCTCCGGGAGCGACGTACCGAAGCCCACAATAAATACACCAATGGCAAAGGTACTCATCCCGAGCGCTTGCCCGCAATCGCGGGCTGCATCAATAAACATATCGGCGCCTCGAATCAGCACAAACAGCGCTGCTCCTAGCGCCCCAACCCACAGCAGCAATTGAATCCATTCCATAGTGCAAATACCCTACCTTAGAGGACTAATACGTCGGGAGCGATTACGAGGATAAGTCCCAGTACAACCATCAATACTCCACCAATAATCAGTGAAAGTTGCGCATACTTGTGACCATGTGCTTCAAGCTTCGAAAAGCCCCAGATAGCCAAGCCAAACACAACAAAGTCGTCGACCATGTAGCCAAACGTGTAGACCAAAATAAACCACTGGCGCTCCAAAAAGGTCAGCATGTTGAGCTCAAGAATCTTCGTGTAGGCCTGCGGAATACCAATCGAGCACGCAAACTCAATAATATTGACCGAGAAGGCAATAAGCAAAATTGCGCCGATGGTAGTCAGGGTGAGCGGTGCATGAATGACCTGCTTCAGCTTATCAATGGTGCGCGTCTGTGAATCGAGACTGGTAATATCGCACACCAGTGCTACTTCCCGATTCTTGTACCAGCGCCACAGGAAGAAGGTTCCCCCACCGACTGCCAGGAAACCAACGAGCGGCGTCACAATTTGATCGAGCGCTACAAAGTCCCAGGTCTTGTACCAGACGTTCAAGATGAGGTTGTACATAATGGCTTCAGCCAGAATAAACACACCTGCCAACGTAACCATTTTCCTCTTACTTCCCGCCTGCGTTAGCAACACCAAAAACGTAATCAATACCCACATTGCGCAGGGGTTGAATCCATCGATAACACCGAGCACCAACGAAAGCGTGAACAGTGAGAATACCTTGAGATCAACTAGCCCAATAAACGGTAGGTCAAATACGTACGCAGTTCCAGACGCCTCACAATTTACTCCGTTCTCATCGCACCCAGAGCCAGCCGTAATACTCACGACTGGTGCATTTGCTAGGTGATGCTCGAGTGTTTGGTACGGAGAACCCACCTCACGGACGAGCGCTGCCTCAATCTGAACACCGGTTGTTTCTGACCCATTAAAGCCTTGCAGTACAACACCACCAATCACCGTAATCGGCGTCACTTTGGACAGAGCATGCTTTTCGGTAATGGCAGCAAATTCCGCCTTGGCTGCCTCGTCATCAACAACGTTACGGTAGACGTACGGGATTCCGGCTGCCTCAAGGTAGGCGCGCTCGGCTTTGCAGAAGCCACAGTCATCGCGCCCAAACAAATAGACCGTTGGCGCATCGGGCGCAGGCAGTGCTTGTGCAGTTGCTACACCAGGCATGACAACACTCATGCTGACACAGGCGAGTACAAGGAACATGACAGCTCGTTGTCGTAGTGATTGCAGCATACGGTTAGAGAATGAGCGACGTAATCGCTGCAGTAGTAGCCGTGAGAATATCATCGGTGACAGGGTGCGATACGGTAAACGAATTTTTATCTTTCTTCAGATCAATTGTTTGACTTGTCGTATGTCCTGCTTCCATTGCGGCAGCTACTGCAGCATCAGCCACCGAAGGACTCCCTGCAGCGGTCCACTCGGTATAGACCGAAGGGGTCGCGGCAACGAGCGGCACTCCAGTTTCGATAGCCCACGCGAGCACTGAGTGATGATCTACCTGAAGCATGAGTTGTATCTCCCGAGATGCTGCAACACATAGCTCATTGATAGCACGAGTGAGCGGTGCCACTGCAATGTCGGCAGCCTTGAGGCGAGGCGCGTCGATGATAACGATTACTTGCTCCGGTGCTGCCTCCTCTGTCGCAGCCAGAATCGCAGCCACCTGGTCAACCGTACACACAGGCCCAAAAACAAGTGCATTACCCATTCGCGACAAAATATTTCCAGCCTCAATTGAACTCAAGGTAACCGGCATAACCAAACTCGTGTGCCGACCCCAGAGGTGTACCCTTCGTACAGACTCAGTGAGTGATTCAGGTGTAGTAGCAGCATCATAGAACTCATCAACGAGCACATGACTTCCCGGTAAGAACGACTCGACTGCTTCAATGAGATGCTTCGTATATGCACGGAGCGCATCAATCGACCCCGGCCGTGGGTCAGGGGATTTTGTGATGTGCGAGGCGAGATCAGGTACAGTAATATAGAGACCATCAAGGCCAGCGAGCAGGCCAGCTACATGCTTTATAGCTACTGGATCTGCGCTCGTCACAAAGAATTTCGGAATTGGCATAGAATCCATAGTAGCGGTTTCACCTGGTATAGACAAGCGTGTTACACCCATTGCCAGGGCCACTCTATGGGAGTATACATAGACCTATGCACCTTCACGATGTCGAGCGCCGAGCGCTTTCCCATTTCACCCGCCATGACCACGTAATGGCGCGCTTACACGAGTATCGCGTACAGAGCCAGTCGCCGCGTATACTCCCTACCCCGAGCCAACCAGGCGACTACTTTACCCGACTCAGTGAGGCAATTATTGGTCAACAAATCAGCACCAAAGCAGCTGCCTCTATTCGGAAGAACGTCTATGCAATGCTTGGTGCCATGACACCAGAAACACTGCTTCAGACAGATACTGAGGTGCTGCGGAGCTGTGGGCTTTCAGGACAGAAAATCAGCTACCTGCAGCGTAATGCTGCACTCTGGCATACAATACCGTTCACTACATTCACTGAACTTTCTGACGAAACAATTATCACAGAACTCACCAAACTGTACGGCGTGGGTCGCTGGACCGCTGAGATGTTTTGCATATTCACCCTCGCTCGAGAAGACGTGTATTCATTCGGCGATTTAGGTCTCATGCAGAGCCTCTACCACTACTATGCGTACAAACCACACTACGTTCGAAAAATAGCAGCAACGGTTACGAACTGGTCTCCGTACCGGAGCCAGGCAGCGCTGGCGCTGTGGCATGCGCGGGATACGTCGTTTGCAGTGTCGTAAGGTACGCAATGCGTCCCCCACCCACTCGGTCAATTTCACGCAGCTCACGAACGTGCTCAGCGTAGGCTGGCGCACAAACAGCTACCAAGTTCCAAAACTCCTGCCCGTGATTGAGCTCCACCAAATGACACAACTCGTGCACAATAATGTAGTCACGTAAATGCGGCGGTAGAAAGAGCAGCTTGTAGCTAAAGTTTAAATTCTTAAGTGAAGTGCAACTCCCCCAGCTGCGCCGCGTATTACGGATTGCTACTCGATTAAAAGTATAGCCATAGTGTGTATTGAAGTGGGCTAATCGGGCGAGCACCAGCTCGCGAGCTGCCTCCTTATGGGTGAGATAGTGCTTGGTCACCGAGGTTGCTCGCGCGCGTCTCTGCCGTCTTTTTTTTCGAAACCACATACTTGACGTTCAATCATAGCAAAGTAAAGTAGTGAAGGAAACGCAGTACAACGGAGGTCAGCCGTGCAGAAAAAGTATAGCCCAAGCGAAGTCCGGCAAATCTGTTTGTCTGGTACAGATACAGCACACACATTTCTCATACCGATTACCGTTAGTGAATGGACAATAACCTTTAAAGCTAGCTACTGGTACGAACGTGGTGCCTATGTAGCTGTAGCAGGGATAACCACCGGAGAAACCTGGTCACCAGTGCACGTTGTCGCTCCAGCACACCTCATTGCATCACTAGCCACCATGCTCCTTGAAATGTGTGGTATAGGTGCCATTTCTGGCGTGACTGAGCTTGATCGACCCAACCTGCTCAATACGCTCTTCAAAGTACAAAATGTTCCTCCTTCGTCTCACTAGTACCTACACAGTAGGTATTTTTAGTTCTTGACGCCACGTATGGTGCCACCGTATAGTTAGGGCTGCTTGTAGGGAGGAACCAGCGATGCTGCAGACAATCGATGAACAGATCTTTAAAAGCGCAGTACAGCAATTGCAACCATACTGTTCAAGAGGAATTTTCTTAAGCTTTTGGCTTCATGTTCCAAGAACGACATTACGCGGTGCGTTTACGGTGCACATTGCACTCCACCGACAAGAAGCGCATCCGGAGCACGAGAGCTGCATCGTGGGAACACTGATACCCATCAACTACTTTCCGCTACCCGGAACCAACCCACCGCGCGTTCCTGACTTAGTCATGCCGCACGCTGTTGCAACGTATGTAGCACGCAAACTCCACCGGATGGGCATCAGTAAGCATGCTGGATTTATTTCTGAACGTCATGTTGACAGAGGAAGATCGCTCACCGCGCACACGAGATACTCGTGATGACATAAAAAGCCCAACACCACCGGTGTTGGGCTTTTCCTAAGCCAAGCTCCTAGAGCTCGTCGATTGCGTCTTCAGCAAGTTCTTTTGCTTCCTCGGCGAGCTCAATTACTTCTTCGTAGTCTTCATCGTCGTATGCCTCGTCAGCTTCGTCGAGTAGGTCGTAGGCCTCGTCGAGCAAATCTTCAGCATCGCTCGTACTTGTGCCATCGAGTTCTGCTTCTTCGATAGCGTCTTCAGCTTCGTCGATAGCATCTTCTGCATCACTCAATGCATCATCGGCATCTTCTTCGTCATCGCTACTACTACGTGCTGCCTTTGTCTTTACTGAGAGGACTGCGTCAACTGTTGCCACTGATACACCAAGCTTCTTTGCTACAGTATTTGCCACATCGTCTTCACTCCTTGTCTGCACAACAAACGTCTTATTCTCGCGACCATCTGCGTAGACGACGGTAATGTCGTATTCTTCACCATCACCCTGTGCCCGGATTGTCGTATACACACTAGTAGTAGTTGGTGGGAGCACTACTGGGGTTGGTGTTGGTACCGTTACACTAGCTCCTGCCACCTGGGGTACAGCGCCCTTGAGGACACCAGCAGGGTACGTATCGTTGGGATACTTGGCCATGAAGGCTTCGAGGATTGCTTTTGTTGATGGTCCAACCACACCCACTGGATCGAGACCGAAACGGGTCTGGAAACGACGGAGCGCTTCTTGGGTCTTTGGCCCAAAGAAGCCAGAAATAGTTCCATCTGCATAAATCTCGGCGTCAGTCGCCATGAGCTTCTGAATTTTAGTAATACTTTCATTGGTTACACCAAACGAGAGATCATCAGTCAAAACTGCTTTCGTTGATACACCGAGTACTGCTCCTGGTGTAGACGGTGCAGTAATGCCTCGTGACAGCATGGCAAACTCAGCACGCAGCTTTTGCATCTCAGCGATGAGTAGATCCATCTTGGCCAGTGATTCAGCATAGGTTGCTGCTTGCGCATGCGGAGCTGCTGCGGTCGCAATGAGACATACGGTTAGTACTGATACATAGAGTTTCTTGTTCATACACATGTTAGCTAACGAATAACGCTATGCCACTATTCTACACTACAACAATCAAACATATGGTGTGGATAGATAAAAGCGCGCTGTGAGCGCGCTTTTATAGAGGGTAAATGAAGCTAATTACTCAGCGTCCTCATCCTCGTCATCTTCGTCTTCATCTTCATCTTCGTCTTCATCTTCATCCTCGTCTTCGTCTTCATCTTCATCCTCGTCTTCGTAGTCTTCACCAGTGAGGGTTTCGTAGGCATCCTTAGCAATATCATCTGCTTCCTCTGCCAATTCTTCAGCCTCATCGAATGCGTCTGCTGCAAATCGACCCTGAGCTTCCTCGAGGAGTTCCTCGGCTTCAGCTAAGTCGTCTTCAGCATTTTCAATCTTACTATCTGATGCAGTTGAATCTGCGATAGCAGCTTCAAGTGCGGCGATGACAGCCTCAGCATCTTCGATTGCTTCAGTTGCATCTTCAGAGTTGTCGATGACATCGTCTTCATCTTCACTCTCATCTTCTTCTTCGTACTCGAACTCTTCTTCGTCATCATCCATCTTCCACTTCATCTTTACCTTGTTACAGAAGGCCGCCTTACCCTTGCCCCTATTTTCACATCCTTCAACAAATCGCATTTCGATTTTTTGCTGAATGCCTGGAGCGCGGAGGAATCCTGGTGGGATACCAGCATTGCCGCTATCGGTAAGATACTCTTCCAAAAGTGCGCGGGTGTCTTCATCCATCAATCCAGTTACTTCAAGCTCGTGACGAAGTTGGAATCGCTTGAGCGCTTCCTTTGTCATTGGACCAAAGTAACCAGTCTTCAAACCTTCTGGGTAGAGCGTTGGGTCTGACGCAAGAAGTTCTTGAATTTTCTTTACATCATCACCGGTCGCGCCTTCGCGAATGTCTGCACGGAGCTGTTGACGAATTTCAACTGCTTGTCCAGTAAGCTCAGCGAGCTTAGCTTTCAAAACTTCAATCTGCGCCATCAGCGACTGGAGCAATTCAAGTTGTGAACTGGTTGTTGTTGTAGTGGTCGTGGTGGTTTCTTCTTGCGCCTGTGCAGTATTGGCATGCATCACCACTACGGCACAGAGTGCGAGAACTACACCAGTAATTTTCTTTAACATTGGTAGTTTAGTTAATTTAAAAATGATAATTAAAAAAAGACAGGTCGTTTCCGATCCGCCCCTCAGAATAGTATACGCCCTATCTTGTGGTACAGGAAATAGTTATCCACTGTAGAGAGGTTCCTGGTGGCTTAGGTACGCAAGGAGTAGATGAGTCGTCCTAGGCGAATAAGGTTGTAGTCATAAACTTCGCCAACAGCTTCGTAAATAGGCTTTAACTTTTCAGTACCAACCTGCTCCATTGCTGCTGCGAGCACTGGATACACGGCATCGAAGTCAGGTAACGTCTGCAGCTCTGAGGCCAGCATGCTTTCAACAAGCTCACCGTCCTGAAGGAGCTTCTCGAGATGGGTCCATACGGTCGAATCGGCCATGTCGCGTAGTTTTGCAATTTCAGAAACAGTATTGCCACGTTCGAGATACTCTTTTGTAATGTTATACGTGCTCTCTTCCTTGACTCGAACAGCTATTCGGTCAGCTTTTGCTGTCACCTCTGATACATAGGTACCAGCATGAGCTTTGATAAATCGCTTATGCAAATCTTCAACATCGGTAGGATCCATTGCGTTGAACGTATCATCGGCCGACTCCGACTCACTGCGGAACCGCGCATCAGTTGCGACCACTTTTGGATCGACGCGAAGTGCTGTCGGACTCATGCCGAGCACTTTCAATCCTGCCAGCGTACGCACTCGCGATAGCGCAACGTACCCCTGACCAAACACAAACGCTTTTGACAAATCAACCTCGGCTGCGTCAAGTGACATCCCTTGGCTCTTATGGACGGTAATCGCCCATGCCAACCGAAGTGGCACCTGCACAATTTCGGCAAGGAGTTTATTTTCTTCAGCGACGCTCCAGGTTGTCGGCTCAATCTTTATCCGCGCTCCACTCAGCGTCTCAATAACAGGATACCCGTCCACTGAGTCAAACATAACCACGCGGCCCAGCGTCCCATTAACATAGCCAGCTTCGAAGTTATTTTTTGTGCACATCACCATGGCATCCTCCTTGAGCTCAAGAACAGACGGTGACAAGCAGCTCTTAATGAGTCCTTCCTGGAGTGGCTTACTTCCCTTCCCTGTCATGGTGAACTTACGCGGTGTACTCTTGATTTCTTTGAGTTTCATGTCATTGACAGCATCGACATCTGCGTTGTGAGTGTAGAGACGGGTTGGCTCAACACCCGGAAAGGCAATGTCCGTTTGCTCAGAGAGAAGCGTGAAGTGCTCTTCTTCTACTTCGTTTGCCCGTATTGATGACAGCAGACTGAGGAGCAAATCATCCTCTTGGCGGTGCTGTTCGGTAAGGTAACAAATCATAGGGCGAGCCTCCTCCCATGCCCTACTCTCGAAGGCGTACCGCATCATGTCACCCTGTCGTGAGACTGGTGGAAGCTGATAGAAGTCGCCAACAAACACCACCTGAATGCCACCAAACGGCTCAGCACTCTGGCGAATGGTTCGACAAATAATATTGAGCATATCGAGCAGCTTCCCATCGAGCATAGAAATTTCATCCACTACGAGCACGTGCACTTTTTTGATACGAGCCACGAGCTTCTCCTTGCTCGCTATCTGATCAAGTTCGTAGCGATTGAGGCTATCGCGCGCACCAATACCACTCCACGAGTGAATCGTCATTCCGCCAATGTGTGTAGCAGCAATTCCTGTTGAAGCAGTCACCGCCACTTTAAGTCCACACGCTTCGAGCCAGGCAACGTACTGGTTAATCACGTACGTTTTACCTGCCCCAGGTTCACCCGTTAAAAATACATTGCCACCAGTTTTTAAAACATTCAGTGCTTGCTCTTGGGTCATAGTATCACCAGTTTACCACACCTCATGCTTTATTGACTTTTACCGTATTTTATGATACTATACTCACTAGAGCCCTTTCCTAACAACCAGACTGGAGACACACCGATGACCATTCCGTCCCTCCTGAATCACCCGAAGCCTGCCCGCCGCCTCGTGACGCGCGGTTCCTCGACGCTCAAGGCGTCCACTGTGACACCGAAGCGTGAAGTCACCGACCGTGTCTTGTTGGCCTCCGGCTTCATCGTCTCCGTCAAGGTACCGACGAAACGGAACGCCATGACGGTGCCCACCACCGGCGAGGCCTACGAGCAGTTCGGAAGCCCCGTCAAAGGCGGGTACCTGAACTTTCACCTGTACGACGGCAAGAACTGCCAGCGGCGCGGTGAGCGTATCTGGGTCTCGGCCGAGGTCTACGAGAAGACCATGGAGGATGGCAAGAAGTTCATCTATGTCGACCTCCGTCCGACCGATGCCCCGCACCTCACCTATGAGATGAAGGTGTATCAGGACGAAAGTCTGATGCCCGAAGTGATGCCAGAAGACGCTACAGTCTTCGCGTGCCCTGGCGAAGTGAAAGGCGTCATCGCATTCCTGCCGCGGCCGCCGTACACGCCGCCGACCGACACAGTCTGACGAGCGATACACAACTACTACCCCGCGCAAGCAATTGCGCGGGTTTTCTTATATCCCATTTGGGGAATACGAAGACATTTGGTTTTTTCATACGCTACAATAGTGCTAATGCCGACGAGTTCTAAAAAAGCACCTGCAAAGAAAGCTGTTCTTAAAAAAGCTTCCGTAAAGAAAGCGGCTGTTTCGAAAGCTCGCACTAAGAAAGTCACAGCGACGGTACAGCATGTACACGAACATGCCGCCTCACTTAAAACGCGCGCCGCAGTTGAAACGAAAGTTTTATCTGAGCGCCGTCAGCCACTCGGCCACTTGCTCCTTGAGCAAAAGCTCCGCGATGCAGGGTTTAAAGGTGTCGTTACCACCGACAAGAAAATCCTCGATAAGTACAGTACTGATGAAAGTATTTTCTGCATTCGACCGCAAGTCGTTATTCAACCAAAGCACCAGCGCGATGTGGAAATTGCAGTGAGCCTCGTAGCCACTGAGACCAAGCGCTTTGCCTCACTTTCGCTCACCCCACGCGCAGCTGGTACCGGCCTCGGTGGCGGTTCACTCACTGACTCAGCAGTTATCGATGTATCGCGCTTCATGAACCACATTGGAAGCGTGGAGAAGCGCAACGGTGTAGCTACCTTCACCTGCCAACCCGGAGCAATGTGGCGCGATGTTGAGCGTATGCTGAAGCGCCACGACCTCTACCTTCCACCTTACCCAGCTTCCAAAGACATTTGCTCAATTGGGGGAGCTGTCGCTAACAACTCAGCCGGCCCTGACTCACTCCGCTTTGGCCATTGTGCAGACTGGGTTGCTTCACTTGATGTCACCCTGTTTGATGGCAAGACCTATACACTTGCACCGTTAACCTACAAAGAACTCAAATCACTCCTCAAGAAAGACAACGCGCACGCAACAATGGCACGCGAGGTATTTACCATGCTTGAGCAAGACGAGAAGCTCATCGAAAACGCTAAGCCAAAGACCACCAAGAATACTGCCGGCTACGCCCTCTGGGACGTACTCAGTACAACCATGGCGAGCTTCAAGAAAGGACACGGCACCTTTGACCTCACTCGGCTCATTTCTGGAAGCCAAGGCACGGTAGGCGTAATCACCAGCATTACCATGCGGGCTGAGCCAATAGCGCACGACACTGACCTCATCGTCGTACCGGTATTTGACCTCCTTGATGCAGGTGCTGTTATTGAGAAAGCTCTGGAATTCAACCCAATCAATATTGAACTCTTTGATGGACTCACGTTTGACCTCGCCCTGAAGAACCCACAGTTTTTCAAAGACCGTCTCGGCATGCTCACCTACTACAAGGTGATGCTCTCGATGTACACCACCTACCATGTTCGGTATGCCCGGCGTACTCCTGAGTTCACCCTCCTCATCACCCTCAATCGCGACGATGCAAAGCTTGAAACAGAACGCGCCGTCACGAAGCTTCGCAGTCACCACGGCAAGTACGCTCGTAAAGTTTCGAGTCCAATTGAGCGCGAGATGTTTTGGCAAATCCGTCGCGCCAGCTACACCCTTTCAAAATTCCAAGACCCCGAGAAGCGCCCAGCCGCTTTCTTGGAAGACATGATTGTTCCGACAAAGAACCTCTCAAAGTTTTTTGCCTCTATTAAAAAATTACTCAACAAGTACAATGTCATTGCAGCAGTCCATGGCCATGGTGGCAACGGGCACCTCCACTTCTATCCCCTTCTCGATTTCACCAACAAGACGACACCCGCCTTGGTTATGAAGATGGCGGAAGATTTCTTTTCTGCAGCGATCGAGCTTAATGGGAACCTCTGTGGTGAGCACAATGACGGTATTATGCAGACACCACACCTCGATAAGATGTTCACTAAATCCATTCTCGACCTCTTTAAGCGAATTGAGCATGCGTGCGACCCTGACGATATCTTCAACCCTGGCAAGAAGGTTAATCCACGCTTCGATGTAAAGGCTACGATTCGCCACACCAACTAAAAAACACTGCCACCCTGGCAGTGTTTTTGTTTACAGCAATTCTTTAAGCATCCGCTGGAGTTGCTCGCGCCGCAGACACACCAACATACCGCTCTGTGGTAGCGCACCCATTGTAAACAGGCTACTTCTCGGTACACAAAAAAACCGCACGGTAGGTGCGGTTTTGTTTGCTACTAGTGCCAGGACGGTTCGTTAGATACTATCGTCTTCGTCCTTTTCAGCATCATTGTCTTCGTCGTCACGATCTTCTTCATCTTTGTCTTCGTCGTCACGATCTTCTTCATCTTTTTCTTCGTCACTGCTACTTCCTGAGCCTCCGTTATCATCTGAGTCGTCTTCATCAGTATTTTCATGGTCGTCGTCGCGACCATCCTCAGCTTCATCACGTTCGTCCTCCTCACGGTAGTCGTCGCTAGTATCTTCGTCGTCGGTGTCATCTTGGTCGTCAGTGTCGTCATCAGAACCATGACCTGAACTATCGTCGTCGCGGTCGTCTGTGTCGTCATTTGATGCATCGTCGTCGTAGGCACCACTGGTCCAACTATCATCGCCACGGTTGTCTTCATCGTCATAGTCGTCTTCATCGCGGTCGTCATCGGTATCTATGCGAAGCCGGTACCCATTTTCACGAATCTCAAATCGATCATCGTCAATCTTGATTCGGGCATCAGTGGTAAACCGAGGGCGAAGGACAGAGCCAGATTCACCACTCACTACAACGTGATTAATTTCACGAATAAGCGCAGCAATGAGCCAGTCACGACCTGCAACATCGTCGATTTCGTCGAGCTGATCAAGGAGTGCGGTCACCGCTACACCAACGCGCTCCTCGCCCTGGTTTGAGGTAATGACACCACCACGCTCTGATGGTCGACTCACTCGATCTTCTATTTCAAAATTCATTGCTTCGGTCACTTCCGATTCAGTAAAGCCGTAGCGACGCATAATTTCTGCAATTACATCGGTAGTGGTATCGGCAGTTGTCGTAAACCGAGTGGTCACATCACCGCGCTCAACCTTCACCACAGTAATATCTTCAAAGACATCCACCTCAATCTCGAGGTCGGTTATAGGCGCTCGCTTACCAAACCCCGTAACTCCAAAGAGGCTACTGTCGTCGGTACGCTCATGTGCAGCGATTGCCTCTTCATCGAGAATTGCTTGGAGTTCTGCCAAACGCTCGTTCGCAAACCTTGTGCGAAGTTCACCCTCTCTGTCTTTAGAAGCCAGGGCTAGGCGAGCACGTTCAGTAGCCCGCTCAAGCGGAAAGAGTGCATCGCCCGGCTTGGCAGATTCAGAAGCGGCTACGGTACCACTCACACCCATAATGAGCACAAGCGCAATCATGGCCGGTACCATTGATTTGGTAGTAACAAAATTCCAGTACGGCGAAGGGATAGGGGCTGGCGTAGCAATTCGAGCAGCCACGTTTCGCCAAACACGCTCGCGTTCATTCGCAGTCAGGTGTGGGGTATTTGCTTCAAGGATTGTATCAATTTTTTCAGGGTTCATACCTAAGGAATTAGCGAGTAAGTGCTTCTGCGAGGTGGAGTCGCGCACGGTGGTGGCGAACTCGCACGGCTGATTCAGTCATATTAATAAGGGCGGCAATCTCAGCAAACGTATAGCGTGAAAAGTGGTGTAATACAACAATTTCACGGGAACGGTCATCAAGTGTCTCAAGTGCCTGCTGCACCTCGCTCGTAAGTTCGGCCGAGGCAGCTTCACTGGAGGTAGCGTCCTCAACGAGCTCGGTCACCTGATGCTTCGCTCGTTTGTCGTAATGCTGCGCCAGTTGTCGACGCGCAATGGTAAAGACAAATGAGTAGAACGCAGCGTCACGCTCGTAGCGGAAACCGCTGAGGGCTTTGTAGAGCTCCACAAACGTATCCTGGGTAACATCGAGGGCCTCGGTGCGCGTGCTGGTGCGTGCTGACACAAAGGAAAATACCCGATCCGCCAAGTGCGTATATAGTTGCTCAAAGCTTGTCTCATTGCCAGCGGCTACCGCTTTGACGAGTGCTTCTATGTTGATGACTGACTCCATGTTTGCCACTCACCCATACTATGGGTGGTAATGGGTAAAACGTTACACCTATTGGCCAGATATGGCAATGCAGAGGATATGGCCGGCCAATAGGACGCGCCCTTCGCATAACTACGTAAAAAGCCCTGTTCAGTTGAACAGGGCTTTGGTAATTGAGGAACAAAAACTTACTCTGCCACTTCAAGGGCCGGCCGTTCATCACAGCCGATGCTGCCAGTTTCGTACTGGCGGCACGTCAGCGGACCGGGGTTGTTTAAGTAGCTGTAGAGGAGGTCCGTGTCAGTGACGACGTCTTCTCCGCGAGCACCGCAGCTGACGACCATACCTACTCCATCGCCGGCATACCACTCCTTCTTGGAGCAGGTACCTTCCCAGACCGGCGTGTTGTCTTCAATCAGCCAGTTAAGGCCAAACTGAACGCCAAGGATGGCCGAGAGAAGGACAAACCAGACCACGATTTCCTTGTACGGGAGTATGTACGTAGGAATTGCACGAGCTATCCGTTCCATTACACGCCCTCCTTTTTTTGCGCTGGTCGGAATTCAATGGTCGGACAGAACTTCTGCTTCTGCGCGACCAAGTAGAGCCAGACGACCTCAAGGAAGCCCGGCCCCTTGTCTTCTGTCGGGATTGGAGTCACCGACACTTCGTCGTCGGTGCTGCTCGTCACCTCACGTTCACGTTTTGCTTCCTTCATTTTTTCCCTTAGGTAAGAACCGCTAATGTACGCGCCGATGCACATGGCCGTCAGCACATACAAAGCGAATGTTCCCACCCAACCCAACGTAGCAATCGGGTAGAGCAACAGAACGAAGACTCCAAAACACACGAGTGCCACATGCCAAAAGATTGCCAGCGGCATCAAGACGAACATGGTGCGCAGGTACTGGCACAGGTTCGAACGGGACCGTGGCGTCCAATCATCGCAAAAGGCGTCCCACACATCGAGGCACCAGAAGTAAAACTTCACGTGCCGTTGGTTGTCTTGTAGCTCCACGATAGCCTCCTTAAATAGTTGGAACCATACTGCCTTTAATTATAGGCACTTTTTAGGGTTTTGTCAAGTATTTCGGCCATATTCTACAAAAAAGAGCCTATGGAATAGTTCCATATGCTCATATACATCACGTACCCTATACCTCACAAGAACACGTTTTTGGCGCTCGTTACTGCACCACTACTCCTGACGTATTCTTCCGCTGCTTCCCTGGTCCAAAACCACTCACCGTTTGGTTTGTAGTGGGAGTTAAACGCAACAGACATTTCGCCATGAATTTCGCCAATTTCTGTCACCTCTACCGGAACCACAGTACCATTTGGAGCTACCACGAAGACGTTCATACCCAGGTACGGCATACCTTGGAACGCCTTCGGTGGAGGTGGCGTCAGTTTCCGTGCGGCAGCAAGCACCTTCTCCAGCTGTGCAACTACATCTTCTGGCGTCAACGTAGCAAAGAGCTTTGTCTGGAGAAGCCGGGTAGCAGCGTGAACGTTTTCGCATGCCTCGTAGCAAATCCGCGGCCCCGGGCTCGACGTCTCAAGCCAGTAGACCACCTTATGCGTTTCCCCCGGCCACGCCAGGAGCGTATCCCCGCTATTGCGGGAGTCTGCCATGTAGTACTCACCCGGTACAAGCGGCTGACCACGCGGGTGCGGCGCCGGTTCAATGATGCGGGTGCCGTGCTTGCGGTGTTTGAATTGCGTCATCCAAGCCTCCTATGACTTTCTGTGATGAACTATGCCTGAGGGAGTTTAAAAATACAAGATGTAAATACAAAAAATTAAAAATGAATTCCAATATTCTATGAGTACAGTGATAGAATTAGAAATATGAATAACATCAAATTTACGCACGAGCTGATTAAAGGAAAAATCGCGGAAATTATATTCGAGCAAATGATTCATGATACTCGCGGATATACCGTGTTAGAGTTCGGATACGAAAAAGTAGTTCATCAATTGGCTAAGGCCAGGAAAAGTGATGACGCGCGAGAAATGATTGAAATTGTTCGTCGAGCACCTGACTATGCGATAGTTAATGAAGACAACCACAATGTAACACTCGTGGAAGTAAAATTTATGGCAAAGCGGACAAACAGCAAGGTTTTGGCAATTGCAAAGGAAATTGAAAACTCTTGGCGTCATGCTGCACTCTTTATTGCCACACCTGAAGGTTTTTACTTTGACCAAGTAAGCACCATCATTGAAAAGAAAGGCGTCATTAGATTATTCAATCACGGTAAAATTCCAAAAAAGACTACAGATCAATACCTCGCAATGCTGAATGAGTTTATAGTGCCCCAACAGAAAAATAGAGAAGTTTAAATTTCAGAAATATACGGGAACTCGACACTTACTTTCAATTGAGTGAGCAAAATGGAAGCTTGCTTACATTTTCAAGCGAAAGCAGAAAGGAAATTTATTTACAGGGTCAGTACCCGTTGTCGCTCGTTTTTACAAACGAGCTGGCAACGGCTTCGATTCCCCCGCAAGCATGCTCCCAAACGGGGATCGGTCACGAGTTACTAAGGATTGTTCGTCGTACCTCCTCAAATCCTAAGTACTCTCGACCCCGACTCGGCGGCCCAGAGGGTCCCCGCCTCCGTCTTTCGATTCCGACCTTACGGGGAACTCGAAACTTACAGTTTCAGTACCCGTTGTCGCTATTTTTTCAAAATAGCTGGCAACGGCTTCGATTCCCACGTAACAGTGCCTATGCACTGTTACTCGTAAGGTCACGCGACGTACATAAGCTTTGCTTATGTACAACAACATAAAGCACCACATTTTCATGTGGTGCTTTATGTTGCATCGCGTGACCTTACGGGGAATCGAACCCCGGTTACAGGAATGAGAATCCTGTGTCCTAGCCGCTAGACGATAAGGCCGGCTGTGTTTTATAGCTCAAGTTTATCGAACCTGAACGTGGGCATCATAGTAGCAAAAAAGGAGAAAAACTCAACCTAGGCAAATAGAAAAGCCGGCGGAGAGATGATCCGCCGGTAAACTACTTCTCACTTCCTTCAATGAAACTTAAACTCGCCAACCACATTACGCCATTCACCGGGGTGAATGAGCTTCTGGTGGGTAAAGCGAACGGAGTGCAAGGGGCCCTCAATCTTGGTTTGCCAGAACTCGATGAACTTGAAAAG
>JACCDK010706586.1_pt1 | contig 33590 bp, 26 predicted proteins | sample 7445871 | NCBI WGS metagenome assembly JACCDK01 (sample SAMN15323436, study PRJNA562643) | freshwater metagenome | isolation source: river surface water | place: USA:Blue River Watershed | collected 2017-08-15 | reverse complement strand
GATTTATTAGACACTTTATTACACAAATATAACATTTAGTACAACGAAGAGTTAGGTCGTTACAAGCGTGAGAAATTCAATATCTCTATTGGAGATGCCTAGAAGTGAACATGATTGCAGCTGCAGAAGTAGCACGACAATTACGACTTCGCGACATGGGCGGAATTATTGTAGTTGATTTTATCGACATGCAAAACCCTGATAACCGCCAGGTTCTTTACAATTTCTTGAAAGAAGAAATGAGTGATGATAAGGCAAAACATAAAATCTTACCGCCAAGTAAATTTGGTTTAGTTCAAATTACAAGACAGCGTGTAAGACCAGAAGTAAATATTGAAACAAGGGAAGAAAATCCAAATAATTTAAGCGGTGATGTAGATGCTCCAATTCAAATTATCGATAAAATTACTTTCTCTCTTGAAAAAATTATTAAAGACCATAACAAAGTGAAATTAAATGTTCACCCGTTTGTGGCAGCCTATTTAAAGAAAGGGTTTCCTTCTATTCGTTCAAAATGGTTTTTTGAACATAAAAAATGGGTTAAAATAATTCCTCGCGATGCGTATACGTATCTAGAATATCATTTTTTTGATAGCCAAGGAAAAGAAATTAAATAAAAAAAGCCCTGCAGCAATGCAGGGCTTTTTTGCGTTAAGTTCAATTTTAATTATTGAAGAATAATTTTCTTAATATCTACAATTTGTCCTTGTGCGTTTACTATTTGAACAAAATACAATCCATTTCCTCCCCATGTATTAAGAGCCATTGTGGTACTTGTTCCAGTTAAAGTAATAGGAGTAGAAGCCACTTGTTGTCCTAATGAGTTAATTATTTTAATTGTTCCTCCAGTTAGATCAGTAATGTTATTAAAACTAATATTTATTTGAGTACTAGCTGGATTAGGATAAATGGTAATGTTGTTGGCATAAGCAACTGGATTGCTGAAAGACATTTGCCCCACATTAATAATCAAAGTATCCGTAACAGTAATATTAGTAATACATTGGTTTTGATTGTATAATTGAGTAATTTCTTGTTGAGTTAATTCACGATTCCAAATACCAATATCGTCAAGTTTTCCAGTATACTCAGGTGCACTTGAAGTTGCCCATGTCGGTTTCCCAAATCTTAATGCTTGAATTGAAGATCCAATAATTGAAGATGTAAATCCTTGATTCATTAAAACACCATCTTTATAGGCTTTAGTAACTCCATTATCAAATGTAAAAACTAGATTATGCCAAACGCCATTGTTTAATTGACCTCCGTCAATATTGCTGTAAGCTTGAGCGCTTGAAGTTCCATTTTTTACTAATAAATATGTTGATGTAAGTTCGTTAGCCACGTTAAATCCAACTTGACCATTTCCAAAACTATCTTGTTTAGATACTAATACATGTGATTCATTTGCAACTGGGGCAACAGTAGAATACATCCATAATGATATAGATATTTTATTTGTTAAAGAAAAATCTAAAGAACTATTAGAAGCAATATTTATGAAATTAATTCCTCCATTAAAATCATAAGCGCTATTGGTATTTCCAAATCTATCTGCTGTAAGGGTTGCTCCATTTACAGTTCCATTGAGACCATTACCACTATCATCGTTGGCGTTTCCACAAAATGGCCAATACCCTACTAAACCATTAGTTAAAGAACCACTTAACGAAGTACAAAAAGAAGAAGTTTGATTGTAAAAGCCATACTCGTTAAAAGTTACACCAAAACCTGGGCTACCAAATCCAGCATAAACGCTATTGTTAGCTACAAAACCAGATAAATAATTTTTAGCTCCTCCAATATAATTTGGTAAAGAAGACCAAGAATCAGTTGCAGGGTTGTACTCCCAAAATTCATTAGTTTTAATTGAGGAACTTTTTTCTCCTCCTAAAACATATCCTTTATTATTAAATGCAAAACCAAAAGAAGCATATCTACCTGCAGCAGGAAGCGCTGTTTTTTGAGTCCAAACACTTGTAGAAGGGTTGTATTCCCACAAATCATTCAGCATCGTGTTACCTGCTGAAGTTGCATTCAATCCAGTACAAATGTAACCTTTATTATTTATTGAAAAACCTACTCCAGTTACTCTTTTAGTTCCAGTGAAATCTGATAAAATAGTCCAAGAATCGGCTACTGAATCATAATAGAAAAATTTGTTGTTTTGATCTAAAAAATAGGCTTTAGTTCCAACAACAAAAAAAGTGGTAGACCAAAAACTAATCCCTGTTAAATTACAAGTAGCTTTTTGAGTCCATGTATTATTTTGAGAATTATAAGAATAAAGTTGTCCCCCTGCAGTTCCTAAACCATAATATCCAACTCCATTGATTGTAAAAGCAACTCCTTTTTGAGTCCCTGTCCCAGGATAATTGGCTTTTTGAGACCATGTATTATTATTTGTATCGTACTCCCAGGTGTCTACTAAATTTCCACTAGAAGATGTTTCTCCACCTATGTAATACCCTTTAGATCCAATAGCAAAACAACCAACGGCAGTTCTATCTGTACTTGGTAAATTTGGTCTTGTAAGCCAAGACTGAGCTAAAATCATTTGAGTTGTCATAAGTAACCCAAAAACTAAAAGAAGTAATTTGTTTTTCATTTTTTATTTATTGATTGTTAATAAATTAGAATACAAAAGTAGGAAAAATATTACTTGACTCAATTTTTTATTTCAAAACTAAAACTAAAAGCAAATTTCTGTTTACTTTTGTTTTCGTGATTTAAAGATTAACAAAAAAAAAATAATATGAGAGTTGCTGTTGTGGGTGCTACCGGTATGGTTGGCGAAGTAATGCTTCAAGTTTTAGCAGAAAGAAATTTTCCGGTTACCGAGTTAATTCCGGTGGCATCAGAGAAATCGGTGGGTAAAGAAATCGAATGGAAAGGATCCAAATACAAAGTTGTTGGACTTGAAACAGCAGTGGCTATGCGTCCGGATATTGCTTTGTTTTCTGCTGGTGGAGAAACTTCTTTGGCCTGGGCTCCAAAATTTGCGGAAGCAGGAACCACGGTTATCGACAACTCTTCGGCATGGAGAATGGATGCAACCAAAAAATTAATCGTTCCCGAAATCAACGCCTCTCAATTAACTAAAGACGATAAAATCATTGCAAATCCAAATTGCTCTACCATTCAAATGGTATTGGTATTGGCTCCTTTGCATGCTAAATATAAAATCAAACGCGTTATTGTTTCAACCTACCAATCCATCACTGGAACGGGTGTAAAAGCAGTGCAGCAGCTAGAAAATGAATACGTAGGTGTACAAGGCGATATGGCATATAAATACCAAATTCACCGCAATGCTATTCCTCAGTGTGATAGCTTTGAGGCTAATGGTTACACCAAAGAGGAGATGAAATTGGTGAAAGAAACCAAGAAAATCCTAAGCGATAATTCGATTGCTGTTACGGCTACTGCGGTTCGTGTGCCAATTGTAGGCGGACATAGTGAAGCGGTAAACATTGAATTTGAAAACGACTATGAATTGAATGACATTCGTGCCATTTTACAACAAACCGATGGTGTAATTGTGCAAGATGATTTGGATGCTTTTTCATACCCAATGCCTTTATTTGCACAAGGTAAAGATGACGTTTTTGTGGGAAGAATTCGTAGAGATGAAAGTCAAGCCAACTCTTTAAATATGTGGATTGTTGCCGATAATTTACGAAAAGGTGCTGCTACCAACACCATTCAAATAGCTGAGTATTTAGTAGCACATCAATTGGTTTAGTGCTCCATAAATAACTTTTATTTTTCTTTTTTCTGATCTATATTTGTATCAATGAAAAACAAGTATGCACTAATTAGTTTGGTATTTGGGTTGGCAATAGTGTTCGCAATAACGCTGCAATCCGTGCATTCTTATGATCATATTACTCGTGCCTTTTCAGAAAAGCAGTGCCACCACAAATATGCTGCAAACAAAACAGAAATTGGCCACAGCCACCACGATTCTGATCATTGCTTTGCCTGTGAATTTACTTTTAGTACTGCTGTAAAATCAGACACTTTTTCATATAATTGTACTAAAAGTACCATTTTTAAAAAGTATACTTTTTTCTTTTCTAAATCGATAACTCAATCCTTTCGAGGCAGTCTTTTTGCCCTTCGGGCTCCCCCAAGCTTTATTGTTTAAGTCCAATTAATCCGAAGTTTTCGGATCTTATTTGTTTAACAATAAAACTATAATCATGAAATTATTTTACAGTGTCCTATTTTTAGGGCTATCTCTAGTTGCTGCAGCGCAAAATAAAATAAGCGGCACCATAACCAATAAACAAAATCAAGGCATGGCTGGTGTAACCATTGCTTTGCCAGAAATTCATAAAGAATCCATTTCTGATGAAAAGGGGAATTACCTTTTCACTAATATTCCTTCCGGAAATTTCAATATTGTTTTTTCCTATGTTGGATATGCTACTCAATCTAAAGCTGTTGTGGTAAATCAAAAAGCACTTCAATTGGATGTTATTTTAGAAGAAACAATGCATCAAATGGAGGATGTAATTTTTTCTACCCCTTTCAATAAATTGCAGTCACAAAACGTAATGAAAGTGGAGCACCAATCGGTGAAGGCATTGCAACAAAAAGGGACAGCCACACTTATAGAAGGTCTAGCAACGATTCCTGGTGTTTCTCAAGTTTCAACTGGAACTTCTATTGGGAAACCCGTTATTCGTGGTTTGAGCGGAAATCGAGTTTTGGTCTATTCGCAAGGTGTTCGATTGGAGAACCAACAATTTGGGGAAGAACACGGTTTGGGATTGAACGATGCCGGTGTAGAAAGTGTAGAGGTTATTAAAGGGCCTGCCTCGTTATTGTATGGTTCAGATGCGATAGGAGGAGTATTGTACTTTAATCCCGAAAAATTTGGAAAACCCAACACTTCTGAATTGATTTTTAATCAAAAATATTTTACCAATACCAACGGTACCAATTCATTCATGGGATATAAATTATCTGGTGAAGATTTGAAATTTACTTCTAGTATTAGCAATAATAAACATGCCGATTATAAAATTGCCGAAGGTAATCGGGTTACGAATACACGCTACAATGAATTGGATTTCAAAACGGCATTAGGGTATTCTAATTCCAGTTTTTCTTCTACTTTTAGATACAATTATAACAAATTAGATCTAGGAATTCCAGAAACCGGTATTTCAAAACAAACCAACAGTAAAACGCCGGACTTTCCCAAACAAGGAGTTTACAGTCATATAGTAAGTCTGAATAATAGTATTTTCTTTTCTAATTCAAAATTGGAAGCCGATTTAGGATACATCCAAAATGATAGAAGTGAATATGAAGATAGTGAAGTTCCAGTGTTACAAATGAAATTGAAAACTTTCAATTATAATGTGAAATACTATTTGCCAAAAATTGGAAAAATAGAAACAATAGTTGGTACTCAAGGGATGCAGCAAACTAATAAAAACAATGCTGCAGAATTATTAATTCCGGATGCTATTACAAATGATATTGGGGTTTTCGGCACAACAAATTACGAATGGAATAAGAATGTGTTTCAGGCGGGAATTCGTTGGGACAATAGAAGTATCTCTAGCACAGAACACGGAAATCCCGGTGAGGAAGGCTATTTTCAAAAGATGGATAAAAAGTTTCAAAGCATAAATGCATCGTTAGGATTTAAGACCCAGCTCCATAAAGAACTAATTCTGCGATTGAATTTGGCTTCGGGATTTAGAGCTCCAAATCTAGCCGAGTTAACTTCAAACGGGGTGCATGAGGGAAGTAACCGTTATGAAATAGGGAATAGTGAATTGCAAAACGAGCAAAATTTCCAAACCGATTTGAACTTGGAATATAGAAATACGCATTTTGAATTGTTCCTTAACGGATTTTACAACCACATCACAAATTATATTTTTATTGCTCCTAATGGCAATCAAATTAATGGAAATGATGTATATGATTATTTGCAAGCAAATGCCAATTTATACGGTGGTGAGGCCGGAATTCACTTTCATCCACATCCTATAGATTGGTTGCACATTACCAGTAGTTTTGAAAGCGTAACTGGGAAAAAACAAAACGGGGAAAATTTGCCATTGATTCCGGCAATGAAATGGAATAGTTCGATTAAAACCGAATTTAAATCTACAAAATGGTTCAAAGAAGGATTTGCAGTTTTGAATGTGGAACACACCTTAAATCAAAAAAATCCTGGGTTATTTGAAACAAATTCTACCGATTATACCTTACTGAATTTAGGTTTTGGTGGTCAAATTAGATTAGGAAAAATGGCTTTTGATGTAAATATAAATGCCAATAATCTTTTAGACAAAAGATACATTTCACATTTATCGCGTTTAAAAAATGATGGAATTCCAAACATGGGAAGAACGGTTGTATTAGGAATTAACTTCTCTATCTAATCTTTGAAAATAGTGTAAGTGATTCGTTTTCAGTAGTTTTTAATGAAAAACATTTGGTTGTAATTATTTTTAGTGCTAACTTTACTAGATGCTAATTTTAAAACCACTCCATTATGAATTCCATGTTTGCAAAAATTGTTAGAAGGATACTGGGATGTATTCTTATTATTTTCGGATTAAATATTTTAGTACCAAAATCTTTTATTCCCTTACCAGAGTTGCCCCAGCAGGCAGCGGCTTTCATGAATTCTTTAGCAGCGACTGGCTATTTATTAAAAACTGTAGCGCTATTAGAAATATTTATTGGGGTATTGTTACTTCTTAAAAAATGGGTTGCGTTTGCATTAATTCTCTTAGCGCCAATTTCATTAAATATAGTATTATTTCATTTCTTCTTAGATGCCTCAGGTGTAGGAGGCGCTTTAGTTGTAGCAATATTAAATGGAATATTAATTTATAAATATTGGTCGAGTTACAGATCCTTATTTCATTACTAAATAAAAAAAAGCGTCGAACACCGACGCTTTTTTTAATAGTTTATTTTCCCAATTTGACGCATGGTTTTTAAGATCTTTCCTTTCCTTTTTTGAATGTAAGCCGAAGAATTGGATGCTTTAAATTTCCTTGGATTTGGGAGAATAGCGGCAATTCCGGCTGCCTCCATTTTGGTTAAATTATTGGCTTTGGTTTGATACCAATATTCGGATGCTGCCTCAACTCCATAAACGCCTTCACCCATTTCTATCGAGTTGAGGTACACTTCCATAATGCGTTCTTTACCCCATACAATTTCGATTAAAATTGTGAAATAAGCTTCAAGACCTTTTCTAATATAACTTCGGCCTTGCCATAAAAACACATTTTTTGCCGTTTGTTGCGAAATCGTGCTACCGCCTTTTAATCTTCGGCCTCTTTCATTGTTTTTAAATGCCTTTTGCATGGCTTTAAAATCAAATCCGTAATGGGTTAAAAAGGTGCCATCTTCACTGGCAATAACCGCCTTTTGCATGTTGGTTGAAATTTCTTCAAGCGGCACCCAAGTATGGCTGCAAGTCATTTCTTTTCCTGCAAATTTTTGTTCTAAGGCACGGGTAACCATTAAAGGGGTAAACGGAACGGGTACCCATTTAAAGACGATGACTAAAAATAAGGAGATTCCAAAAAACCAAAGCATTGCCTTCCAAAGAAAGGTCTTTAGTTTTTGAAAAAAGGTGCGGTTGGAATTGTCTTTGTTTGCTGCCATTTATACTAATTCTGCTAGTTCTTTTCCTATTAAACTTCCAATTGCTACTCCCATTCCGCCCAATCGAACGCCACAATAAACATTGTTCGATAATTGAGTTACGATAGGGTTTTTGTGTGCTCCAATTCCCATAATGCCACTCCATCGGTGAGCAATTTGAAACTCTTGGTTTGGTAAAATTACATTTTTTAATAAGCCCTCCAATTTATTTTGAATTTTTTCTGTTTGTGATAAATCGGTGGTGGTTTCTCCTTCAAAATCCAAGTTTCGGCCGCCGCCAAGAAGAATGCGGTCTTCAAAATTTCTAAAATAATAAAATCCTTTATCCAAATGGAAGGTTCCTTTAATGTCTAAATTAGGAATTGGTTCGGTGATTAAAACTTGCGCTCGAGCCGGTTTCACTTCATTATTGGTAAGTTGAGATGCAAACCCATTGGTTGCAAATAATAATTTATTGGTTCGAAATGTATAACCGTTAACCACGAGCTCCACTGAATCATTTTGATCAGTAAATGAAGAAACTTCTGCCTGATTCAGTATTAAAATATCCTTGGAAAAAGCTTCTTTTAACAAAGCTTGCATCATGTTTCCAGTATCTATTTGTCCTTCAAACGGATTGAAAATGGAGTATTCTTTTATGTTTGCAAAAGCAAAGCGATCAACTTCTTTCGAGAATACATCGGCCTTGAAAAGTGGTTTCAATATTTCATTTAAGAAGGGCATTTTTTGCAAACATTCGCTGTAAGTAGCCTCGTCATCTTGCAAAAATAATTCATAACCTCCGTATGGTTTAAAATCAAGGGTGGCATCACCAAGTCTTTTACGTAGTAATTGCAATCCGTTCCATCTTTTTTGCACCAGCTGAATTACTTCTTCTTCGGAGTGGGTTTTTAAGTCGTCTATAAGTTCAGACAAACTTCCAAAACAGGCGAAACCTGCATTTTTGGTACTGGCTCCTTGAGGTAAAATTCCTTTTTCTAAGATTACGAGTTTGCTTTTCGGAAAACGCTCTCGCAGTTCTAAAGCACAATGCAATCCTACAATTCCACTACCCACAATAGTGAAATCTACGTTTGTAAACCAATTTTTTATTTCCCAATAACTTAATTGCATAAAGGCTATTTTCTGCTAATTTAGAAAAAAACTAATCACACTCCAATTTAAAATTATTTCCTACTTTTAACCTCGTATTAAAACTAACAACCCAATGAAAAAATTATTTTTTATTATTCTAAGTACTATGAGTATAGCAGCATCGGCGCAACAAGTTTTATCTCCAGAACTTCTTTGGAAGTTAGGAAGAGTAACTCCTTTAGGAATTTCTAAAGATGGAAAATCTGTAGTTTATAAAGTGGCAATTCCAAATATGGAAGCCAATAAATCAGAGTCGAAGTTGTATACTATTCCAGTAACTGGAGGTGTCCCAACAGAAATAAAGGAAAGTATCCTTGCCGATAAAAACATTTCGCCTAATGGAAATTTCGTACTTTCTTCACAAGAAGTAAAAACCGAAAAAGTTTTAGGGAAAGATTATTATCCGAGTCTTGAAAAATCGGATGTTCAAATATACAATGGTTTGGATTACCGTCATTGGGACACTTGGAATAACGGTACACACAATCATGTTTTTTATGCCGAAAACAAGAAAGACGCTACCCCAATAGATATTATGAAAGGTGAAAATTATGATGCACCACAAAAACCTTTTGGTGGAGACGAAGATTATATTTGGTCGCCAGATAGCAAAAGTATCATTTACGTTTGTAAGAAAAAAGAAGGAACTGCGTATGCTATTTCGACTAATACTAATTTGTATGAATACAATTTAGAAACTAAAAGCACCAGAAATTTAACCGAGAACAATTTGGGTTACGATACCAATCCTGCATTTTCACCAACTGGAAATTTAACTTGGTTGCAAATGAAACGCGATGGGTATGAAGCAGACAAAAATGATATTATTGTTCGTGTGAATGATAAATTCTACCAAAATCTTACAGCTTCTTATGATGGAACTGTAGAAAGTTTCAAATGGAGTAAAGACGGAAAAAAGGTGTATTTTATTTCACCAGTTGACGGAACGCAACAATTATTTGAAGTGAATTTCCCTGGGATGACTAAAATGGCAATCACGGTAAAGCAAATTACTTCGGGGGATTTTGATGTGCACGACATTGTAGATATCACTGGGGATACGGCTATTTTAAGCAAAACCGATATGAACCATGCCCTTGAAATTTATTCTTGTAATTTGAAGAAAAATACTTGGACGCAGTTAACTAGGGTAAATTCGGAAACCTATGCTTCGCTTTCGTTACCAAAATACGAGAGAAGATATGTAACGACTACCGATGGTAAAAAAATGTTGGTTTGGGTAATCTTACCTCCAAATTTTGATGCAACAAAAAAATACCCAACGCTATTATATTGCCAAGGCGGGCCACAAAGTCCGTTAACACAGTTTTATTCGTTCCGTTGGAATTTCTCTTTAATGGCCTCGCAAGGGTATATTGTAGTGGCGCCAAACCGCCGCGGAATGTATGGTCATGGACAAGAATGGAACGAGCAAATTTCTAAAGATTGGGGTGGTCAAGTAATGGATGATTACTTATCTGCCATAGATGATGTAGCCAAAGAAAGTTATGTAGACAAAAGTCGTTTGGGTTGTGTAGGCGCTAGTTATGGTGGATATTCGGTGTTTTATTTAGCTGGAATTCACAACAATCGTTTCAAAACATTTATCGCTCATGACGGGGTTTTTAATACGCAAAGTATGTTTGGAACTACCGAAGAGGTTTTCTTTAACAACTGGGATTTTGGTGGGGCGTATTGGGAAAAAGACAATGCAATTGCCCAAAAAACATACACAAAATTCAACCCTATTAATTTTGTAGATAAATGGAATACACCCATTTTAATCTACCAAGGCGGAACCGATTTTCGTGTTCCAATTGGGCAAGCTCAAGAAGCCTTTCAAGCGGCTCAATTACGTGGAATAAAAAGTAAATTCGTTTACTTCCCTGAAGAAAACCACTGGGTATTAAAACCACAAAATGCGATGGTTTGGCAAAGTGAATTTTACAAATGGTTGAAAGAAACTTTATAGTATATTAAAAAAACCTCCCAAATTAGGGAGGTTTTTTTTATTGTTTTGAGAACAGTTGAACTAGGCTTTCCACATCAATACCACAAATTTTTTGAAGCTCTTCTAGGGTTCCGTGTTCGATAAAAGCATCAGGAATTCCAAGAGACTGAATGTTTTTGGAGTAGTTATTTAGGGAAGCAAATTCAATTACAGCACTTCCAAATCCGCCTTTTATTGCTCCGTCTTCTAGGGTAATAATATTTTCAAAAGAACAGAAAATTTCATGTAAAAGGTTTTCGTCTAAAGGTTTTACAAAACCAAAGTCATAATGTGCAATCTCATTTGTCTGTGCCATTTTTTGTAGCGCCAAACTCACATTATTTCCAATAAATCCAGTAGATAAAACAGCAGTTTTAGAACCGTTTTTAAGTAAGTGTCCTTTTCCTATTTCAATTTTTTGAAAGCTTTTTTTCAAAACTTGAAACTCTGAATTTGGATATTTTCCACGGCCTCGAGGATAACGAATGGCAATTGGATGATCCAATCCGAGTGAAGCGGTGTAAAGAATATTTCTTAAATCGATTTCATCTTTTGGAGCATAAATAATTAAATTCGGAATGCAGCGCAAGTAAGCCAAATCATAAACGCCATGGTGCGTTGCGCCATCTTCTCCAACCAATCCCGCTCGGTCCAAACAAAAAATGACGGGTAAATTTTGCAGTGCTACATCATGAATTACTTGGTCGTAAGCGCGTTGTAAAAAAGTAGAATAAATATTACAAAAAACGACCATTCCTTGTGTGGCCATTCCTGCAGAAAGTGTCACCGCATGCTGCTCGGCAATTCCCACATCAAAAGCCCTTTCTGGAAAAGCATCCATCATGTATTTTAAAGAACTTCCGCTTGGCATGGCAGGTGTGATTCCAATTATTTTTTCATTGGCTGCAGCCAATTCGACTATGGTCCAGCCAAATACATCTTGAAATTTTATGGGTAAATTTTCTTCCGATTTGGCATGGATTTCCCCCGTTGTTTTATCAAATTTTCCAGGAGCGTGGTATTTTACTTGGTCTTCTTCGGCTTGTTGTAATCCCTTGCCTTTGGTAGTTATGATATGAAGAAACTTAGGACCTTTTACTTTTTTTAGTCGCTCTAACTCCGAAATTAGTTTAGGTAAATCATGTCCGTCAATTGGCCCCGAATAATCAAAATTCAATGACTTGATCATGTTATTTTGCTTCGGATTTTTCCCTTCTTTAACAGAAGTCAAATACTGTTTTAAGGCACCTACACTCGGATCAATTCCAATAGCATTATCATTCAAAATTACCAATAAATTGGCATCGGTAACTCCGGCATGATTTAATCCCTCAAAGGCCATTCCGCTTGCGATGGAGGCATCTCCAATTACAGCTATATGGTGTTTGTTTTCGCCTTTTAGTTGGGAGGCAATTGCCATTCCCAAAGCCGCCGAAATAGAAGTAGAGGAGTGACCCACGCCAAAAGTATCAAACTTACTTTCGCTTCGTTTTGGAAATCCAGAAACACCACCAAGTTGTCTGTTGGTGTGAAATATATCTTTTCGTTCGGTTAGAATTTTATGCCCATAGGCTTGGTGACCTACATCCCAAACCAATAAATCTTCGGGGGTGTTGAAGACATAATGTAAGGCAATAGTTAGTTCTACCACTCCAAGACTTGCGCCCAAATGGCCTTCTTTTACAGAAACAACATCAATAATAAAATCACGCAATTCTTTTGCCAATTGAGGCAACTGCGAAGGCTCCAATTTTCTTAAATCGGTTGGATTATTAATGTATTGAAGTAAATTATCAGACATGTAGCAAATGTACAAATTGAATTCTTATTTTTGTGGAATGGAAAACATTTTCACCGACGAATATTTCATGAAAAAAGCTTTGAATGAAGCTGAAATTGCATTTGAAAAAGGGGAAATACCGGTGGGGGCGGTAATTGTTGTTGCAAATAAAATCATTGCCCGAAGTCATAATTTAACCGAATTATTAAACGATGTTACTGCACATGCCGAAATTCAATCTATTACGGCTGCCGCTAATTATTTGGGCGGGAAATATTTAAAAGAGTGTACTTTATATGTGACTTTAGAGCCCTGCCAAATGTGCGCTGGGGCATTGTATTGGAGTCAGATTTCTAAAATAGTCTTTGGTGCTCGTGATGAACAACGCGGATTTATTACAATGGGAACCACCTTGCATCCTAAAACAATTGTAAATCATGGGGTATTGGGAAATGAATGTGCCGACTTGATGAAGCGCTTTTTTGCAAAAAAAAGAAACTAAATTTATATCTTTTTTCGCATTCTTGCTACCGGAATATCCAATTGTTCACGGTATTTGGCAATGGTTCTTCTAGCAATTGGGTATCCTTTTTCTTTTAAAATATCCGCCAATTGATCGTCGGGAAGTGGCTTGTGCTTGTCTTCCTCCTCAATAACATTTTGAAGAATTTTCTTTATTTCTAAAGTTGAAACATCTTCTCCTTGGTCATTTTTCATGGCTTCAGAGAAAAATTCTTTAATCAGTTTTGTCCCATAAGGCGTATCCACATATTTGCTATTTGCCACCCTAGAAACGGTAGAAATATCCAATCCAACCATATCGGCAATGTCTTTAAGAATCATTGGTTTTAAACTGGTTTCTTCACCATCTAAAAAGTATTCTTGTTGAAAATGCATGATGGCATTCATGGTTACAAATAGCGTTTCTTGACGTTGTTTTATGGCATCAATAAACCATTTGGCTGAATCTAATTTTTGTTTGATGAACTGCACCGCTTCCTTTTGAGAATTCGATTTGTCTCGAGATTCTTTATAGGTTTGCATCATTTCTTGGTAGTCTTTAGATACATGCAACGAAGGGGCATTTCTTCCGTTAAGCGTAAGTTCTAGATCGCCATCGTTAATACGAATAGCAAAATCGGGAACAATATTTTCAGTAACTTTATTATTTCCTGTAAAAGAGCCACCCGGTTTTGGATTTAGCTTTTCAATTTCGTGAATGGTCTTTTTTAATTGCTCTTGCGAGATGCCGTATTTTTGAAGCAATTTATCATAGTGTTTTTTGGTAAAAGCTTCAAATTGGTTTTCAATAATATCCATTGCTAACGCAATGTCTTGATTAGGAGTTTTATGTTTGAGTTGTAATAATAAGCATTCCTGCAAATTGCGCGCTCCCACACCTGAAGGCTCCAATTCATGAATTACATGTAGCATTCGCTCTACATTTGCTTCATCGGTATAAATACCCTGTGTAAATGCCATATCATCTACAATATCTTGAACCGATCTACGAATGTATCCCATATCATCAATACTGCCTACTAAAAATTCGGCAATATCACGATCGGCATCGTCTAAGATAAATGTATTTAATTGGTTAATTAAATCTTGGTGGAAACTAACAGGTGAAGCAAACGGATTTTCTCTTTCCTCTTCTTCGCTGTAATTGTTGGTTTGTAATTTATAGTCGGGGGTATCGTCGTTGCTTAAATATTCGTCAATATTGATGTCGTCGGTTTCAATGCTTTCGCCACCTTCATAATCATCATAATCCTCATTGTTATCAAACTCATCCTTTTCGTACAAATCGTCTTCCTCTTTTCCAGATTCTAAAGCAGGATTTTCATTCATCTCTTCAAGCAAGCGCTGCTCAAATGCCAAAGTAGGCAACTGAATTAACTTCATCAACTGGATTTGTTGTGGAGATAATTTTTGGGATAATTTAAATTGTAAATTTTGCTTTAGCATTTTTATTGTTTAAAAGTTTAAAGTTTGAAGTTTCAAATTACCGAACTGACAACTACTTGAAACTTTAAACAAATTTAAAACTCTGCATTCATAGGTGTTCTTGGAAACGGAATTACATCTCTAATGTTGGTCATTCCAGTTACGAATAATACTAAGCGCTCAAATCCTAATCCGAAACCAGAGTGCACTGCCGAACCAAATCTTCGAGTGTCTAAATACCACCAAAGTTCTTCTTCTTCAATTCCCAATACTTTCATTTTTTCTATTAACACATCGTAGCGTTCTTCTCTTTGCGAACCACCTACAATTTCTCCAATTCCAGGGAAAAGGATGTCCATTGCACGAACGGTTTTTCCGTCTTCGTTTAATCGCATATAAAATGCTTTAATATTTGCTGGATAATCAAATAAGATTACTGGACATTTAAAGTGTTTTTCAACTAAATAACGCTCGTGCTCACTTTGTAAATCGGCACCCCATTCGTTAATAATGTAATTGAATTTCTTCTTTTTATTTGGTGTAGATTCTCTTAAAATATCAATTGCTTCAGTATAAGAAACGCGTTTGAAATTGTTATCTAATACAAAATTTAATTTTTCAAGTAAAGACATTTCACTGCGCTCTGCTTGTGGTTTTGATTTTTCTTCGTCTAATAAACGACCTTCCAAAAACTTTAAATCATCTGGACATTTCTCCATTGTGTATTTGATTACATATTGGATAAAATCTTCAGCCAAATCCATATTGTCGTTTAAGTCATTGAAAGCAACCTCCGGTTCAATCATCCAAAATTCTGCCAAGTGACGCGAAGTATTTGAATTTTCAGCTCTAAAAGTTGGGCCAAAAGTATATACTTGACCTAGTGCCATAGCATAGGTTTCTGCCTCCAATTGTCCAGATACCGTTAAGTTGGTTTCTTTACCAAAGAAATCTTCTTTATGGTTTACTTTTCCATCTTCGGTTCTTGGCGTTCCGTCAAATGGTAAAGCGGTTACTTTAAACATTTCTCCCGCACCCTCTGCATCCGATCCGGTTATGATTGGCGTATTTACATACACAAATCCTTTTTCTTGAAAATAATTATGCACTGCAAAGGCCAATACCGAACGAACTCTCATAATGGCACCAAAAATGTTGGTACGCACACGCAAGTGTGCATTTTCGCGAAGAAAATCCAAACTTGGTTTGTTTTTTGGCTGAATAGGGAATTTCTCTGCATCACAATCTCCTAAGATTTCTAATTTAGAAACCTGAATTTCATATTTCTGACCAGCACCTTTACTTTCTACTAATTCTCCGGTTACAGATATAGCAGCACCAGTAGTAATTCTTTTTAAAGTCTCTTCGGATGTGTTTTCAAAATCAACTACACATTGAATGTTGTGTAGGGTCGATCCATCATTTAAAGCAATAAATTGATTGTTTCTAAAAGCTCTAACCCAACCTTTGGCATTTACTTCGTTTAGCGTTTTACTGCTATTTAATAAGTCTTTAACTTTTGTGCTTTTCATTTTAAATTTTTTAGAAAATACGATTCGTATTACAAATATAAATTAATTTTATTTTTCTTCAATTTCCTCTTCTTCCTCTTCATCGTCCTGTGATCTTAGAATATTAATCACCGGTTCTTCAATGATATCTTGCTTTCCGCTCCATTTTTCTGTGGTTAAAACCAATGCAGGTAAAACCAATAAATTGGCAAACATGGCAAAAGTAAGTGTCACAGAAATTAATCCTCCAAGCGCTATGGTACCGCTAAAACTAGAAAGCGTGAATATAGCAAATCCAAAGATTAATACCATCGAAGTGTAAAAGGTACTAACCCCAGTTTCATGCAGAGCACTAATAACCGATTTTTTGATTTTCCCTTTGTTATGAATGAGATCGTGGCGGTATTTTGCCATAAATTGAATGGCATTGTCTACCGAAATTCCGAAGGCAATACTAAATACTAAAATAGTAGAGGGTTTTAATGGAATTCCAAAATACCCCATTAACCCTGATGTAATGCAAAGGGGTAAAATATTGGTTACAACCGAAGCAAAAATCATTTTCCAAGAACGGAACATGTAAGCCATTAATCCCGCAATAAGTAGAATTGCAAAAATCAATGATTCGATTAAATTTTCAACTAAGTACGTAGTTCCTTTTTGAAAAACTAAGGCTTTCCCAGTAAGAGTAACGGTATATTTTTTTGATGGAAATATCTTATCAATTTTAGCATGCAAACGCTTTTCAACTTTTGCCATTTCTTCGGTTCCAATATCTTTCATGAACGTAGTGATTCGGGCATATTGTCCGGTAGAATCAACATAACTTTTCATTAAATTTTCTTTGGAATTCTTTGTGGCTTTTTTAGCATAACTCAAAATAAAAGCTTGCTCTTGAGAGGTAGGCAATTCATAATATTCTGGATTTCCATTGTAATAGGCTTGCTTAGAATATTTAACCAAATTCACAATGGAAACAGGTTTGGATAACTCTGGAATGCTATCGATGGTTTTTTGTAATTCTTCCATTTTTCGCATCATAGAGGCTTTCATGACTCCTTTTTTGCGACCGGTATTAATCATTATTTCCAAAGGTTGAACTCCGTTGAATTCTTTTTCAAAAAATAAGATGTCTTTAAAGAATGAGGCGCTTTTTGGCATTTCACCAATTAAGCTACCTGAAACTTTCATTTGAGAAATTCCAATTATACTAAAAACAAGAAGTAATGCATAAATGATATACACTTTATTTCTTTTATATCGAACAATTTGTTCTACCCAATTAAGTAAGGATGAAAGATAATTACGGGTTAAATGATCAAGATGTTTTTCTTTTGGCATAGCCATAAAGCTATACACAATAGGTACTACCACAAGGGTAAGTAAATAAACGGTAATAACATTTATTGAAGTAACCAAACCAAATTCATAAAGCAAATCATTTCCTGTAATCATAAACGTAGCAAATCCTATTGCCGTAGTCATGTTGGTCATTAAAGTGGAAACTCCAATTTTAGAAATCACACGTTGTAATGCTTTTGCTTGATTACCGTGATTTTTTATTTCTTGCTGGTATTTATTGATTAAGAAAATGCAATTCGTGATTCCGATTACGATGATTAATGGCGGAATAATTGCAGTTAAAATGGTGATTTTGTAGTGGAATAAACCTAGTGTTCCAAAAGACCACATTACCCCAAAAATAAGAATACAAATAGAGATAAATGTTGCTCTAAAGGAGCGGAAAAATAAGAAAAAGATAAGCGAAGTAATGAACAAAGCGGCACCAATAAATAGCCCAATTTCTCCCTTCATGTTCTCGGTGTTTATTGTTCGAATGTAGGGCATACCCGAAACCTTCAAATCGATATTGGTTTCTTTTTCAAATTGTTCAACAGCTGGAACTAATTCTTTTAGGATGAATTTTTTTCGAATTGGAGAATTTACCACTTTTTTATTCATGTACAAAGCCGCTCGAATACTCCCCGATTTTTTATTGAATAAAAGTCCTTCGTAAAAAGGCAATTCATTGAATAATTGATTTTTGATTCCTTTTAAATAAGCACTATTTTTTACTTGAGCTGGATCAATTAAAGGTACCAATTGAAACTTTTGGTTGACGGTGTCTTTTTCAAGTTTTTTTAGATTACTAATTGAAACAACCAGTTCAATTTCTTTATGCGCTTTCAATTGCTGCATCATTTGATTCCATGCCGCAAATGCTTTTGGAGTAAAAAAAGCATCGTCTTTAACACCAATTACAATCAGGTTTCCTTCTTCACCAAATGTATTTAAAAACTGTGTGTAATCTTTGTTTGCTGGGTGGTCTTTTGGCAATAAGTTGGCCTCGTTGTAGGTCATTCCTACATTTTTCCATTGAAAAGCAAGGAAGAGGGTGATTAAAAATACCAGTACTAAAATAGTTACTCTATTTCGGAGTACAATTCCAGCAATATATTCCCAAAAACCAGCTTTTATTTTCTTTTTCATTGGTAAAATTAAACGGCAACAAAGGTAATTAAAACGCACGAATTGCAAAGTCCTAAAAGCAAAACTTTTCCCAAAATTTAAGGAATTTTAAACTTATTATCTTTTCATTAATAAAAATAAAAATTAGTATTTTTTTTATTTAGTTTTTCTCATATTTGTATCATTCCAACGCTTAAGGAATTTTTCATATGAAAAATATAAAAAATGCATTGTTTTACATTGGTATAACCGGAGGGTTTACAGCATTAATGTTTTGGATTGTTTCTAAAGGGAAAGCTTTAGAAATAGGGAGAAATGTTATCGAAAAATCATCAAAGGACACCTTGTTCATGCAGTTTTTTAAATCACTTGTTCATAATTTAGAGCATCCTTTAGCTATCTTATTACTTCAAATAATTACCATTATCATAGTTGCTCGTTTTTTTGGATGGATTTTCAGAAAAATTGGTCAACCATCAGTAATCGGAGAAATTATTGCTGGAATTTTCTTAGGGCCATCCTTAGTAGGCATGTATTTTCCCGAATATTCTGCGATGCTTTTCCCTACGGATTCTCTTGGAAACCTACAATTTTTAAGTCAGATTGGACTTATTCTTTTCATGTTTGTTGTAGGTATGGAACTCGATTTGAAAGTGCTAAAAAATAGAGCTAATGAGGCAATTGTAATTAGTCATGCCAGTATTGTAATTCCGTTTACTTTGGGAATTGGTTTGGCTTATTTTATTTACTATCGTTTTGCTCCAGCAGGTGTTCCTTTCTTGTCTTTTGCTTTGTTTATGGGTATTGCCATGAGTATAACGGCATTTCCAGTATTAGCTCGAATTGTTCAAGAACGTGGTATTCATAAAACTAAACTAGGAGCCATTGTCATTACTTGTGCCGCCGCTGATGATATTACGGCTTGGTGTATTCTTGCGGCCGTAATTGCTATTGTAAAAGCAGGAACTTTTGCAAGTTCTATGTATATTATTTCACTGGCAATACTTTATGTTTTGCTGATGCTTTTTGTTGTAAAACCCTTCCTGAAAAAAATTGGGGATTTATATGCCACAAGAGAAAATTTAAGTAAACCAGTTGTTGCCATTTTTATTGTAACGCTTATTATTTCTTCCTACATCACCGAAATTATAGGTATTCATGCCTTGTTTGGCGCTTTCATGACGGGAGCAATCATGCCGGATATTACTAAAATTAGAAAAATAATAATCGAGAAGGTGGAAGATGTTTCCCTAATATTATTATTGCCTTTATTTTTTGTTTTTACGGGATTACGAACAGAAATTGGCTTAATAAATGGCACTTATTTATGGCAGATTACCGGATTAATTATTCTAGTTGCCGTTGTAGGAAAGTTTTTTGGAAGTGCTTTGGCAGCAAAATTTGTTGGACAAAATTGGAGGGATAGTTTAACCATTGGTGCCTTAATGAACACCCGTGGTTTAATGGAATTGATTGTGTTAAATATAGGTTTGGATTTAAAAGTTTTAACTCCAGAGGTCTTTACCATGATGGTAATTATGGCATTAGTTACCACATTTATGACGGGTCCGGTTATTGATTTGATTGATTTTATTTTTAATAAAAAAGTAGAAGTACTCCCAATTACTGTTGGGGAAACTAATAAATTTAAAATTCTAATTTCTTTTGGAACCAATGAAAAAGGAAGGTCTTTACTTCGACTTGCCAATAGTTTTGTGAAAAAACAAAAAGAAAACACCAATGTAACCGTATTGCATTTGTCACTAAGTGATGAGGTACATTCCTATAATTTAAAAGATTACGAAAAGGAAACTTTTGAACCTATTCTTAATGAAGCTACTTTGTTAAAACAAGAGGTAACGCCAATTTTTAAATCTACTTCAGATATAGAAGGCGATATTGCAGATATAGCTACTCGCGGAGAATTTGACTTGATTTTAGTTGGATTAGGGAAATCAATTTTTGAAGGTTCGCTTTTAGGAAAAGTGCTGGGTTTCACTACCCGAATAATCAATCCAGAACGGTTACTTGATAAATTCACAGGTAAAGAAGGACTATTTGAAAATTCTCCTTTTGATGATAAAACCAGGTTGCTGATTTCTAAAAGTAAAATGCCAATTGGAATTTTAGTAGATAAAGATTTGACCGAAATCAATGAAATCTTTGTTCCAATTTTCGGAATTGAAGATGCCTTTTTGATTGAATATGCTCAAAAATTGATTTATAACAACGAAGCTAAAGCGACAGTATTGGAAATAAACGATCAGGTGAAAAACAATTTCATCATTGAAAATGCCATTGCGGCTTTAGATAAATCGTATCCAAATTCTATTTCAATCATATCCGAATCAGAGATGAAAGCAGGCTTTTTAGCCAAACAAGATTTGATGGTAATTTCACTTGATAGTTGGAAAAAATTAGTTGATGCCCAAAGCGTTTGGTTGAGTACAGTTCCTTCGGTGTTGATTATTAAACCCTAATTAAAATCCTAAATCCAACACATAGGAAATCTTCAAGGAAAGGTTGTCTTCTAATTTCGGAAGCCCATTTGGACCATATCTAAAGAAAAATGTAAGTCCGAAGCCTTTATAAATCGAGTTGGCTTCAATTCCACTTTCTAAAAACCCTTTTTCTAAAGTTTTATATTCAATCCCAATATGCTTTTGTGGTTGGTCCATAGTTCCTATTGCCATTCGGGTTACCAAAGAAATGAGTGGCTTAATTTTATAGCCTAATTTCACTTTATTAAACGTATGTTTCACCTGAAAGGTAGCATATTTGCTAGAGAAAAACTCATTAAAATACATCGTTTCAAAGCTATTTTTTCCTGCAAAAGTGACTCTTTTTAGCATGGAATCTTTATTCAAGTTATTCGGAGCAATACTGTAAAGATGGGTTATAGGTACATCTCCAAGAGCCAATCCGCCTTGAACTGTAAAGGAAGTTTTTTGACCAGATAAAAACGGAATTTCATGTACAAAACGCAAATCGATTTTGGTAAAATCAAAATCACTACCCAAAAAATTAGAAAATGATTTGGTTATTTGAAAGGCAATTTTTGGAGACTTTTTATCTATTTCTAATCTTCCGGTTGCCGTTTGCATGAACTCACTAAAAGGATTCCACTGAATAGCAAATTGTAATGCGGTAGTATTGAAATTATAATATTCATTGTCTTTAGCCAAGAATTTGTAATCAAATAATGGTGTAATTTCATTTTTTGCCAAAGCAAAATAAGTATCCGTTTTAGCAAAGAATTTACTTTCTACAAAAGCCGAAATAGATTTATAGTTATAAAAAGTTGAAATGTTTATGGGCCTCGAATCGTATATTTTAAAACGCTTGTTTTCGGTAGCAAATTCAATTTGTCCAATTTCTTTCAAATCATTGGTATAGGAAGCACTTACCCATGAATTTGTTTCCTTGCTTAACAGATAGGAAGGGGTGATGTTGTACTTGAACTGTGCGTCTTTAAACCCATAGGCCACATAACCACTTATTTTATATTTATCGGAAAGCTTTGAATTTGTTACCCCCCCAATTCCCAATCTAAATCCTTCGTAATTATTATATTTTAGTAGTGATTTAAAATCTACATCAATTAAGTTTACCGGATAATATCCATTAATTAGTTTTCTACCAAGAACAATTTTATGCTCTATATTTTCCGCTTGCGACAAACTATCTAAACTAACGTAAGTTTGAATTTTTCGAACATCTACGCTATCTTTTTGAAAAGTGTACCAATAATTATTTGGTTTAGACATGCTGTTTTCGGGCACATCAATTTTAATTGCCGGTTTTTTTATCGGAGTTTCACTTTTGTATTTAATTTCAAATGGGGTAGATTCTAATTTTATATAACATTGATCGGAGGCATTTTTACTCAATCCATCCAAACCAGTATTGAATTTTATGGTGCTCCCAAGGATGGTTACATCTTCAACATTATTCCCTTTTACAACGGTAATGCTTCTTTTTTCAGGAAACCAAATGGATTTTTCATTCACATAATTAAAGGTATAAGTAGCGCTAATATTTGCCATTCCATAAATTCTAAAAAAGGCCTTGCAAAGAGCATCCGATTCGGCATCAATGTAGAGCAATCCTCGTAATCTATTCGAATCTAATTTTCTCGGTTGAAAATAAATTTGGTATACCGTTCTATTTTGAATTGTTAGGGTATCAATAATTTTGAATACATATAATTTTCTTCCATAATTTGAAATCGGATTGTGAAGAGAAACGCCAAGAATGTCTAATTTGTTTTCGTATAAAGAATACGAAATCAAGTTCAAGCCCAAATATTCATAAAGCGGTTTTTTAAATCCAGCCATTCTTGAAGCCAAAATGGTTTCTTTGGTTTTATTTTTTTGGAATTGGATGCGGTTTACTTTTTCGGTTTCGTACAAATGTTGTTTTTCCGAATAGCGCTTAAATTTATAATTGGATGAATCAATTTTAATTCGGGGTTTCCCAAAAAAACTCTTTTTGATTATGGTGTCAATTTTTTCTGAAATCGAATCCGGTGTAGCAGAAACTATGAGGTTTTCATAATTTTTATATTCAAAATTATTAAGGACTTTCTCAGGTTGGTTTTTTGATTTATTCTCCACTACTTTTTTCAAAATAGCATTGACTTGGGCCTCCGAATAAATTTCTTTTTCTTTTAAAGTAGTATTGGAAACCAATTTGATAGTCAAATACTTGGCGCCCACAGTTTGATAATAAGTTTTATCATAATACCCTTTGTAAGAAACCAAAATTGGCTTGGAATCTTCCTGAATTACAAGGCTAAATTTGCCTTCCCAATCGGAATTTATGGTTTTATTATTGTAGGTGATTTTAGCAAATGCTATCGGTATTGAGGTGTCGTAATCTAGTATTTGACCCTGCATCGTTTTTTGAGAATAAACGAAGAAGCAGCAAAAAAAGGATAGCAAAATCCAATATTTTTTCATCCAGTAGATTTGGTATTAATTATTCGGTAAAGTTAGCAATAAAAAAATCCGAACGCTAAATGGGTCCGGATTTATATATAGTTTTATGTAAACTTAAACTTTCATGATTTCAGCTTCTTTAACAGCTAAATGTTCTTCGATTTTCTTGATAAAAGCATCTGTTAATTTTTGAACATCGTCTTCCGCTTTTTTACATAAATCTTCTGAAGTTCCGTCTTTTTCTAATTTTTTAATGTCGTTGTTGGCATCTTTTCTGTGGTTACGAACTCCAATTTTTGCATCTTCAGCCTCTTGTTTAGCTTGTTTTACTAAATCTCTACGGCGCTCCTCTGTTAATGGTGGTACGGTAATGATTACGATATCTCCGTTATTCATTGGATTAAAACCTAAGTTAGCAATCATGATTGCTTTTTCAATAGGTTGCAACATGCTTTTTTCGTAGGGTTGAATCGTAATGGTTCTTGCATCGGGTACATTCACATTAGCAACTTGCGAAAGGGGTGTTTGTGATCCGTAATAATCAACAAAAACACTTCCTAACATTTGTGGAGATGCTTTTCCTGCTCTAATATTTAAAAATGATTTTTCTAAGTGGTCTACAGAACCCGTCATGGCTTCTTTTGCACTATCAATTATAAATTCAATTTCTTCCATTTTGTATTTAGATTTTCAACTAATAATCTATTATATATTTACTTCGGTACCTATGTTTTCGCCTTCACAAATTTTTAAAAGATTTCCTTTTTTATTCATGTCAAAAACTACAATTGGTAATTTATTTTCTTGGCTTAAAGTAAATGCCGTAGTGTCCATTACATTCAGCCCTTTTTTGATTACATCGTCAAACGAAATATAATCAAATTTCTCTGCAGACTTATCCTTTTCAGGATCGGCAGTGTAAATTCCGTCAACTCGTGTTCCTTTTAAGATAACATCGGCGTGAACTTCAACACCTCTTAATACTGCTGCAGTATCTGTGGTGAAATATGGATTTCCTGTTCCTGCACCAAAAATTACAATACGCCCTTTTTCTAAATGGCGCACGGCTCTTCTTTTAATGTAGGGTTCTGCAATGGCTTCAATTTTTAAAGCAGTTTGCAAACGGGTTAACATACCTTTGTCTTCAAGAGCACCTTGTAATGCCATGCCGTTAATTACAGTAGCAAGCATTCCCATGTAATCTCCCTGAACACGATCCATTCCGTTGCTAGCACCAGAAACCCCTCTAAAAATATTTCCTCCTCCAATTACAATAGCAATTTCAATTCCTTTGTCGTGAAGTTGTTTAATTTCCTCTGCATATTCTGAAAGAATTTTAGGATCAATTCCATACTGTCTTTCACCCATTAATGCTTCACCACTTAATTTTAGAAGAATTCTTTTGTATTTCATTATTGAAAGGTCTTGATTGATTTATCTGAATGCAAATATAAACATTTACTTTTTTTATTTTGATGCTAAATTAAAGTTATGTAACATTTCTTACAGTTTATATTTTATCTGAATTGTATATTTGTACCATAAAATTATAAAGCATGAATTCAGTTATTTCTACAAGCATTTCCAATAGTTTCTCCTATGATGAGTACAGAACTCTTGTTGCAACTTATGCCCAAGAAGGAAAAACAACCGGATTGACAACAACTCCAGAATACATTAATTACACTAAATTAAACGAGTCGCGCATGCACCGTTTAGATAAAACTATTGAGGTGACCTCGGAAGCAAAATTAGTTTTGGAAAATTTATCCAAAGAATATATTTGGTTGGTACTTGCTGAAAGTTGGTGTGGTGATGCTGCTCAAGTGGTTCCTGTAATTCACAAAATGGCTGAGGTAACTTCAAAAATTGACTTGCGAATTGTGCTTCGAGATGAAAATGAAGAATTGATGAATTTGTTTTTAACCAATGGCACCAAGTCGATTCCGAAATTAATTATTATTGAAAAAGAAACCGGAGTTGTAGTTGCTGATTTTGGTCCGAGACCTGTTCCAGCCAAGCAATTAATTGTCGATTATAAAGCAGCTCATGGGGTAGTTGATGAAACGGCCAAAATTGAATTACAAAAATGGTATTTAGCCGATAAAGGAGTTGCAATTCAAAACGAAATTACGACTCTGTTGACAGCAACTGCTTCTCAAATTCTTCAGGATTAATTCCGTTTACAACAGCATAATCTCCAATTTTTGTTCTTCGTAATTCGGATAAATAGGCTCCCGAATTTAATGCTTTTCCAAAATCAAAGGCTAGTGAACGAATGTAAGTTCCTTTGCTGCATTCCACCCGAAACGAAATTTCTGGCAAGTTTATTTTTGTTATTTCAAATTCGTAGATCGTAGTTTTTCTTGCTTCAATTTCTACTTCTTCACCAGCGCGAGCATGTTCATACAATCGTTTCCCTTCTTTTTTTATTGCCGAAAAAACGGGAGGTTTTTGATTAATTTCTCCCAAAAATTGTTTGGTTGTTTCAATAATCAATGCTTCGTTGATGTGTTCAGTAGGGAAAGTAGCATCAATTTGGGTTTCTAAATCATACGATGGGGTAGTGGCACCAACAGTTATAGTCCCGGTATATTCTTTGGCTTGTGCCTGAATTTCTGTAATTTTTTTGGTAAATTTTCCGGTACAAATGATGAGCAAACCAGTTGCTAATGGGTCTAAAGTTCCGGCATGACCAATTTTAAATTTCTTCGGAAGATCGTATTTTCGTTTTAAAATGTATTTCAATTTATTAACCGCTTGAAACGAACTCCAAGTGAGCGGTTTGTCAATTAAAAGTACTTGACCTTCTAAATAATCTTCTGCCGACATTAAATTACGTCTAGTTTATGAATAAAAAAATGAATCAGTAACAAGGCAAGTCCAACGGCAATTCGGTAATAACCAAATAATTTAAATCCGTTTTTGCTTAAGAAACCAATGAAGCTTTTTATTGCAATTAATGCTACGATAAACCCAACTACATTTCCAATTATTAGAAAATTGATTTGATCTTGAGATAAGACATAGCCGTCTTTATAATAGTCATAGCATTTTTTTAAGGTTGCGCCTAACATGGTTGGCACCGCCAAAAAGAAGGAAAATTCAGCTGCGGTAGTTCTCGATAATTTTTGAGTCATTCCACCCACAATACTAGCGCCACTTCTTGACACACCAGGAACCATGGCTAAGCATTGAAATAAACCAATTTTTAGAGCGGTTACATAACTTATTTCTTGGCTTGAAACTGCTTCGGTTTCTTTTGAAAACCAATCATCCACTTTTAGTAAAATAAAACCTCCCACTAATAAAGATACTGCTACTGTAACTGGATTTTCTAAAAGAGCATCAATTTTTTTACTAAATAGTAGTCCGAAAACGACCGCAGGGATGAAAGCTACCAATAATTTGAAATAAAAATCAAAGCTTTGAAAAAAGCGCTTAAAGTACAATACCACCACAGATAATATAGTTCCGAGTTGAATTACAATGGTAAAAAGTTTGGTAAATTCTTCTTGGCTAATGCCAAAAAATGAACTCGCAATAATCATATGTCCTGTAGAAGAAACGGGAAGAAATTCAGTAATTCCTTCTATAATTGCAAGTACAATTGCTTGAAAATAATCCATTTATTTTGCTTTTTTGAAGATAGAATAAATAGTAATTCCAAAACCAATTAATACCATAGTTGGCGCTAATCGAATTCTTCTAAAACTAAAAACATCCTCATTAAAGACTTTTGGGTCATCACTTCCACCACCCGACATCAAAATAAATCCTACCGCAATTACAGCAATTCCAATAAGTAATACTTTGTAATTTACTTTGTCAAAAAGAAAATCGGGCTTTTGTTCGTTGTTTTTCATATTAATTAATATAAATCGTCGGTTCTTAAATTAAGGAAGCGTTGCGTTGCAAAATAGGTTCCAGCCAATGTAATTATTACACCCAAAACGAGTACTCCAAACAATACTAAAATAGTAAGAAATTGGTCTCTAAAAATATCCAATGCTGGGTAATTAGTTGAAATATATACAAGCACACCAATTAGCGCTAAAATTGCCAATCCAGATCCAATTGCTCCTAGAATCACACTTCTCGTTAAAAATGGTTTTCTAATGAATGCCTTGGTAGCACCCACCATTTGCATGGTTTTAATGATAAATCGATTGGCATAAATAGATAATCGAAGTGAACTATTGATTAACAAAATTGAAATCACTGTAAATATTCCGCTTATGATTAACACCCATAAACTTATTTTTTTTACATTATCATTTACCAATACAATTAATTGTTTGTCGTAAACTACATCTGCCACCATTGGATTTTGTCTAATTTGACTTTCTAAATTTGAAAATCCTGCAGTCGTAACATAATCTGCTTTCAGGTGAATATCATACGAATTGTATAACGGGTTGGCGCCTAAAAATTCGGTAAAATTTTCTCCTAATGTTTTTTCATGCTCTTTTGCAGCTTGTTCTTTGGAAACGAAAACAAAATCTTTGGCATATTTTCCGGTTTTCATTTCGGTTTCAAAAGCTTTGAAAATGGTATCTGTTGCTTCTGTTTTAAAGAAAACAGTCATTACAATATCTTCCTTAAAATTATCTGATAACCTTTTAGAATTAATGATAAAAAGCCCTAATAATCCTAGTAAAAACAACACTAGGAATACACTTAAAACTACTGAAAAATAAGATGAAATTAATCTGCGTTTTTGAAATTTATCAAATGAAGATGCCATATAGATTTTAATTTAAGTTGTAAAAATAATAAACAATTTCTTTATTCATAGTTTATAACGATTAAAGTTTTGACTTTAGTACAATAAATGTAAATTTGTGGCTTAAATTTTGGGTCAAACCAAGAAACTATAAACGCTTAGAATGAAATATTTTCACGAACAAATAGAAGCCAAGTGGCGCAAGTATTGGGCAGAAAAACAAACTTTTGCTGCATCCAATAATTCAGATAAACCCAAATACTATGTATTGGATATGTTTCCTTATCCTTCAGGAGCAGGGCTGCATGTTGGGCATCCGCTAGGTTATATTGCTTCTGATATTGTGGCGCGTTACAAACGCCATCAAGGGTTTAATGTGTTGCATCCACAAGGGTATGACTCTTTTGGATTGCCTGCAGAGCAATACGCTATTCAAACGGGGCAACACCCTGACACAACTACAAAAGAAAATATTTCTCGCTACCGCGAACAATTAGATAAAATCGGTTTTTCATTTGATTGGAGTCGTGAAGTGCGTACTTCTAATGCCGATTATTACAAACATACCCAATGGATTTTCATTCAATTATTTGAGTCTTGGTATAACAATGATTCCGATAAAGCAGAATCCATTTCAACATTGATTGCTCGATTTGAAAAAGAAGGAAATGCTACTGTAAATGCCGTTTGTGATGATGCGGTTGCCTCTTTTTCGGCTGCCGAATGGAATGCATTTTCATCGGAAGAAAAACAAAGAATATTACTGCAATACCGCCTTACTTACTTGGCAGAAACAGAGGTAAACTGGTGTCCAGGATTGGGAACTGTTTTAGCCAACGATGAAATCATAAATGGAGTTTCTGAACGTGGTGGACATCCGGTTATTCGTAAAAAAATGACGCAATGGTCGATGCGAATTTCAGCTTATGCAGAGCGTTTATTGCAAGGATTGAATGATATCGATTGGAGTGAATCGATAAAAGAATCACAGAGAAATTGGATTGGGAAAAGTGTGGGGGCTATGGTTCAATTCAAATTGGAAAATTCAGATTCGTATATTGAAGTTTTTACTACCCGTCCCGATACTATTTTTGGAGTGACTTTTATGACTTTGGCACCAGAACACGAATTGGTTTCTAAAATCACTTCTCCAGCTCAAAAAGCAGCTGTTGAAGCTTATGTTGAAGCAACAGCAAAACGCTCTGAAAGAGAAAGAATGGCTGATGTAAAAACCATTTCTGGTGTTTTTACGGGGGCTTATGCCGAACATCCTTTTACAAAAGAACCAATTCCGGTTTGGATTGGAGATTATGTGTTGGCTGGCTACGGAACCGGAGCGGTAATGGCCGTGCCTTGTGGCGATGAGCGAGATTATGCCTTTGCCAATTTCTTTAAAGGTCAAAACGGAATGCCAGAAATCAAGAACATATTCAACAAAGATATTTCGGAGGCGGCTTATGGCGAGAAAGGTGGATTTGAATTGGTGAATTCTGATTTTCTAAACGGATTAGGATACAAAGAAGGAACCAAAAAAAGCATTGAAGCTTTAGAGAAAATTAATCAAGGTAAAGGAAAAACGAATTATCGTTTGCGCGATGCTGTTTTTTCACGTCAAAGATATTGGGGAGAGCCATTTCCGGTGTATTATGTAAACGGCTTACCGGAAATGATTGATCAAAAGTACTTGCCAATCGTATTGCCAGAAGTTGAAAAATACTTACCAACAGAAGACGGTCAGCCGCCTTTAGGAAATGCAGCTACTTGGGCTTGGGATAGTGTTCAATGTTCGGTAGTTAGCAATGAGTTGATTGATAATGTAACTGTTTTTCCATTAGAATTGAATACCATGCCAGGATGGGCAGGGTCTTCTTGGTATTGGATGCGTTATATGGATGCACAAAATGAAACTGAATTTGCTTCGGCGGAAGCCTTAAAATATTGGCAAAATGTAGACTTATATATTGGCGGAAGCGAACACGCAACCGGACACTTATTGTATTCTCGTTTTTGGAATAAATTTCTAAAAGATAGAGGATATGCCCCAACTGAGGAGCCGTTTAAAAAATTAATCAATCAGGGAATGATTTTAGGAATGAGTGCTTTTGTATACAGAAGCGAAGATTCTAAAAAGTTATATTCGAAAGGATTGACAGCCGGAATTAATGTACAACCAATACATGTAGATTTATCGGTAATAAATGACATTACCAACGAATTGGATATTGAAGCCTTCAAAAAACATCCACTTTATTCTGACTATAAAAACGCTGAATTCGTATTAGAAAACGGAAAATATATTGTAGGTCGTGAAGTAGAAAAGATGTCTAAATCCAAATACAATGTGGTTAACCCAGATGATATTTGTAATGATTATGGTGCGGATACCTTGCGTTTGTATGAAATGTTTTTAGGACCGTTAGAGCAAGCAAAACCATGGAATACAGCAGGAATTACGGGAGTTTCCGGATTCTTAAAAAAACTATGGCGCTTGTATTTTGACGATAATGGATTGTTAGTTACCGATGCAGAGCCAACAGCAGAAATGTACAAATCCTTACATAAAACCATTAAAAAGGTAACAGAAGATATTGAGAATTTCTCTTTCAATACTTCGGTTTCTCAGTTTATGATTTGTGTAAACGAATTGGCAACTTTAAAATGCAATCACAGAAAAATTTTAGAGCCTTTGGCGGTAATTATCTCTCCGTATGCGCCACATATTGCAGAAGAATTATGGAGTCAGTTGGGTCATGAAGGATCTATTTCAACTGTAGCTTTTCCGGTATTTGAAGAAAAATATTTGGTAGAATCCGAGAAAGAATACCCAGTTTCCTTTAACGGAAAAATGCGATTCACCATCAAATTACCTTTGGATTTAACCGTTCCTCAAATACAAGAGATTGTAATGGCAGATGAAAGAACGCTAAAACAATTAGACGGAAGAACGCCGAATAAAGTAATTATTGTTCCTGGGAAAGTGATCAACTTGGTTGGGTAGTCTTGACTATTTGGCGAAAGCCGATAAAATCACCGCAATAGATAACCAAACTACGCCGTGAATTAATAAGCATTTGGCATAACTTTGATTGCCATACAATTGTTTTACTAAATGCACCATAAAATAAATTATACTTATCGGAATAAATAAGTAGAGCAGTAGCACACCACCATTTGGAGTATTTCCGTGGGTAGGAAAGAGCTCATAGGCACTACCTGCAATTAATATATAGATGGTATAAAAAGCGATAAGAATATTTTCTTTAGATAATTTAGGCATCTTCATGATTTGTTTGAATGTACTTTTTGAGTTTTCAAAAATAACAATAATGCGTTACAAATTTAAGGTTTGAAAACATAAAAAAAGCACCAGGATGACTGGTGCTTTTTGATTTGATAAAAAAGAAATTATTTTTTCTTTTTTGCTCCTTTTTCTGCTTTGGCAGCTTCTTGAGCAGCTTTCATCGCAGCACGTGAAATCTTCACTTGACAAACCACAGTGTTGTCTGGGTGCATCAATTTAAAATTGTTAGTTACTATTTTAGTTACATACAATTTGTTACCCATTTGTAACTCAGAAATGTTAGCCTCAACAAAATCTGGAAGATTTTTAGGTAAAGCTTTCACTTTTAATCTTCTTTGGTTAAGGTTTAACACCCCTCCTAAAAGTACACCTGGAGATGTTCCTGTTACTTTAACTGGCACTTCCATAACGATTTCTTTATCGTCTGTTAATTGGAAGAAGTCAATGTGAAGGATAGCATCGCTAATTGGGTGAAATTGGATGTCTTGTAAAATAGCATTGTAAGTTTTTCCAGCCAAATCAATCGCAACAGTGTGCGCGTTTGGAGTGTAAACCAAGCTTTTGAAAGCTTTTGATTCTGCTGTAAAATGCACTGGTTGACTTCCTCCGTAAATTACGCAAGGAACCATTCCAGCATCACGTACGGCTTTAGTTGCCTTTTTGCCTACGCTTTCTCTTTCTGATCCTTTAATCGAAATTGATTTCATTGTAAAAATATATAGTTAATAAAAAATAAATTACATTAAAAATTTTCCACTGATGGAATTGTTGTGTTGCACCATGTGCATTACTTCTGCAAAAAGAGGTGCACAACTCACTACTCTTATTTTTTTTGATTCTTTCTTTAGCGGAATCGAATCGGTAACAATTAATTCTAATAATTTAGAATTTTCTATTTTTTCATAAGCCTCTCCCGATAGAATTGCGTGAGTACAAATTGCTCTTACGCTTAGCGCTCCTTTATCTATCATAAGATCGGCTGCTTTGGCTAATGTACCTCCGGTGTCAATCATGTCATCTACCAAAATTACATTTCTGCCTTTCACTTCACCTATAAGTTCCATTGTATCAATTACATTGGCTACTTTTCTTTGTTTGTAACAAATTACCACATCCGATTCTAAAAATTTAGAATACGCATAGGCTCTTTTTGAACCTCCCATATCTGGAGATGCAATAGTTAAATTCTCAAGACCTAAACTTTTTACATAAGGCAAGAATATGGTTGAAGCGAATAGGTGGTCTACTGGTTTTTCAAAAAACCCTTGAATTTGATCTGCATGTAAATCCATGGTCATAATTCGTGTAGCCCCTGCTGTTTCTAATAGTTTTGCTACTAGTTTTGCTCCAATTGGCACCCTTGGCTTGTCTTTTCGGTCTTGTCTAGCCCATCCAAAATAAGGTATTACAGGAGTAATGTGTCTTGCTGAAGCTCTTTTAGCAGCATCAATCATTAACAATAGTTCCATTAAATTGTCTGCACTAGGAAAAGTAGAGCACACAATAAAAACGCGTAAACCTCTTATAGATTCTTCAAAGGAAGGTTGAAATTCCCCGTCACTATAATGTGAGAACGTAACTTTACCTAACGGAATTCCATAGTTTTTAGCTATTTGTTCCGCTAAATGGACACTTTGGGAACAAGCAAATATTTTTGCTTCTGGTTCTTGATGTGACATTAGTTTGTTGTTTTTATCCCTCGGTGTTTATAAAAATTTAGCAATTCGCTAGATAAATATAAATGCCTCGGGTGTAGTTAGTTAGTTGTGATTCGTTTTTACCGAGCTGCAAATTTAGAAATAAAAACCGATTAGGGAAGGATATTTTTAACTATTTTTTTAAAAAAGTGCAGAATTATTATTTACATTTGCACCGTGTTAAAGAAAAAACATCTTCACGATGTTTCTTTATTGCGTTAATATAACTGTTGTTATTTGTCTGCTAAGCCCGGATGGCGGAATTGGTAGACGCGCTGGTCTCAAACACCTGTGGGAAACCGTGCCGGTTCGACTCCGGCTCCGGGTACTGTATGGGACTTATCAAGTTTTTCTTGGTAAGTCCCTTTCTTTTTTGATTTATAATTTACTGAAAAAGAACTAGTTAAATCAAATAAAGCTCCTGTTTTTGAGGTTAGAT
>JACCDK010323842.1_pt1 | contig 33602 bp, 31 predicted proteins | sample 7445871 | NCBI WGS metagenome assembly JACCDK01 (sample SAMN15323436, study PRJNA562643) | freshwater metagenome | isolation source: river surface water | place: USA:Blue River Watershed | collected 2017-08-15 | reverse complement strand
CACCACATTCACGGGGAGGTTTGGGCTAACAATATTAAAGAAGTATTAAACAATAATAATTTAATTGAACGCCCTATTCATATTATAAGCGCCAACATGCATTCGGTAATGAATTCTATTTTTGCAACTTCGGTTTTAGGAACGAAATACAAAGGCAAATCGGAGTATCAAATTTATGAAGATTTAAGTGCTTCGGGCAGTAAAGAAATCAGAAACAAAGTAGAAGCATTTGCTTTACAACACGGAATGATTTCTTTGCCAGATCAATCCGGAACGAATATAGATGTTCAAATTTTTGACACCGCTAAAATTGATTGGTCAAAATCAAATTTTCCTAAAGCTTCAATAAAAGGTGAAAATCCAGTTATTATTGTAATGGATTATGCTTTTGGAGAACAAGCATATGAAACGATAGATGAATTATTAAAGCCATATAAGAAAGAAGATAATGTACATTTTTTAAATGTCGAATCGGTTTCAATAATGGGTAAAGCAGGAATTCTTCAAGGAGGTAAAGGCGATATCATGATACCGAATGCACACATTAATGAGGGCACAGCCGACAATTATTCTTTTGAAAATGAGCTGACCGCAAAAATGTTTGAAGGAAATGATATTCCGGTTTTTGCCGGTCCAATGGTTACTGTATTAGGAACTTCTTTGCAAAATAAAGATTTATTAAAATTTTTCCATGACTCAACTTGGGGCGCCATAGGATTAGAAATGGAAGGGTCTTATTATCAAAAAGCGATACAAAGTGCTTCTAAAATTAGAAAAAGCATCAATCAAAATGTGAAAGTAAGGTATGCGTATTATGCTTCAGATAATCCATTGGAAACAGGAAGTACCTTAGCTTCTGGCGGATTAGGAACCACTGGGGTTAAGCCCACTTATTTGATCACTATAAAAATACTAGAACAAATTTTTAACATAAATTAAATTAACAATGAGTACTAAAAACGAATCAAACCATATTCCAGAAGAAATTGATTTATTTTCTTTAAAAGAATTTATTTCTAAGGCGATTAGTAATTCAATAATGAATACATTTCTGTTTTTTAAGAAAAACAGTTATCGTTTATTGTTTTTAATTATTTGTGGAGGAGTTTTAGGGGCTACCGCCGATTATTTGTTAAAAAGCTACGTTGCTGAGGTTGTAGTAAATTCAAATTTTACAAGTAATGATTATTTGTATTCTAGAGTTGATCATTTGAATAATCATTTTATTCAAAACTCTAAATCTGAATTACCTATTTCCAACTATAAAAAGTTTACGAAAATTGAAGTAGAGCCAATTGTAGACATCTATACTTTTGTTAATAACATGTCTCCAAATGCATTAGTTAATGCTCAAACATCTCAAAATTTTGAGATGTTAAAGTTAATGTCTGAAAAAGGAGACATAAATAAAATAATTGAAGATGAGGTGACGAGTAAAAATTATGATTTACAAAGAATCGACATTTATAGTAAGGAAAAAGTAGAAGAAAAAGATATTAAGTCGGTAATTAATTACTTAAATAAAGACGCTTATTTTGACAGTATTTTGCATTTAAACATTTCAAATATTAAGGGAAGGATTGTTAAAAATGACTCTATAATTGCCCAAATTGATAAATTGATTCAAAGTTATTCTTCAAGTATTGCAAGAGGAGATGCAAGTGTGATGTTTAAAAACGACAATAGCGAAGTAAATAGTTTAATAATTCAAAAAAAGGAGTTAATCACTAAAATCGATGAGGATAAGCTGAGTCTTATTAGGCAAAATAAAATAATTAAAGATAACACCATTGTATGTAATAAAATAAACAATAAAGGGATTGCTAATAAACTTAAATTTATATTCCCTATATTATTTATTTTCTTGTTTTTATTTATTAGCTATATCAAACGCTTAAATCAAAAGTCTCAAAAAGCATAAATATGAAAGGAATTATCCTGGCAGGAGGGTCTGGAACAAGATTACACCCATTAACCATTGCAGTAAGCAAGCAGTTAATGCCAATTTATAACAAGCCAATGATTTATTATCCTTTGGCTACATTAATGTGGGCAGGAATAAAAGAAATTTTGATTATTTCTACACCCCATGATTTACCACTTTTTAAATCCCTGCTTGGCGATGGAAAAAAATATGGATGTCGCTTCGAATATGAAGTTCAAGAACATCCAAACGGTTTAGCGGAAGCGTTTATTATTGGAAAAAAATTCATAGGAAACGATAAGGTGGCACTAATATTAGGAGATAATATTTTTTACGGAACCGGATTAGCCGATTTGCTTCAAGCAAATAACGACCCAGATGGTGGAATTATTTATGCATACCATGTTCATGACCCAGAGCGTTACGGGGTTGTAGATTTTGACAAACAAGGAAATGTAATTTCTATTGAAGAAAAACCAAAAGCACCTAAATCTAATTATGCTGTTCCTGGGGTTTATTTTTATGATAATGATGTGGTAGAAATTGCTTCAAATATCAAACCGTCGCACCGAGGGGAAATAGAAATTACCGATGTAAATAAAGAATATTTACGCAGAGGAAAACTTAAAGTAAGTATTTTAGATAGAGGAACCGCATGGTTTGACACCGGAACGTTCAATTCATTAATGCAGGCGGCACAATTTGTTCAAGTAATTGAAGAGCGCCAGGGATTAAAAATTGGTTCAATTGAAGAAGCGGCATTTAGAATGGGTTTTATTGACAAAGCCCAATTAAAAGCATTGGCAGAACCTTTGCTTAAAAGTGGCTACGGAAATCAATTAATGGACATTTCAAACGAATAATAGAATTATCCCCAATGAATTTTATTTCTACCAAATTAGAAGGATGCTTTGTTATTGAGCCAAAAATAATCCAAGATTCAAGAGGTTATTTCATGGAAACTTTTAATGAAAATGTTTTCCAAAATGGAATAGGTAAAAAAATAGTTTTTGTTCAAGACAATCAATCTTTTTCAAGCAAAGGAGTTTTGCGTGGTTTTCATTATCAAACCGGCGATCATGCTCAAGCAAAATTGGTGCGTGTGCTTCAAGGAGAAGTATTGGATGTAGCGGTTGATATTCGACCTAATTCTAAAACATATGGGCACTATGTTTCGGAATTACTTTCCGGAGAAAATCAAAAACAATTTTTTATCCCTAGAGGATTTGCACATGGCTTTTTGGTTTTAAGCGAAACGGCAACTTTTTTTTATAAGTGCGATAATTTTTACAATAAAGAAAGTGAAGGCGGAATTATATATAATGACACAACGCTGAATATTGATTGGCAATTCCCAATTCACGAAATGATTATTTCAGAGAAGGACCAAAACCTTCCTACTTTTGAAAACGCCAAAAAAGTATGGTAATATTAGTAACAGGCGCTAACGGTCAACTAGGTCAAGCAATAAAATTTATTTCTGGTAATTATCCTGAAATAAATTTTGTTTTTTGTGCCTCATCCGAATTAGACATTACTAATAAAAAAAATTGTGACGAGGTATTTCATAAATACAAACCCAATTATTGTATTAACACTGCTGCATATACCGCCGTTGATAAAGCCGAAAGTGAACCCGAAAAAGCGCATTTAACAAATGGTATTGGCGCTAAAAACATTGCCGAAACCTGTAAAGATTTTAACACAGTGCTCCTTCATATTTCTACCGATTTTGTTTTTGATGGCAGTCAAAATAAGCCGTATACCGAACTCGACATTCCAAACCCTACAGGTGTTTATGGTAAGACAAAATGGGAAGGAGAAAAAGCAATACAAGAAATATTAAATCAGTATTTTATTATAAGAACCTCATGGGTTTATTCGCAGTTTGGGGCTAATTTTATGAAAACGATGTTGCGTTTGGCTTCCGAGAGAGATACCATTTCCGTGGTTAATGATCAAATAGGAACGCCAACCAACGCCATTGATTTAGCCGATGTAATAATACAAATTTGCAAGAAACAAAGTCAACAACCGAATGATCATTCGCTTTTTGGAATTTATAATTTCAGTAACGAAGGACAGTGCTCTTGGTATGATTTTGCAAAAAAAATATTTGAAATAAATAATAGTAAAATTCACTTAATTTCCATTCCAACAACAAGTTATCCTACACCGGCAAAAAGACCAGCACAAAGTGTTTTAGATAAAAGTAAAATAAAATCGGTTTTTTGCGTTATAATAGGTTGTTGGGAAGATAGCTTAGAAAAAAACTATTCCAATAAATAATAAACAATTCATTATCCTTGAAGAAAAAGCTACTTTATTTAGTCGTACTAATTTTAAATTTCACAATAGTTTGTGCTCAAAAAACGAGCAAAATTATTGTTGAAAACGCTGATTTTTCTGATATAAATCAAAATGAAGTACCAGACGCTTTGTTGCTAACCGGAAATGTAAGAGTACGTCATGACGGAGTGGTAATGACTTGCAATAAAGCTTATTATTTTCAAATTGAAAACTACATTAAAGCTTTTGGAGAGGTACAAATGGTTCAGGGAGATACCTTATATTTAAATAGTAAGTATGCCGAATATAATGGAAACATTAAAAAGGCATTCGCCTCGGGAAATGTAATCATGACTTCGCCTGAATCTACGATGACTACGGATACAATCTATTTAGATCGAAACATTCAGGAAGCTTATTTTAATTCAAATGCTACAATTGTCAATAAAAAGAACACTTTAAAAAGCAAGTCGGGGAGGTATTATATAAAAGAAAAAAAATACCAATTTTTGACCTCTGTAGTACTAACTAACCCTGAGTATACCATAAAATCCAATCATCTCGATTATTATACCACCCAAGGGGATTCTTATTTAAAAGGGCCCTCTACAATTACTGGAAAAGATAATTTTATATATACCGAAAACGGATATTACAACAGTAAAAAGAACATCGGTAACTTCAAAAAGAAATCTTATATAAAGTACAAAGAGCGATTAATAGAAGGAGACAGTTTATACTACGACCGAAAGCGGGAATTTGCCTCCGGAACCAACAATGTTAAAATTACAGACTCAATAAATAAAGCCATAATTAAAGGGCATTATGGCGAAGTATATAAAAACAAAGACTCTTTATACATTACAAAACACGCTTCTGTTAGATACCTAATAGAAAAAGATTCCATGTTTATTCATGCTAAAAAAATAATTGTAACAGGTAAAGTTGGCGAACGAAAAGTTACCGGATATCATAATGTTCGTTTTTTCAAAACGGATTTAAGCGGCAAGTGTGATTCGATCCATTCCGATCAAAAAGCAGCGCTTACCAAACTTATTGGAAAGCCAATTCTTTGGAATTTTGAAAGTCAAATGACGGGAGACATTATGCATTTAGTAGGAAACAACAATACTGAAAAATTGGACTCCCTTAAAATATTAAAAAACACTTTTATTATTTCAAAAGATACTATAGGCACGGGATTCAATCAAATAAAAGGGGTTAATCTTTACGGAAAATTTAAAGATAACAAACTTTATGAAGCCGATGTAGTAAAAAACACCGAGGTAGTTTATTTTATGCGAAATGATAAGAATGAACTCATTGGAATTAATAAAAATGTGAGTAGCCGAATCAACATGACAATGGACGATAAGAGCAAAGTAGATTCGATTACATTTTTTGATAAAGTAGATGGTGATATTTATCCGGAAGCAGAACTGCCAGAAAACGCTCGAAAATTAAAAGGATTTGTATGGCGTGGTGATGAACGAATAAAAACCAAAGACGATATTTATCCACCAGACGAAGTAGAGTTAGATAAGAAAATTGTTTCAGAAAGCAACAAAAAATTTGAACTAGAACAACTCGATCAAGCCGCTGAAAATAACAAACTAGAAGATCATATTAGTGGAGACAACTTTTATGAAGAGCTGTTTAAAAAATACAATAATAGAATTGTAGTTGATAAAAACGGAACAAAATTATTGGTTAGAAATTTTAAATTTCGATTTCCAAAAGATAATAATTCGTACAGTGTTTACAAGAAAATGCATCCAAAATTGAGTAATGAAGTTCAAATTAATCAAGTGCTTTGGGACTGGAAGACGATGCCTGGAAAGAAATATGACGGAGGCATATTTACAGGACTTGAAGAACTGGAATCTATCGAGTTTCCTTCCAAAGAAAAACTAACTTACCAAGAAATTTTTTCGTTATACAATGATCGTATAATTATTGATCGAAACGGAATGGAATTGTTTGCTAAAAATGGAAAATTCCTGTTTCCTTCCGATTCGGAATCTTTAAATAAATTGAAAAAGAACAATCCAAAATACAGAAAACAAGTCAGAATCAATCAAGTATTATGGGATTGGAAAACCATGCAATTTGGCATTTATGATGGCGGATTATATACGGGAAACGAAAAAGAATAAATGGAGATCAATACAAATAAAACCCACTTAAATAACCTTTTCGTTTTTATTAAAAAGTTTAATAAAAATGAGTTCATGATGCAAAGCATTAATACAATGATTTTAAGGATTATTGGTGTGGTTACACTTTTTGGTTTTACACTTTTTTTAACCAAAAACTACGATCCTAAAATTATTGGTCAATATGATTTTATTAGAACGTATTTATTAGTACTTGGGAGCATCTGTATATTAGGTACAGACCAGTCTATTTTATATTTTACAGGAATGTTAAAAAGCAAGAATAGGCTATTTGAGCTGAAAGGAATTTATATCAAAATGTTTTTATTAATTCTTTTAGCGTCTGTTATTAGCTTATTGTTATTAGTAGTAATTGGAAAAGAAATTATTAATTCTTTTTTAAATGACGGTATAATTTATAACATCATAATAAAAGCAACAGCTCTTTTATTTTTTTATAGCATAACCTTATTCAACACCGAAGTATTAAGGGCTTTAGAACGCGTCTATATCGCAGAACTATATCGAAACACGTTCAAGTATGCTTCGGTAATTATTGGGGCAATAATTTTGTTTAACATTCATAAAGAATCCTACTTAGTAGATTCATTTTTAATTGGATTTTTCTTTTTATCATTATTTACGACTTTCAAGATATTTTCCATTTTTAATAAGAACAATTTTGCCACTGTTTCCGAAGATCAAGACGAAACCAATACGTATCAATTTATCTTTAAAAAATCCTATCCAATCGCGATAAGCACCTTGGCTATTTTCTTATTGATGAGCTTTGATGTGATGTTTTTAAAAAAATTTAAAGGAAACGAGGAGGTTGCCTATTATTCCTTGGCGGTTAAATTAATGACTCTTCTTTTAGTAGTTATGAATTCGGTTAATATTACTATTTCGCCAAAAATAGCAGAGCAATTTTTTTCTAATAATAGAAATGAATTAATTAAAACCATGAAAAACAGTGCCCGAATGATATTTTTAATATCCATTCCTACCGTATTGTTTTTTTGTTTCTTCTCCACATATATTTTAGGTTTTTTTGGAGAAAAATATTTAGTAGTAAAAGAACCTTTAATTATATTGATGGTTGGTCAAGGAATATGTTCTATTTTTGGTAGTGTTCAAGTATATTTAAACATGACAGGAAGACAAAACATTTTTCAATACATCCTTATTTCTGCAGTTCTTCTTAACTTTACTTTAAACAGAACTTTAATTCCAATTTATGGAATGAATGGCGCTGCATTTTCTTACGTAGCGAGTATGTTTTATTGGAATTTGATGGCAACAATTATTATTTATAAAAAAGATAGAATAATTGTTTTTTTAAATTAATAGAAAAGCTATGGGTAATTTTATTAAAAAAAATGAACTTTGGTTTTTATCACTATTTAGTATTAACTTAGTGATTTCTGCACTAGCTTTCTCTTTTTTGCCAGATCGTTATTTTAACGATACAGTAATCATTATTTATGATAAGTATAATGAAATAGGATGGATAGGAAGCTATCCATTTACCATTATGTTTTATTCGATAACAAAACTAAAATATTTACCCTTTTTTGTTATTGCTTTAATTCAATTTCCAATATGCATTTATTTATTATATAAAATAGGAATTCCATCCAATTTTCATAAAATAACTGTCAAAAATATTTTGGTTTATATAAGCATTTTTTTAATGGCTATTTTTCTTTCTATGCCAACTAAGGAGTTTATTAATTTTGCCTATATTTCCCTAATTCCGTTTATTTTTTTAAAATCAAATTGGACAACAATAAGAAAAGTAACCCTCAGCATGTTATTATTGTTGTTTTTCGGGTTATTTTTCAGAACCTATTACGCATTGATTCCTATAATTACCATAGGAATGTATTATATAACAAAGTTTAATATTAAAAATAAAACAACCAGCTCGATTTTTTATGGTGTCATTATAATAATTTTCCTTTCTATATCACACGGAATCGTGAAAGGGAAATACATGTCGGAGAGTAATAGAGAGGCTTTAAATGCAGAACGAACAAAAGAAAATAACTCGGCCATAGTTTCGCCAATAAGTACCGACACATGGTATGGCGAAACCGTTGGAATTATTTATGGTTTTTTCGAAATCAATATCCCGGTAATTGAAGGATTTAAACACTTTATGTCGCCTCAAATTATTTCTTTTATAATCTGGCAGTTGTTACTATTTTATATTTTATTAGTACGATTAGCACGATGCCTTAAGGAAAAGAATAAAAATAAAGACGAATTATGGCTCTTATTAATTGTCTTTTCCTACTTTATAGTTCAAGGGCTTTTCGAACCAGATCTTGGTTCGGCGGTTCGACACAAAATAGGTGTTTTTCCTTTAATTTATTATGTTTTATACTATGACTATTTCAGAAAAAATATATAAAAAAGGACTTGACTTTTTTTTAATTAGTATACCATTAACCATCCTATTTAGAATTCCGTGTACCTGGTTAATTGTCTTGTTTTCTGTATTTAGCCTTTGTTTTTATAAACAAATAAAAGTTAAAAAAGAGAATCTTTTAATAACAGCATTAATAGCTTCGCCGTTGTTATTAGAACTTATCTTTTTTTGGAATAACGATTCGTATTATTTAGGTATTAAAACACTAGAAAAAACAGTATCATTACTAATTTTTCCACTTTTTATTTTAGGTAATTATAAAGAGATTAATTTTTATAGATTAGTAAAAATATATTCCATTTCAACTACAATAGTTGTTTTATTCTTTTTCTTTAGGTTTACAATAGTTTACCCTGAGTATTTTAATAAATACCTTAACGGAATACATTTGTGGGAAATGGGATATGTATTCTCTAAAACTATAGGCATGCACGCCCCAGCATTGAATATGCACATGGCTTTCGTATCAATAATTAACTTTTACATTTTTATTAAGAAGGAAAACGGAGCCACAAAATATCTATATTTCTTCATCTTTCTAACCTCCATTTTTTTATTGCTCTTCATTAATACAAGAATTGCGATTATAGACACGGCAATTGGCTGTATTATTGTAGTTTTTTATCAATTAAAAAACAAAGAAAATGTAGCCAAGCTTTTAATTAATACTTCTATAACAATTCTTTTTATTGGCCTTCTTTCAATTATTTTCTTGAAAAAGGATTCGTATCTAAAAGAAAAATTTTCTAGCATAGCTTTTGCTCATATGGATAAAGTAGGAAGGCTAGACGAAATTGATCATCCAGAGGTAGTCGTTTATAGTTCTTTAGTGACAAGAGTATCCATTTGGAAATCGGCGCTTGAACTTTCATATAAAGAACTTCCTTTTGGTACAGGATCATCAGACGGCAGAAACGAATTAGTGAAATATTACGAAAAAACAAATCAAAAATTTTTAACAAAATATAAGTTTGCCACTCACAATCAATACATTGATTTTTTATTAAAGTTTGGAATTATTGGATTAGTAGTAACAATTGGGTATATTTTTTCCTTTTTATATTTTGGATTGAAAACCCAAGAACCAATAGTAGTTGCTTTCTTCTTTTTGTTTTTTACAAGCAATCTAACCGATGATTTTTTAATTCGTTTTGACGGTATTGTTTTTAGTGGATTTTGGCTGACTATTTTTGCTTGTTTATACATGCAAAAAATGAACATTAATAATTTTAAAAACACCTAAATGACAAAGGTTGCTCATATATTACATTCTGTTGGAGGAGTAGATGTTTACATGCGATTATTGCTAGATAACATTAATGAAAATGAATTTGAAACTATAATAATTCATGGTCGTACCGACACTGTAAATCCATTTAAATATAAAAGCGGCAACCTGGCAAAAGAATATTTAATAGATATTGTAAGAGAAATTTCACCACTAAAAGATTTAAAGTCTGTATTAAACTGTATTAAAATAGTACGAAAAGAAAAACCCCACATTATTCATGCTCATAGTGCTAAAGGGGGTGTTATTGGCAGAATAGTTGGAAAATTTACCAACACCCCTGTATTTTATACACCACATGCATTTTCTTACCTAAGCCAAAAAAGCCCTTTAAAAAGAAGTATTTATTTATTTATTGAAAAATTATTAGCTAACGGAAATAGTAAAATAATTGCAACTTCTCCATCAGAGAGAACAAGGGCAATCCAAGATGTAGGATACAAATCAGAAAATGTGATTGTATTAAACAATAGTATTAATCCAATAAATGATATCCCATTTTTATCAATTCCAAAAACCTGGCCTGATGAGTACTTATGTACAGTAGGCAGACCATCCTATCAAAAAAACATTGAATTAATGATTCAAGTTTTATATGAAATAAATAAAACAAATACGATTCACCTAGTGATAATGGGCGTAGGACACCACGCCGACCAATTGGAAAATGTACAGCAATTAATTGAAAAACTAAATCTTTCAAGCCAAGTAACATTATTAAATTGGACAAAAAGAGAAGATATATTAAACATAATTAGTAATTCAAAATTATACATCTCTACTTCTCGATATGAAGGATTACCGTATTCAATTATTGAAGCCTTAGCTTTATCAAAGCCTTGTGTTGTTTCAGATTGTGATGGAAATAGAGATTTAATTATAGATGGTTACAATGGATATATTATAAAAGATTGGAAAAGAGCTGATTTCAAAGAAAAAATAATTTATTTATTAGAAAATAAAGAGACGAGTAAACTTTTTTCAGATAATTCAAATAAAGAATTTCTAGAAAAATATAATATAGAAAAAAACATAAAGAATTTAGAAAATATCTATATTGCATGATTAAATCAACAAAACAATGATAGTAAGGCAATTAAAGAGGTTTATTCAGAACGAAAAGTTTCATCCAACTGTAGTGAGCTTCTTTATTAACAATAATTTTCTGATTCGGAAAAGTATTCGAAAAGCTATTATTAAGTATAATAATTATTTAAGTGGTTCTTTATTAGATTTTGGCTGTGGCACAAAACCCTATAAAAAATTAATTCTAAATGTTGACAGCTACACTGGAGTTGATTATAAAATAGAGGGAAGAGAAGAAAGTCAAAAAAACGTTGATTTTTTTTATGACGGAAAAACAATTCCTTTTAAGGATCAAATGTTTGACTCTATTTTAAGCACAGAAGTATTGGAGCATGTTTTTAATATTGAAGAAATATTAATCGAATTCAATAGGGTTTTAAAAATGGATGGTCACGCTTTGATTACCACTCCATTTATGTGGGAAGAGCACGAAATGCCCTATGATTTTGCTAGATATACTACTCCGGCCTTAGAATACCTTTACCAAAAACACGGATTTGAAGTTGTTCAAAAATACAAAACCGGAAATCAAATAGAAGTTGTTTTTCAGTTTGCTATAAATTATTTTAAGAATATCATTCCAAAATTTGCCCTGAAACAGCTATTATTAGTTCCATTTATGGTTACTTTTAATACCTTAGGAATATTCTTCAGCTTTATTTTACCTTCAGATAAGACGGCTTATTTTAATAACGTATTTGTACTAAAAAAGATTAAAAATATAAATTAATCAAACCTCTTATTTCAAATACCAGCGATAGAGCTTTTCAATTCCTTCAGCTAATTCAATTTTGTGTTTCCAGCCCAAACTATTTAACTTGCTGCAATCAGTCAGTTTTTTTAAGGTGCCGTCTGGTTTTTCGGTATTGAAAACAAAGTCCCCTTTATATCCAACTATATCTTTAATTAGATAAGCCAAGTCTTTGATGGAGATATCTATTCCGGTTCCAATATTAATATGTGTATTTATGATGTGATTTGGATTGGTGTAACAATCTTCAAAGTTTCGATTTTCCATAATATAAACACACGCATCTGCCATATCTTCAGACCATAAGAATTCTCTCATTGGAGCACCACTCCCCCAAATTTCAACATTGTTTTTTGAAATTTTGTAACGATCCAATAGTATGTTTGCTTCCTCAATAGTGTTCACTTTTAAATCTAATAAAAGGGCTTCTATATTATTTTCGGAAAGTAATTTTGCTAAATGTACTTTACGTAATAACGCTGGTAAAACGTGGGACTTTTCTAAATCAAAGTTATCATTTGGCCCATATAAATTAGTTGGCATCACCGAAATAAAGTTGGTCTTGTATTGAATATTATAACTTTCACACATCTTTATTCCCGCTATTTTTGCAATAGCATAAGGTTCATTGGTGTATTCCAACTCATCGGTTAACAAATAGTCTTCTTTCATGGGTTGGGGACAATTTTTAGGATAAATACAAGTACTCCCTAAAAAAAGTAATTTTTTTACTCCATGAATATAGCTCTGGTGAATGATATTGTTTTGAATCATCAGATTTTCATAGATGAAATCCGCACGATAAGTATTATTTGCTACAATTCCACCAACTTTAGCCGCAGCTAAAAAAACATATTGTGGTTTTTCTGAAGCAAAAAAAGTGGCAACCTCTAAAGTGTTTGTTAAGTCTAGTTCGTGCCGAGTTCGAGTGATAATGTTCACAAACCCTTTTCCTTGAAGGTTTTTAACTAGCGCACTTCCAACTAAGCCATTGTGCCCAGCAACAAATATTTTAGCTGTTTTTTCCAAACTATTTTCTTTTTACGTATTCTAAATCATGGGTTACCATGATTTTTACAAGTTCTTCAAATGAGGTTTTTGTAGGATTCCAACCTAATTGAGTTTTCGCTTTGTTTGGATTTCCTAGTAAGGTTTCCACTTCCGCAGGTCTGTAATAATTTGGATCCACTTCTATTAAAACCTTTCCTGTTTCACTGCAAATTCCCTTTTCATTCTCATTTTCTCCTTCCCATTTAATAGAAATTCCAACTTCTTTAAAAGCCAATTCACAAAACTCTCTTACCGAATGTTGCTCACCAGTTGCAATCACATAATCTTCAGGTTTATCCTGTTGTAGCATTAACCACATGCATTCTACATAGTCTTTTGCATACCCCCAATCTCTTAGAGAATTGAGGTTTCCTAGATATAGTTTTTCTTGTAATCCATTTTTTATTCGCGCTACTGCCAAGGTAATTTTTCTTGTAACAAACGTTTCTCCTCTTCGCTCCGATTCGTGATTGAAAAGAATTCCGTTTACGGCAAAAATATTATAGGATTCTCTGTAGTTTTTTGTAATCCAAAAGGCATAAATTTTTGCTACTCCATAAGGACTTCTTGGATAGAAAGGCGTCGTTTCTGTTTGCGGAATTTCTTGCACTTTTCCATAAAGCTCAGAAGTTGAAGCTTGATATATTTTGGTTTTTTGTTCTAAGCCACATATTCGGATTGCCTCTAACAATCGTAATGTTCCAATACCGTCTGTTTCTGCGGTATATTCAGGCAATTCAAAAGAAACCTTCACATGAGACTGGGCTGCAAGATTATAAATTTCATCCGGCTTTATTTGCTGAATTAATCGAATCAAATTAGTTGAATCGGTCATGTCTCCATAATGAAGTTTTATTTGTTGCTTCAAATGAAGATCTTTTATCAAGGATTCAATGTATAAATGCTCAATACGCTCGGTATTAAAAGTAGAACTTCTTCTAATAATACCATGAACAAAGTACCCCTTTTCTAATAATAATTCTGCTAAATAGGAACCATCTTGACCGTTAATTCCAGTAATTAAAGCTGTTTTCATGTTTATAAAATTTCAGGAAACAAATATAGAGTATTTATGAATAACATAAGGAATCCAATAAAAAACAATAGTTCTAATGGGTTAGCATTTGTGAATAAAAACAAGTAAAATATATAAGAAACATTTTTTCAAATAAATGTTGAGTTTCCAACAATAAGTATATTTTTGTAACTATTAAAAATAAAATAAATGGGCATCAATAAAACCGTTATTTCTGGTTTTCCAACCAACGTTATTACAAACCCGCAGGATTTATTAAAGCTTTTAATCACTTTAATTTTAATAACCTTACCGCTTGAAAATATATTTGTAAGTATTGCCACTATAGGTTTTGTGCTAATTGGTATCGCACTAAATCAACGCCAGAAAATAAACTATGAAAAATCGGTATTTATGCCATTTTTATTTTTCATTGTTATGGCTTTTTCTTTGTTTTGGACTAATAATTTTAATGACTCACTTTCTGGGCTTCAAAAATCATTATCATTTATAGTAATACCAGCTGTCTTTATAATAATTCCAAAAATATCAGATGAATCTAAATACAATATTTTTAGATTTTACAGTTTCGGAATGCTTTTTTATGCTGTTTTGTATTTTGCGAACGCCTGTTGGAATTATTATCACACTCAAAACAGAGAAAGTTTTTTTAATAAAAACCTTGTTCCAGATGATCCTGGAGCAATATACATGTCGGTTTTCGCTTCATTTGCATTATTTTATTTTGTTCAGTTAAAGAAAAAAAGCAACATTGATAAAATTGCATTAATCCTAATTTCGACTTTCATTTTTTTACTTTCTTCAAAAAGTATAATTACAATTGATTTTGTTATTATTATTTGTTTTTATGCTTTTTATGCTAAAATATCTCAGGGTACAAAGGCATTAACCATTTCGGCAGTTTCATTATTTTTATTTTTCTCTATTTTTTTCGTTAAAGAAGTCAAAGAGCGCTTTTTTTTAGAGTTTGAAACTGCATTTGTTGATAATATTAGCAGCAAAAACAATACTATTGATTCAACATCAATTCACAATGTAAGTGTGGCTGAGGCATGGAAAAAAAAATCTTTCAATCAAACTGATTTTTTCCCAGGAACTGCTATAAGAGTATATCAAATAAGGGTATATAATGAAATACAAAAAGAATCGCCATCTTTCTTTACCGGACTAGGACTGGAAGCTTCTCAAGAAGCAATTCGAAATAAAGCACTAGAGCATAATTTAAATAAAGAATACGGCGAATATAATTTTCACAATCAATACATTCAATCGTTGGCCGAAATAGGTGTTTTTGGATTATTGGTTCTAATAGTGATGTTATTTTTAAATCTTTTTAACGGAATTCAAAAAAAAGATTTTCTACATATTGCTTTTGCAATCACAATGATATTGTTATTTTTGTCAGAGTCTTTTTTTTGCAGACAAAGAGGAATCGTATTTTTCATCGTTCTTTATTGTCTGTTTAATTTTAATTATTCAAGTATACACAGAGATAATACCTTTTAGCATGAAAAGAATTTTAATTACAGGTGCGGCAGGGTTTTTAGGTTCTCATCTTTGTGATCGATTTATAAAAGAAGGTTATTTTGTCATAGGAATGGACAATCTAATAACTGGAGATTTAAAAAACATTGAACATTTATTTAAGTTAGAAAACTTTGAATTTTATCATCATGATATTACTAAGTTTGTTCATGTTCCTGGCAAATTAGACTACATTTTGCATTTTGCTTCCCCAGCCAGTCCAATAGATTATTTAAAAATTCCGATCCAAACTCTAAAAGTAGGATCCTTAGGGACGCACAATCTATTAGGATTAGCTCGAGTAAAAAAAGCAAGAATACTTATCGCATCCACATCAGAAGTTTATGGAGATCCATTAATTCATCCACAAACAGAAGAATATTATGGAAACGTAAACACCATAGGACCTAGAGGGGTTTACGACGAGGCAAAACGTTTTCAAGAATCTATAACAATGGCGTATCATACTTTTCATGGTGTGGAAACCAGAATAGTTCGAATTTTTAATACCTACGGACCAAGAATGCGATTAAACGATGGCCGTGTTATTCCCGCTTTTATTGGACAGGCATTAAGAGGTGAAGACCTCACTATTTTTGGTGATGGTATGCAAACACGTTCTTTTTGTTATGTTGATGATCAAGTAGAAGGTATTTTTAGATTATTGCATTCGGATTATGTGTTGCCTGTAAATATTGGAAATCCAGATGAAATTACAATAAAAGATTTTGCAGACGAAATCATTAAACTAACGGGTACCAATCAAAAGGTAGTATATCATCCATTACCAATTAATGATCCGCTTCAGCGTCAACCCGATATTACAAAGGCTAAAGAAATTTTAGGCTGGGAAGCCAAAGTTTCTAGACAAGAAGGAATGAAAATAACGTATGATTATTTCAAATCTTTGTCATCAGAAGAATTATTAAAAGAAGAGCATAAAGATTTTTCAAAATACATTTTTTAGTGCAAAGACACACAGGAAGGTTTTCCATATATATTAGACCATTTTCATATTTGCTGGATTTAATTATTATTAATTTCTTAGCAACAATTCTATTAATAAATTCTCTAAATAGTTTTTATTACCATCTTTTTATTTCTTTTTCATGGATTGTAATATCATGGAATGTTGGATTTTATGAAGTGTATCGCTTCACAAAATCTTCAGAAATCATTGAGAAAATAGGGAAGCAATACGCTGCTTTTATTCTGGTAAACTTTGCCTATATTGGTTATTTCTTAAAGTTTTCTGACCCCTCAACCATATTGAAATTTATATCAACAGCAATGTTTTTTATTGCTTTTGAAAAACTATTTATTTATTATTTTTTAAGAAAATTTAGGGTAGTTTATGGAGGTAATTTTAGAAGTGTAGTAATTGTTGGAGAAGAAAAACATACTTCACATCTTGTTGAGTTTTTTAATGAAAACCCAAATTATGGTTACAAACTTTTAAAATCATTTGATTTAAAAACTAATAAAAAAGAAAAAATTCAGGAATGTTTTGAGTTTGTAAAAGATAATAAAATAGATGAAATTTATTGTGCACTTGCAGACATATCCAATACAGATGTAAATAATTTTATTGATTTTGCAGATAATAATCTAAAAACATTAAAATTCTTACCCGATGAAAAGGAACTAACATCAAGGAATTTAAAGTTAGATTATTACGGATATATACCAATAGTTTCTCTTAGAAATATTCCATTAGATGATACTGCAAATAAAATAATTAAGAGAACCTTCGATTTATTGTTTTCTATCTTAATCATTGTAGGCATTCTTTCTTGGCTTACTCCAATATTGGCTATTTTAATCAAGTTGGAATCAAAGGGGCCAATATTTTTTAAACAAAAAAGAAATGGTTTAAATTATCACGAATTTGAATGCTACAAATTTAGATCTATGACCATTAATGAAATTGCTGATATTGAACAAGTATCAAAAAACGACCCTAGAATTACTAAAATTGGTAAGTTTATTAGAAAGACGAGTATTGATGAATTACCCCAATTTTTCAATGTTTTTTTAGGAGAAATGTCAGTAGTTGGCCCAAGACCACACATGGTTAGTCACACCGAAATGTATGCAAAAAAAGTAGACAAGTTCATGGTGCGGCATTTTATTAAACCTGGAATTACAGGATTAGCCCAAACCAATGGTTATAGAGGAGAAGTAGAGACCGAAACGGATATCATAAATCGAGTGAAATATGATATTTATTACTTAGAAAATTGGACCTTATTATTAGATATTAAAATTGTTTTTTTAACTGTATTTAATACTATCAAGGGAGAAGAAAAAGCTTACTAAAAAACATTTGAATCGAACAATTGATTCATTTGTTTATTTAAATCAAAAGCTATTTTCGAGGATTCAATTACTTCTTTTTTCTTTTGATTAATTTCAGATCGCGTTAATTTTGAAAGTGATTCAATTACCAAGTTTAAACTCGAGTAATCTCCAACTTTAGCCACCCAGCCTAAATTATTAGCTTCTACAATAGTTTCACCCTCTCCGCCTCCAAAATACAACACAGGAAAGCCGAGACAAGAATATTCAAAAATTTTAGAAGGAACAGAACCATAAATTCTAGTTTTTAAAGGAACTAAAGCAACATCATAAGATCTAATTTTTTCATGAAGTGTTTTTCTTTCTTGCATTCCATGAAAAAAAACGTTCGGGAGTTTTCCTGATAAAACTAGCTCTTCAAGAATCTTTTTTTCGGCACCATCCCCATAAATGTGGAGTTCAATATTGTGCTTTTTCCAATCTACTTTCTGACACAATTCGGTAATTCCTTGCGCAATTCCTAAAAGTCCAGCATAAAATATTTTCAAAGGACGTTCTTCATAATTATCTAAATCAACAATATGATTTCTTTGTTCGGATATATTCTGATATAAATAACATTTTTTATTCGGATAGATAGTCTGTATATGATTAATTATTTCATTTGATTGACCCAGTAGTAGAGTCGCTTTTTTATATATAAAACGCTCCATGAACAGCAATAATTTATAGGAAATAGAATTTGCCTTTAATGCATTTAACTCAATAGCTGCAAGAGGCCACAAATCGGACACGTTTACAATTAGCTTTTTCTTTTTTAAGGAAAGCACCAAAACAGAAATAAATGAAAGCGCCAAAGGCGGAGATTGAATTACAACTTTTTGAGGTGTTTTTTTAATTAACAAATAATAAAATAATCCCAATGAAAATGAGAGAACAGAAACAATTCTAACCAAAAGATTTTTGCTCACACTTGGATAGATCCAAAGGCGTTTCACTGCAATTCCATCTCTGTTTTCATCAATTGAAAACTTGCCTTTATATTCATTAAATAGTTTGCCTTCGGGATAATTTCCCAATGGACAAACTACCGAAACGGCGTAGTTATTTTTTTTTAAATTTAATGCTAACTGCTCAATTCTATTGGCAGCGGCTCCTTTTTCAGGAGGATAATAATTTGTAATAATTAATATTTCCTCCATTATTTTGAAAGTAAAATGGATAGAATCCTATCAGAAGCTTTTCCGTCCCAAAGTTCTGGAATGCCCTTGTTTTTTATTCCGTTTTGCAAAAATTCAGAAAAACATTTTTCCAAATTTTGAAGTGAATCCCCAACCAAAACATTGGTCCCAATTGAGATGGTTTCTGGCCTTTCGGTAGTGGTTCTCATCGTAAAACAAGGCACTCCTAAAACAGTAGTTTCTTCAGAAATACCACCCGAATCGGTAATTACAGCAAAGCTGTTTTTTATTAAATAAATGAAATTTAAATAACCTTGCGGCGCTACTAAATAGGTATTCTTTAATCCAAGATTTTGATCTCCTAAAACAGCTTTAGTTCTTGGATGAATTGGAAAAATTATTTTCTTATCTCCAGCCATTTCATCAATTCCTTTTAGTAATTCGATTAATGATTTTTTCTCATCTACATTGGATGGCCGATGCAGCGTTAATAAAATATAGTTATTTTCAGCTAATTGGTATTCATCCCAAAAAACAGGTTTCAAAATTCGAGAACTATTTTGAAGTAAAGTATCAATCATTACATTTCCAACAAAATGAATGTTTGATGAAGGCACTCCAAAATTTAACAGGTTTTCAACTGCCCATGATGAGGTTGTAAAAAAATAATCGGTAATACTATCGGTTACAATTCTATTTATTTCCTCGGGCATGCTTAAATCTCCGGAGCGGATACCTGCTTCAACATGTGTTACTTTGGTATTTAATTTTTTGGCTACGATTGCACAAGCCATAGTTGAATTTACATCACCAACCACCAAAACCAAATCACAAGGATTAGTAAGTAATTCTTTTTCAAAGGCAACCATAATTGCAGCAGTTTGTTCTGCTTGAGAACCGCTTTTTACATCTAAATTTATATGAGGTTCAGGAATATTTAATTCTTCAAAAAAAGTAGCACTAAGCGCCTTATCATAATGCTGCCCAGTATGAACAAGTCTGTAGGAAATAGATTCCCCTTCAGATTGTTTTTTTTCAATTGCCTTGATAATGGGTGCAATTTTGATAAAATTTGGTCTAGCGCCAGCAATAATAGTAATTTTCATATTTTGTATTGCACAAGTATTATTTAATTTCAGAAATAAATTGTTTTAGCTTTCCGCTTGGCGTGCGTGCTATATTTGTTTTTCTTTTAAAAATAAAATTCAATCCTGTTTCTAAATAGTTGGTCAGCGCCAATTTTATTCTTTCCAACTGTTCTTCAGTTAATTCAAACTCACTACAATATTCTATTTCAAAAGTATCTATTCTAGTTTGTTTTATTACAAATTCTTTTACTATTCCATCGTCATCAATGATACTTTTTGTAATATAATAAAATGTCATTCCGGGTGTTTTTGTTCCGCTTGGAAGTAATGCTACATCATTTGTTCTTCCTATTAATTTTTTTAATATGAGTTTTTTATTTGTGCTTTTTTCATCAATAATCCCAACATCACCTACTTCATATCTTATAAATGGATGCGCTTTATTGTATAAAGAAGTAATTACAATTCTTCCTTCTTTTCCGTTAGGAACTACTTGGTTATTTTCGTCTAATATCTCAATAAATAAGGTTTCCGAATTCAATTCCCATTCATTTTCTTTATTTGTAAACGCAATAATATCCAATTCAGAAGCGCCATATTCGTTAATAATTGGGACACCAAATTGAGATTCTAGTAATATTTTATCTTCCTCAAAAAGCATTTCGGAAGTAATTACACAATGTTTTAAACTTGGACAAATTGTTTTTAAATGCAACTTATTTTTTTTCAAATATTTTGCAAATAAAACAAGAGAAGAGGTATAGCCATTAATATATTGAAACTGTTTTTTTCGGAATTTTGATACAACAGTTTCCAAAAAAGAATCGGATAAATCAAAAACTGAGAATCGATATCGGTTACTTAAAATGTCTTTAATGCGCTCTTTTCTGTTTTTAATAAATTCCAATGGGATTCCGTAAAAACGAGCTTGAAGTGAGGTGTTAAAATAGATTCCAAAACACCCAAACCGATCTTGAATTACCGCCCAAGTTAGCGCATGACAGTAGTAGTCTTTTGCATAAATAAAGGGAATTCCGCTTGAACCAGAAGTTGTGCTGCAATAATATTTTTTTTTGTATCCTATAGAAAGTCTGCTTTGAAGGGGTATTTGCAGCTCTTTTTTAGTCATAATTGGTAATGACTCCCAATTTTTATATTCCGTTTCACCTACAAATTGAGAATAAAAAGGATTGTTTTTTAAATGAAAGTTTACAATTTCCTTTCTTTTATCTATAGAATATTTTTCAAAATCTTCTTTCGAAATTGCTTGAATTTTTTTTAAATCTTTACGTGCCGTCTTGATAGGGAAGCCATTTAAAAAAAGCGATAAATCAAAAATTGAAAACATGGGATATTCTATTTTCTTCAAAAATAGTAAAAGCAAAAGGTATATTTCAACAAGAGACAACTTTTTATAATTTTGATTATTAATTCTCTCTAAAACAAACTATTTTTGCACCACAACTAATAGCCCAACACAATGACAATTTTACTACTTGGATCTGGAGGAAGAGAACATGCTCTTGCATGGAAAATGTTACAAAGTTCAAAATGTTCTAAACTTTTTGTAGCACCTGGAAATGCCGGTACAGCTGCAATTGCAACAAATGTTTCTTTAAATATTTCCGATTTTGAAGCCATAAAAACTTTTGCTGTCCAAGAAAAAGTAGACTTGGTAGTGGTTGGACCAGAAGATCCTTTAGTTTTAGGAATTTATGATTTTTTCAAAAATGATTCCGTTTTAAATCACATTCCGGTTATTGGCCCTTCAAAACACGGGGCACAATTAGAAGGCAGTAAAGAATTTGCTAAAGAATTTCTAATTAAACACAACATTCCAACTGCCGCTTACGATAGTTTTACTAAAGATACAGTTGAAAAAGGATGTCAATTTTTAGAAACCTTACAACCTCCTTATGTTTTAAAAGCAGACGGCTTGGCTGCTGGGAAAGGGGTTTTAATCATTCAGGATTTGGAGGAAGCCAAAACCGAATTGCGAAACATGTTGGTGCATCAAAAATTTGGTTCAGCGAGCGCTAAAGTAGTTATTGAAGAGTTTCTTGACGGAATTGAATTGAGTTGTTTTGTTTTAACAGATGGTAAAAACTATAAAATTCTTCCAACTGCAAAAGATTATAAACGAATAGGAGAAGGAGACACCGGATTAAATACCGGCGGAATGGGAGCTGTTTCACCAGTTCCATTTGCAGATGCCCTTTTGTTAGAAAAAATTGAAAACCGAATTGTAAAACCTACCATTGCTGGATTACAAAAAGACAACATTGAATACAAAGGTTTTGTTTTTATTGGTTTAATCAATGTAAAAGGAGAGCCAATTGTTATTGAGTACAATGTAAGAATGGGTGATCCAGAAACTGAAGCGGTAATTCCGAGACTGAAATCCGACTTAGTTGAATTATTTCAAGCAGTAGCTGCTCAAACTCTTAATGAAGTAGCATTAGAAATAGACGAAAGAAGTGCCACTACCATCATGGTCGTTTCGGGCGGATATCCTGAAGAGTATGACAAAGGATTTGAAATTTCGGGACTAGAGAAAATTCAAGATTCAATTGCTTTTCATGCAGGAACTAAATTGGATAACAATAAAGTGGTTACAAATGGCGGACGCGTTATTGCCATTACTTCATTTGGAGATAATTTTCAAGAGGCCATAAAAAAATCTTATCAAAACATAGAAAAACTACATTTTGATAAGATGTATTATAGAAAAGATATCGGATTCGACTTACTTTAAGAAAGAGTGTGCCGTAGTATCTTGGTTTTCTTCGTTGTTTTTTTGGTGAATGGTTAATTGCTTACACCAGTAGATAATATATTTTAAGCAAATTGCCATTAATGCCCAGCTAACGATGTTAGCCAACCACCAATTATCTAACTCTAAAGCGCGTAACCAATCTAATGGTTTGAATAAAAAATCTACAAAAAGAGATTGTATTGCTTCAAAAAATGCTTTCATCTAATTAAGTTTTATTTGTTTTTGTGTTGGATGTAGTGTTATATTTACAAACGCAAAAGTATAAAATATACTCATGATAACAAGCATTTTTAAAAAATCTACTCCAATAAATTATTCTTTAATAGGAATTTTAACTATCATCCTCTATTTTGTGTATCAATTTCACAATCCTACAGGGATAAATTCTTGGAATGATATTGCAAAAAAAGCCGGAGCATTAGTGCTTATTTTTGCTTCTTTATTGCTTGCGAATTTTATTGTTAAGAAAAATGCACTAACCAGAGATAGCTCTTATACAGCACTTTACTACTTACTTTTTTTATTGTTTTTTCCAAAAATCATGAGTAGCATGAATTTGCTTTTGGCAAACTTCTTTGTTTTATTATCCATGAGGAGATTAATTTCTCTCCAAACATTAAAATTTACTAAGGAAAAAATATTTGATGCGTCGTTATGGATTTTTGTAGCGAGTTTATTTCATTATTGGGCCCTAATTTTTATTCTTTTGGTCTACATTTCAATAATATTTAATGCCTCACGAGATTATAGAAACTGGTTGATTCCATTCGTTGCTTTATTCGGATTTGCTGTGGTTTTTTTGTTTTATGATCTTTTGTTTGATAAATCGGTGGTTACCAATTTTCTTCAATCGAATGCAGTAAGTTATAAAATAGATTACTTTACCAGTCAATCTCAAAACATAGCCTTTTCAATTTTTGCAGTTTTCCTCGTGTTTTTCGTTTTTCCTTTTATTTTTTCTATCCCAAACAAACCCTTAAACTTACAAGCTTCCTATAAAAAAGTATTATTTGCTGTAATAATTAGTGTTTTAATCTTTTTAATTTCAGCAAATAAAAGCAATGAAATATTAGTATTTTCTTTTTTGCCAATGGCAATAATTGCAACTAATACGGTAGAGTACTTTCAGAGTAAATTCCAACAAGAATTAATTTTATTAATTTCTATCTCTTGTGGATTTTTCTGCTTCTTTTCACAATTATAATTTATCTCCAAAAGCCAAATCGCCTGCATCTCCTAGGCCTGGGATGATATAATTTTTCTCATTCAGCCTTTCATCTAATGAAGCAACCCATAGATGACAATTTCCAGGAAAAGTTTCTCTTAAATGTGCAATGCCTTCTGGAGCGGCAATAACTACGGCAATATGAACTTCTTTTGGCTTTTGTTCTAAATGTAATTTCTTTAAAACTGCCACTATTGATTGTCCGGTGGCCAGTATAGGGTCAATAAGAATTAGCACTTTATTTTCCAAGGAGGGCATGGCCTTATATTCTATTAATATATCAAAAAAGGCGTCATTATTTGGATGGTGTCTATAGGCAGAAACAAACCCGTTTTCGGCATGATCAAAGAAGTTTGTAAATCCCGTATGCAAAGCCAATCCCGCTCTTAATATGGAGCATAAAACCACTTTATCTGCCACTTCGGTTGTTTTTTTTACTCCAAGTGGAGTAGTCACCGAAACTTCTTGGTATTGCAATTCTTTACTTATTTCATACGCCATTATCTCTCCAATTCGTTCCATGTTTTTTCTAAAACGAAGGCCGTCTTTTTGGATTTGTACATCTCTAATTTCTGCAAAAAAATGATTCAGAATGCTGTTGTTTTTAGAAATATAATGAATTTGCATAAAAGTGATAATTAAGTATGTTTATGTAAAAGTATAAAAACTATCTTTGCACCCGAGACCTTTTGGTTGAATTGTATGAAATAAATAAAAAGTAAAAAGTATGTTTTCAAAATTTGCCTATTCCATATTTGAACAAAGCATTAAGGATTACCACGTTCACGACAGCGTAAACCAACCTATTAGCAATCCATATCCAAGTGATAAAATAGAACATTTATTGTATTTTAAAAACTGGATTGACACCGTTCAATGGCACTTTGAAGACATTATTAGAGATCCAAATATTGATCCGGTAGCCGCATTAACCTTAAAAAGAAAAATCGATGCTTCCAATCAGGAGCGCACCGATATGGTAGAATACATTGACAGCTACTTTCTACAAAAATACGCGCATGCCGAAGTAAAATCGACAGCAACAATCAATTCTGAAAGTCCGGCTTGGGCAATAGATAGATTATCTATTTTGGCATTAAAAATTTATCATATGAACGAAGAAGCGACTCGATCTGAAGCGACTCAAGAGCATAGAGATAAATGTCAAGAAAAACTAAATGTACTATTAGAACAACGTTCGGATTTGTCTACTGCAATTGATGATTTATTATCAGACATTGAAAACGGAAATAAATTCATGAAGGTGTACAAACAAATGAAAATGTACAACGACGATGATTTGAATCCGGTTTTATATCAGAACAAAAAATAATTTAGTTGTCGAATAACGCACAGCATATTGCCATTATCAGACTCTCTGCAATGGGAGATGTTGCCATGACAGTTCCTGTTGTAATTGCATTATCAAGACAATATCCCGATTTAAAAATTACCGTTGTTTCTAGACCTTTTTTTAAAGCAATCTTTGAAAACATTCCCAATGTAAATTTTTTATCGGTTCATACACACCACCAACATAAAGGCTTTCTCGGTATTTTGAAATTATTTTTTGATTTGAAAGCGCTTGGGGTAACTCAAATCGCCGATTTTCATAATGTACTTCGCTCTAAAGTGGTGTGTCAACTTTTTGCCCTATTTGGTAAAAAAGTGGCTGCAACTGATAAAGGCAGAGCCGAAAAAAAAGCACTCACTAGCCTAAAAAATAAAGATTTCCGCCCTTTAAAAACCATGATCCAAAGGTACCTCGAGACTCTTGAGGAGTTGGGTTATTCTGTTAATTTTGAGAATCCTTATTTCCTTGAAAAAGGACCTATTCCAAAAAAAGCAATTACTATTTTGGGTGAGAAAAAAGAAAAATGGATTGGCATTGCCCCATTAGCTCATTACCGATGGAAAACTTATCCAGGAGACTTAATGCAGCAAGTTATTCAGGAACTTTCAGAAAGAAAAGAATGTAAAATTTTATTGTTTGGAGGTGAGCATGATTTCATTCATTTAGAACATCTAGCTAATGGATTAGAAAATGTCTATAATTTTTCTAAAAAAATCTCCTTTATAGAGGAGCTGGATTTAATATCCAATCTAGATGTTATGCTCTCTATGGATTCTGGAAATGCCCATTTGGCCGCATTATTTGGAGTAAAAACCATCACGCTTTGGGGGGCAACACATCCTTATGCGGGCTTTGCACCCTATAATCAACCGGAAGAAAATTGTTTGGTTTCTGATAGAGATCAATATCCATTACTGCCTACATCGGTATATGGAAACATTAAAGTTGCAGGATATGAAGAGGCCATGCGAACAATTCCAGTCGAAAAAGTAGTAGCTAGAGTAGTTTCACAGCTGAATTAAACATCATCAAAATCAACTCTGATCTCGGCAGAAGTTGGATGCGCCTGACAGGTTAAAATTAAACCATCGGCTACTTCTTTATCACTCAAAATAGAGTTCTTTTTCATTTCGGCAGTCCCTTTAGAAACGCGAGCCAAACAACTACTGCATATTCCGCCTTGGCACGAATAAGGAGCGTCAATTCCTTGTTTTAAAGCAGCATCTAATATGGTTTGCTTCTGGCTCATTTCAAAAGTTGTTTCCTCGTCGTCTACTAAAACCGTAATTTTGGTATGGCCTTCGTGGGAACTAGCTTCAGTATTTTCAGCACCTGATGCAGTAAACAATTCAAATTTGATGTTTTTATCGGCAACATTATGTTCTTTTAAAACCGAGGTTGCCAAGTTGATCATTTCTTCTGGACCACACAAATAGAACTTATCAAAGTCTTTTTCTTTGTGTTTATTGTCAAAAATATAGTTGATATTGGATTTGTCTATGCGACCAAAAAGCTGTTCCTCAACTTTAGTTTGGCTAAAAGCATAATGCACAAATATACGGCCTACATATTTATTTTGTAAGTCATGTAATTGTTGGTGAAAAATAGTTTCCTCTGGTGATTTATTTCCATAAAGTAAAACAAAAGAGCTTTTAGGCTCATTTTCTAAAACCGATTGCAGGATAGACATTACAGGTGTAATTCCGCTACCAGCTACCATTGCAGCGTAGTTTTTTTGACTTTCAAAATTAGGCTCAAATGTAAATTTACCTTCCGGTTGCCCCACTTCTAGGAGATCTCCAGCGCTTAAATTTTCGTTGGCAAATTTTGAAAAAAGACCATTTTTCACCGCCTTAATTGCAATGCGTAATTCGCCACTATTAGGAGAAGAACAAATAGAATAGGCACGACGAATTTCTTTTCCGTCAAGTGTTAATTTCAAATTAATATATTGACCTGCTATGAATTGATATGCAGATTGTAATTCGGTTGGAACATTAAAAACCACAGAAACTGCGCTTGGAGTTTCGCGCTTCACTTCTTTGATTTGTAATTTGTAAAATGATGCCATTGTAATAATTTTTTACAAAGGTAAGAATTAGCAAGTATTTACAAATAGGCGCTGCTTCTAATTGTATAATATGGAATGATTCCACAGAAATAATAGAAAAAACAGCCTTTTTTTTTAAAGTATCAAAAAGAAGCGTACTTTTACCAGTTAGTTATACTAAAATCAACTTTTTTAAGTTAATAATAAAACGATTTGAAATTGAAAACGAGTACCTTTAAATATACTTTTCTTACTGCAATTTTTCTTTTTTTAGTAGCCTGTTCTACTAAGAAAAACACCTTTGTTTCTAGAAATTATCACGCATTAACTACTAGAGACAATGTACTTTATAATGGAAATTTAGCCTTAGAAAAAGGAATCCTTGAAATAAAATCTCAATATAAAGACAATTTTTGGGCTATTCTTCCGGTTGAGCGTATGCAAATTTCTGAGGAGCAAATGTTGCCAGGTCAAAATAAAAATCAAAATTTTGAAGTAGCCGAAACCAAAGCCAGTAAAGCCATTCAAAAGCACTCAATGAATATTGATGGCTCTGAAAAAAACCCACAAATAGATGAGGCGCATTTGTTATTGGGAAAAACTAGATATTATGATCAACGGTTTATCCCAGCATTAGAAGCATTTAATTATGTGTTGTATAAATACCCAACCAGCAGTAGAATTCAGGAGGTTAAAATTTGGAGAGAAAAGACCAATATGCGCATGGATAATGATGCTACAGCGGTTGTTAATCTTAAAAAATTATTAGGCGAAACCAAATTTAAAGACCAAATTTTTGCCGATGCAAATGCCGCTCTGGCTCAAGCCTACTTAAATCTTGAGGAAGATAAAAATGCGTTAGCAAAACTAAAAATTGCTACAGAATTTACTAAATCAAACGAAGAAAAAGCGCGTTACCGCTTTATTGAAGCCCAAATTTATGAGCGCTTAGGTCATAAAGATAGCGCTTACGCAAAATACCAAGAGGTTATAGACATGAAACGTAAATCGGCACGTCACTATGTGATTCATGCACATGCACGCCAAGCCGCTCAATTTGATTATAAAAAGGGAGATACTATTGCATTTTTAGAAAAGTTTCGATTGATGCTAAAAGACCGAGAAAACCGTCCGTTTCTAGATGTTTTAAACCATCAAATGGCATTGTTTTATGATAAAAAAAATAATTCCAAAGAAGCAATAGACTATTATAATAAATCGATAAAGAAAAAAACAAACGACACCTATTTAGTAGCATCAAATTATAGAAACCTTGCCGACATTTATTTTAACAAAGCAAAATATGTAACTGCAGGAAAATATTATGACAGTACGCTTACGGTATTGAATTCGAAGTTAAGGGAGTTTAAATTGATTACTAAAAAGAGAGAAAATTTAGAAGATGTAATCAAATTTGAAGGAATAGCCCTTCGCAATGATAGTATATTAAAAGTTGCTTCTTTATCTAAAGAAGGGAAAGAAAAATATTACAAAGATTACATTGAGTTACTTAAAAAAGAGGATGCTAAAAAAGCAGCTGCAGAAGCAAAATTAAACGACACTAAAGCTAAAGAAGCAGCAGGAATAGAAAATGCATCAGCAGCTAAGTCGACCTCTAAACCAATTACACCTGTTGCTTTAAAACCAGGATCATCAAGCACTTTTTATTTTTATAACCCTTCAACTGTTGCATTTGGAATTGTAGAATTTAAGAAAAAATGGGGTGATAGAGCTCATGTACTAAATTGGAGATTATCGAAAGATGCGGTAAAAGACGATAAAAATCTAGAGGACAGTAAAGACGCCGAAGCCAATTCTGACAATTCAAATAAAGAGGTAAACGAAAAATACGCTGTAAATTATTACACCAAGCAAATTCCTACATCAACAAAAATTTTAGACAGCATTGCTAAGGAGCGAAATTTTGCTTACTACCAACTGGGAGTGATTTACAAAGAAAAATTCAATGAAAATCAAAGAGCCGCAGACAAGCTAGAAAAACTATTAGAGAACAAGCCGGAAGAACGATTGATTTTACCATCTATGTACAATCTATTTAAGATATATGAAATCATAGACAAAGAAAAAGCAGTTGCAATGAAAAATAAAATAGTTGCCCAATATCCAGATTCTAGATATGCGCAAATATTAAGTAATTCAAACGGTGGTATCTTGGCTAGTTCTACTCCAGAAGTAGCCTATAATGAATTGTTTAGAGATTTCGAAAAAGAAAAATACCGCGAAATCCTGCCTAAATTAGAGCTTGCAATTGATCAATATACCGGCGAGGAGATGTTACCAAAATTCGAATTATTAAAAGCCAATGTTATTGGAAAATTAAAAGGAGTATCCGAATTTAAAAAAGCGCTGAATTATGTTGCATTATCTTATCCAAATAGTGAAGAAGGTAAAAACACAGAAATCTATATTGCTACTAAAATACCGTATTTAGAGTCATTGTCCTTTAATTCGGAATTTCCGCTTTCTTGGAATATATTGTATAAAGCGGATGATTTAACCGCTAAAAGCACCAAAGATTTATTAGATAAAATAACCAAATTTGCCAAAGAAAGAACCATCGAAAAATTATCGGTTTCAACCGATATTTACACTCTTGAAAGCAATTTCTTAGTTATTCATGGGATTAAATCTGCAGAAAGTGCAAGCGGAATTGCTAATGTTTTGAAAGAATATAAAGAGTATAAAATTTCGGAACCTGGAATTATTATTTCGAGTGAAAATTACAAAGTAGTTCAAGTTAAAAAGAACATCACTGATTACATTGCTGGTGATTGGTTGAACAAACCAATTGTTCCAATTCAAAGAGATATTTTGATTCCTGTTGCTAAGACTGAAAACAAAAATAAAGAAGCAGGAAAACCAAATAATCAAGTTCAAGATCCTGCCAATAATAGTCAGGCACCTGCATTTAAAGGAAAGCAAAACACCAATACAATTCCGCCAATGGATGTAGATCCAACGGATAGTAATTTAGATAATGCAACCCCTAAATCAGCTAATCCGGGTTTCCCTAAAAAACCATAATTATGTTTGATAAAAAAGCAAAATCCTATACCGATTTATTGGGTAAAACCAACCGAATTGTAGAAGGAACTACAATTAAAGGTGATATTGTTTCTCCTGCCGATTTTAGACTTGACGGACATTTGATTGGAAATTTTGAATCCAAGGGTAAATTGGTAATTGGACCAGCGGGAAGCGTAACCGGAGATGTAGTTTGTGTAAACTGCGATATTGAAGGGAAGTATAAAGGAAAAATTCAAGTAGAGGAATTGCTCAATATAAAATTCAATTCTAGTGTACATGGAGAAGTGTTGTGCGGAAAACTATCTGTAGAACCCGGCGCAGACTTTAGTGCAAGTTGCATAATGCGAAATTCTGAATCTAAACTTCCAAATGAGTCCCCAGTCACCGAAAAGAAAGCCTAATAAATGGTTGGCATTAATAAATATTCCTATTCAAATGGGGGTAGTTATTTTTTTGTTTTCAAAACTCGGAACTTGGTTAGACGAAAAGTATTCCAACCCCAATAATTTATTTGTAAAGATTTTCACTCTTATTGGAGTCGCCTTGGCTTTTTACAACATCAACCGCCAACTGAAAGAAATTAATAAAATGGACAACAATGAAAAGCAGTAAATACAACCCCATATTTGAAGCGTCTGTACTTGCCCTAATCGCTTTTCTTATCCATGAATTATACAATTATTTTATTAGCAACCCCTTAATTACCATTACTTTTAGGTATTCCACCTCTTTTTTATATCTGTTTTATTATTCTTGTTCTATAGTTATACTATTGATCCTTATCAAAATGAAAGAAAAAAATATAGACAGCGTTGGTCAAACCTTTCTATTAGTAACTAGTATAAAAATGGCATTGGCCTATGTATTATTGCATCCAATATTACAGAATACAAGTAAATTAATCACTCCCGAAAAATCAAATTTCTTTTTAATATTTGCTGTGTTTTTAACAATAGAAACGCTTGTAACTATTAGAATGTTGAATAAAAAACAATAATATAGAAAAAGACATCGTTTTTTAGCAAAAAAAATAAAAGTTATACTTTTAAATATTAATTTAAATTGTACTTTTGCACCAAATTTGAGAAAATAAATTAAAGAAATTATCAAATATGTTGTTTTTAAACAAATCACTTCAGTTCTTATTTGCCGCTTTAGTAGCATTTTTTCCTTTATATAGTTCCGCTAATTCTAGCGAAAACGAGCCTGTAAAACAAAAGGTGGAAGAAGTTGCAGCTACCCAAGAAAAAAAAGCAGTATCTGAAGAGGAAGCTAAAGAAGAAGAAAGAAAAGAGTTTATTCAGCATCACTTATTAGATTCGCACGATTTTCACATTTTTTCTTACGGAAAAAATGCTGAGCACAGCGTTGGATTCCCATTGCCAGTTATTCTTTGGGATAATGGAATTCATGTTTTTTCTTCTTCAAAATTTGGTCATGGTGAACATGATGCACCAGCAGAAGATGGCGGAAGCTATTATAAAATTAGCCACCACGACGGTAAAATTTACAAAACGGATGCTAGCGGAGAACTTAAAGAAAATGCAGAAGGACATATTGAAAACCAAAAGCCAATTGACTTATCTATTACCAAAAGTCTTTTTATGATTTTTGTAGTTAGTATATTAATGTTCTTGTTATTTGCTGGATTAGGTAAATCATACAAAAAGAATGGTTCTATAGCTAAAGGAGCTGGACGTTTTTTTGAGCCAATTATCTTGTATATTCGTGATGAAATTGCAATTCCAAATATTGGTGAAAAGCACTATAAAAAATACATGAGTTTCTTATTGACTATATTTTTCTTCATTTGGTTTTCAAACATTTTTGGATTAACACCACTAGGAGTAAATATTACAGGAAATTTAGCAATTACAGGAGCTTTAGCTCTTTTAACATACCTTATTACCACGTTCACTGCTAAAAAAGATTATTGGAAACACATCTTCTGGATGCCAGGAGTTCCTGTACCAATGAAATTTATTTTAGCACCAATAGAATTGCTAGGAACGATCATTAAGCCATTTTCATTAATGATTCGTTTGTATGCAAACATGTTGGCAGGTCACGTGGTATTAATGAGTTTAATTGCGTTAATGTATAAAGCAAACAGCATTGTTGGAAGTCCGTTGGCTTTCTTACTTTCATTTGTATTAACGTTATTAGAAGTTTTAGTTGCGTTGTTACAGGCGTACATATTTACAATGTTGGCCGCTTTATATTTTGGTTCTGCTTCAGAAGAGCACCACCATGATGAGGCACATCATTAATAGTTTTGAATGTTTAATTTTTAATACATATTTTTATGGAAATCCCTAGAATTATTGGAGCAGGATTAGTAGTTATTGGAGCAGGTATTGGTATTGGTAGAATCGGTGGTTCTGCAATGGATGCAATCGCTCGTCAACCAGAAGCTACTGGAAAAATCCAAACAGCTATGCTTATTGCTGCTGCACTTATTGAAGGTATTGGTTTCGCTGCAATTTTTGCATCGTAAATTTTTACAACAAAAGTTGTAACGGTTGGTTACAACTTTTGTTCTTTTTAAAATTAAAAAAATTTAAATACATATATAATGGAAGAATTATTTGGACATATTTCATTAGGCTTATTCATTTTACAAACTGTATTATTCGTTGCATTAATTTTCTTATTGAAAAAATTTGCTTGGAAGCCAATTTTAGATGCAGTTAACGAAAGAGAAGAAGGTATTAAAAATGCTTTACAATCTGCTGAAAGCGCTAAAAAAGAAATGCAAAATCTTAAATCAGATAATGAGAAATTATTAGCTGATGCAAGAGCAGAGCGTGATGCTTTAATGAAAGAAGCTCGTGAAATCAAAGACAAAATGATTAACGATGCAAAAGCAGAAGCACAAGCAGCTGGAGAGAAAATGATTGCGCAAGCTAAAGCATCTATCGAAAGTGAAAAAAATGCAGCTATGGCAGATTTGAAAAATCAAGTTTCTTCTTTGTCATTAGAAATTGCTGAAAAAGTATTAAGAGACGAATTATCTAACAAAGAATCTCAAACTAAATTAGTTG
>JACCDK010165811.1_pt1 | contig 33663 bp, 33 predicted proteins | sample 7445871 | NCBI WGS metagenome assembly JACCDK01 (sample SAMN15323436, study PRJNA562643) | freshwater metagenome | isolation source: river surface water | place: USA:Blue River Watershed | collected 2017-08-15 | reverse complement strand
TGGTGGTGAAAACGAATTCACCGTGCTGATCCGTTGGCTGACGGCCAAAACCGCCAAATCCTTCTTGCAGCGGCAAGTCTCGTGTGTCTGCGGGATGGGCATACTTGCCGTGCGCATTCGCTTGCCAAAACTCGATCATGCCGTCCGGCACAGGCTGACCATCGGCATCCAGTAGTCTTCCGTGAATCGTGATGCGCTTGCCTTCGATGGATGCCGGCGCAAGCTCGCGGGTATTCAACCAGTCAAGACCAATGTGAAGATAAGGACCGACAGTCTGTGAGGGCGTGAGTTGGTGGCTCATGTCAGCGCTCCATTGGTGTGGCATGCTGGCCACGCAGCACAATATCAAACTCCAAGCCCAGCGCAAATTGTGGCTCGGTGAGATCCAGTCTGAAATTTGCGATCATGCGCTGTCGTGCTTTCTCATCGGGCATGCTCTGATAAATAGGATCGAAGGCCAGCAGCGGATCACCAGGGAAATACATTTGCGTCACGAGCCGCGTTGCAAACGCATGCCCGAAGAGCGAAAAATGAATGTGCGCAGGGCGCCAGGCATTGGGATGATTACCCCAGGGATAAGCGCCGGGACGAATGGTAAGAAAGCGATAGTTACCCTGCGCATCTGTCATCGTGCGACCAGCACCGGTGAAATTAGGATCGAGCGGCGCATCGTGCTGATCATTTTTATGCTGATAACGACCCGCAGCATTGGCCTGCCAGATTTCAATCAGCGTGTGGGGCACTGGACGGCCATCTTCATCCAGTACACGACCCGCCACGATAATGCGCTCGCCCAGGGGTTCGCCTGCGTGCTGTCGGGTGAGATCTGCATCCTGCGCCTGGACTCGCTCGTGACCAAATACAGGGCCAGTCAGTTCGGACAGCGATTGCGGTAGCAGTATTAGCGGCTGCGATGGTGAGCGCTTCACTGTTGATGCATACGGCGGATGGAGGTACTCTGGTTGCGCGCCCGGCGCTGCTTTACGATAGGGAAGCAATTCAGACATCGACATTCCTTGTTTACGATTCCCGACGGAGTTTGAATTCTTTGATTGAATGACACGCCGCTGCGTGCCTGCGTTATGCGCTTCTAAGCGTTTATGCGCGCTCAATCACCACGGCAATGCCCTGTCCCACACCAATGCACATGGTGCAGAGCGCGTAACGTCCTCCTGTACGATGCAGTTGATACATCGCTGTCGTCACCAGCCGCGCACCGCTCATACCCAGCGGATGACCAAGGGCAATCGCGCCACCGTTCGGATTGACGCGCGGGTCATTGTCGGCAATGCCCAACTGACGCAAGACAGCCAAACCCTGCGCAGCAAACGCCTCATTGAGCTCGATCACATCCATCTGATTCAAGCTCATGCCTGTCTGCGCCATCAGCTTTTGCACTGCAGGCACTGGACCGATACCCATCACGCGCGGCGCCACACCGGCAGTGGCCATCCCAATCACGCGCGCCTTTGGTGTCAGGCCGAAACGTCTGGCACTGTCTTCATCAGCCAGCAGCAGCGCACACGCACCATCGTTAACACCGGACGCATTTCCCGCAGTGACAGTACCGTCGGGACGTACCACGCCTTTGAGTTTGGCGAGCGCCTCGACGCTGGTTGCACGCGGATGCTCATCATGCATCACCGTCAACGGGTCAGCTTTTTTCTGCGGAATGACAACCGGGACAATTTCATCCGCGAGCACACCCGCGGCCTGAGCAGCGGCGGCCTTGTTCTGACTGGCGACAGCAAACAGATCCTGATCAATGCGACTGATTTGATAATCCGTCGCGACGTTTTCTGCTGTTTCGGGCATCGCATCGACGCCATACAGGGCCTTCATTTGCGGATTAACAAACCGCCAACCGATAGTGGTGTCAAAGATTTGCGCGTTGCGTGAAAACGCAGTATCCGCCTTGCCCATCACGAATGGAGCACGCGTCATGGATTCAACACCACCCGCGATCATCAGATGCGCATCTCCTGACTTGATGGCCCGAGCAGCGGTACCCAACGCATCCATACCGGAGCCACAGAGACGGTTAATCGTCGCCCCCGGCACATCGATAGGCAAGCCAGCAAGCAGCGATGACATTCGCGCCACATTGCGATTGTCTTCGCCGGCCTGATTCGCACAACCAAAAATCACTTCATCAACGGCGCTCCAGTCAACAGTAGGATTACGCTCTTGCAGTGCTCGCAAGGGTGTGGCACCCAGGTCGTCAGCCCGAACATCTTTCAGTGCGCCGCCAAAACGGCCGATAGGCGTGCGTATTGCATCGCAAATGAAGGCATGCTTCATGAATGAATCCCGAATTGAAATGAAATCAAATGAAAAGCCGAGCGCGCTAGCTTACGCGGCCCGCAAAGGCACGCCGGTAATGCGCTGCAGTTCGTCCAGAGTGAGACCCGGCGCCATATCACGCACCATCAAACCGTCATCGGTAATGTCAATCACGGCCAAATCAGTATAAACGCGTGACACGCAACGCATCCCTGTCAGAGGATAGGTACAGCGATCAACGATTTTGCTCTCGCCCGTTTTGGTTTGATGCTCCATCATCACGAATACGCGCTTGGCGCCCGTCGCCAGATCCATCGCGCCACCGACGGCCGGAATTGCATCGGGAGCACCCGTGTGCCAGTTCGCGAGATCACCCGTACGTGAGACCTGAAAGGCACCGAGCACGCAAATATCCAAATGCCCGCCGCGCATCATCGCAAATGAATCGGCCTGATGAAAATACGTACCGCCCGTGAGCAATGTCACGGGCAATTTGCCTGCATTGATCAGATCGCCGTCTTCTTCGCCGGGTGCAGGTGCAGGGCCCATACCCAGTATGCCGTTCTCGCTATGCAGAAAAATATCTTTCGATGCCTCGAGATGATTGGCGACCAGCGTGGGCAAGCCTATACCAAGATTGACGTAGCAGCCCTCGGGAATATCACGAGCAACATGCTGTGCGATTTCATCGCGCGTAAATCGCTTCATTGACCGTCTCCCGGTACGTGCACTACGCGCTGGACAAAAATTCCAGGGGTCACAATCACTTCAGGATCCAGTTCACCCAGCGGCACAACGTGATCGACCTGCGCGATCGTACACTGTGCGGCCATGGCCATGATGGGGCCAAAGTTGCGCGCTGCCTTGCGATAGACAAGGTTGCCCCAGCGATCAGCCTTCCAGGCCTTGATCAGCGCAATATCGGCATGGATTGGCGACTCGAGCACATAGTGGCGTCCATTGATGAGACGCGTCTCCTTGCCTTCGGCGAGCTGAGTCCCATATCCCGTTGCCGTGAAAAATCCGCCGATACCTGCACCTGCTGCACGAATACGCTCAGCCAGATTACCCTGCGGTGTCAATTCCAATTCGATCTTGCCGCTGCGGTAAAGCCCATCAAATACCTGCGAGTCGGTCTGACGCGGAAAAGAACAAATGATTTTGCGCACGCGGCCAGCAGCCAGTAAAGCTGCAAGTCCTGTCTCGCCATTTCCTGCGTTGTTGTTGACGATGGTCAGATCGCCTGCACCCTGAGCGATCAAGGCATCAATAAGGGCACTGGGCATGCCAGCACTGCCGAATCCGCTGATCATCACAGTAGCACCATCGGAAATACCGGCCATCGCAGAGCTCATGTCCGGGGAAATTTTGTCGATCAAACCTGGGTCTCCCGGTGCGCGCGTTGGCACACCAATGTCGCCTCTTGGCAGGCAGCGGGGGAAAGCACAAGTCTGCGTCATTCGCTCCTGCCAGCCCGGGCGGCGGCAGCGCATTCATTGCACCTCTCCCTGCAGCGCAAACGAGGACTGTTCACACAACAAGCCCCGCAGTGTATCCCCGCCATTTCCGCACTGCAAGTTTATGAGCCCGGATCGAGGCCCAGGCAGCTTGAGAGTCAGTCGTCGGCCAACGCGATACCTGTGCCTGTTTCGCAACAGAATTCATCGATTCCTACGCTCAACAAATTGTTCGCTCTCTCTTGGAAGCAACGATTATCAAAAAAGCATGGAGTTCCGTTACGGTAACCCTCCGCCGCGGTCTTTAACAGTTTCCATCCACCGGCACACCCTCAGTTCGATCGACTCCATTCATGAGCGCCCCGACCATGCAGAACTTCTTTCAAGCCAAAACAGACACCACTGATTCCGACCGAACGCCCGAAACAGCGCCTGACAAAGTGCTGACGTCTTCCCCAACCACTCGAGTGCTGACCATTGCGGAGGAAATTGATGCTTTAACAGATCCGAGTTTCATGACCTCGCTTGCTCGGGGTCTGGCTGTCATCAAAGCCTTCAGTGACCAGCGTCGCGCAATGACGATTGCGCAACTCAGTCACAAGACGGGTATCCCGCGCGCTGCTGTGCGTCGCTGCCTCTACACGCTAAAACAACTCGGCTATGCTGACGCGGAGGCAAACAACTTTTATTTGAAACCCAAAATTCTATCGTTGGGCTATTCCTACCTCTCATCTACACCATTGACCATCTCTGCTCAACCGGCACTCAATGAAATCAGTCGTGAACTCAATGAGTCCTGCTCATTGGGCGTCCTTGAGGACCATGAAGTCATTTATATTTCTCGTTCACAAAGTTCTCGCGTGATGTCCGTCGCCTTAAATGCAGGCAGTCGCATACCCGCCTACTGTTCTTCCATGGGTCGCGTACTACTTTCCACGTTTTCGGAAGACGAGCTCTCCGCCTATTTTTCAGCAGTTCGCATGGTCGCCTTTACCGATCGTACCGTCACTGAGGAAAGTCAATTACGCGACATATTGAATGACGTACGACAGCGTGGTTACGCCATTGTGGAGGAAGAACTCGAAATAGGTCTGCGATCCATCGCCGTCCCGGTACGTGGCGCCTCGGGAATGCCTGTCGCTGCGCTCTGCATCGGCGCTCAGGTGGGCCGCGCAGATCGATCACAACTCGAGCAGGGATTTCTGCCTCTATTGCTGAATACCGCCAGCGATTTATCCGTCTTGCTTCCCTGACCAAGATCCATTTTTCAGGCCGGACGGGTTCGCGCACGGAATACTACCGGCGCACTTCCCGTCTGCCTCTTGAAAAAACGTGTGAAATAGGCGGGATCTGAAAACCCCAGCGCATCCGAGATGTCCTTGACTGGCATTGAGGTATAAATCAGATAACGCCTTGCCTCGAGTCCCATGCGCGCGTGAATCAGGGCCAACGCAGAATCACCCGTCAACTGGCGACAAAGAGCATTCAGATGCGCAGCGCTGATGCCCAAACTGCTTGCGTAAAAATCCAAAGGGTTTTGCTGCGCATAATTCGTTTCAATCAATTGCGAAAATTTAGCCAGATGTTCGCGCCCTCGCGCCAAGGGCGAGTCATCCCCCCGTGCCGGCAAAAGCCTCGATAACCAGATCAGCAACGATACCAACTGCGCCTCAATGAGCAGACCGCGGTGCTTATCGCGACCCACATACGCTTCATGCATCGCATGAAATGCCGCCTCGATATGATTTTTATCGGCACCGGATTTGAGTGTACAAACCACGGGGGTACTCATCGCGTGCAATGCCGGCCCCAGATCCGGTTGCAAACGCTGAAAAAATGCATACGCGAGCGTAATGACCTCGCCATCTGCATCCGGAGAAAACCGGAAACCATGCACGCAATGCTGAGGCAGCAGCAGCACCTGCCCGCCCGATAAATCCGCCAGACGGCCATCGAGCTCGACGCTGGCCTTGCCCCGAGCCAGCCACAGCATCTGAAACAGACCGTGGTGCCGATGCGGCTGGATCTCCCAATTGTGCAAGCGGCTGCGCGAGGCAATGGACTCGCAGTGCACCAGATCAGGCGCGAGCTCGGGCGCCTTCTCCCCATACAAATGGTAGACAGGCACCGTGGAGAGCATGGATTTTTTACCAGCCATCAGAAATCAGAGATTCGCCAAAATTCCTCGGAATGTACAAGTATTACATGGGAAAGTCTATTCCATTGCAATCAGGCAAGGCGGATCATGATTGTTTGAAAAGTGAGCGCCATTTGCGCTGCCGGAGACAAATTCATGAGAACTCAGGTCGCCATCATCGGTGCCGGACCGTCAGGCTTGCTGCTCGGTCGCCTGCTGGAATTACAAGGCATAGACAACATCATCATTGAGGCCAAGTCGCCCGATTACGTACTCTCGCGCATACGCGCCGGCGTGCTGGAACAAGGTACGCAAAACCTGCTGCGAGAAGCCAAGGTTGGCGAGCGCATGGATCGCGAAGGTCAGGTGCACGAAGGCTTCGCCCTGTCCTTTCTGAATCGGGTTGAACGCATCGACCTCAAGGCGCTTACCGGGGGCAAAACCGTGATGGTCTATGGCCAGACCGAAGTCACCAAAGACCTGATGGCGGCACGTGAAGCTTCTGGCAGCGTCAGCATCTACGAAGCCGATGACGTAACGCTTCATGATTTTTATGGCGACCAGCCCTCGGTGACCTACACAAAAAATGGACAAGTTCACAGAATCGAATGCGAGTACATCGCGGGCTGCGATGGTTTTCACGGTATCGCACGCAAATCGGTACCCAGCGATGCGATACGCCTGTTCGAGCGCGTCTACCCGTTTGGCTGGCTAGGCATACTGTCACGCACGCCGCCTGTTGCACATGAGCTGATTTATGCCAATCATGAACGCGGCTTTGCCTTGTGCAGCATGCGCTCCGAGTCGCTGTCGCGCTATTATGTGCAATGCGATCTGAATGACACCACTGACGCATGGTCGGATGGGCGCTTCTGGGATGAATTACGATCGCGACTGCCCGCAGACACCGCCAGCGATCTGGTGACTGGCCCCTCTATTGAAAAGAGCATCGCCCCGCTCCGCAGCTTTGTGGCTGAACCCATGCAATTTGGTCGCCTGTTTCTGGTCGGTGACGCAGCCCACATCGTGCCGCCGACAGGCGCAAAAGGTCTCAACCTAGCGGCCAGCGATGTCTACACGCTCTATCACATCCTGACTCAGCGTTACCATCGAGGCCGACTGGATTTGATAGAGAAGTATTCGGAAATCTGCCTACGGCGCATATGGAAGGCTGAACGCTTTTCATGGTGGATGACGTCGATACTGCACAAGTTTTCGGACGACCCCTTCAACCAGCGCATTCAGGAAGCCGAACTTGATTACTACACCAGCTCGCTCGCTGGCCAAACCACGATAGCGGAAAACTATGTAGGACTGCCCTACGAACCCATAGCGTGAAGAGGGTTGATATTAGGGAAACCCTGGACACCCCCTTGATATAGCGAGTGCCGCTTGGCGATGTGGCGGCCCATAAAACTTGTTTAATCATCGTTTTCTTGGCTATCCGCATCTAAATCGGTTAAATTTATTACCAAACCATCAACGAGAACTGTAATGAGCCAGCCCATGACCATCGTGTCACCGACCACGACGATCAATGTCAGCGCCCTGAAAGCAAGCTGTTCAGCTTGCAGCATGCACCAGCTCTGCCTGCCCATGGGTCTGGGTGAAGCTGATATACACAAACTCGATGAGATTATTGGTCGTCGTCGCAAAGTACCCAAGGACACTCTGTTGTACCGTATGGGTGATCCGTTCACGAATCTGTACGCGATACGCCTGGGTCATTTCAAGACCTATCAAGTGAGCCCCAACGGTGATCAGCAAATCACTGGATTTCAGATGGCAGGGGAATTGCTCGGCATGGATGCGATTAGCACAGAGCGCCATCATTGTGATGCGATGGCATTGGAGGATAGTGAAGTCTGCGAGATTCCTTTCTCGCGTCTGGAGGAATTATTCGGCACCATACCGACGCTGCTGCATCATTTCCATCGCATCATGAGTCAGGAAATCACACGTGAGCAAAATGTAATGCTCTTGCTCGGCAATATGCGTGCCGAGCAGCGCTTTGCTGCTTTCCTCGTGAATCTATCCTCACGCTATGCAGCACGCGGCTATTCTCCCTCCATCTTCCAGCTGCGGATGTCGCGTGAAGAAATCGGCAATTATCTGGGCTTGACGATTGAGAGTATCAGCCGTCTACTATCACGACTGAAAAAACAAGATCTGATTCGAGTGGCGAATCGAGAAATCGAATTGATCGATCCAGTACGACTCAGGGCCATCGCCGCCGGCACGGAAGTCTGCAGCTGATCTGTGCGGCGCAAGGCGGGTTAACGGAGCGTCGTTCGCTTTACCGCCATGATAGCTGCGTTGTCGCCTTCCTAAAAAGGTGGCTGGCTGGGTGTTTCGGTGCGCACCAGATAAAGACTCAGCATGCTGGCGAGTGCACCAAAACTCCAGAAAAAGAAAAAACCAATCGTATAGGCTGCGATCGGTGGCAGATCGATATGTCCACCCACCATCATCAGGTCGGCAGGATCAAACATCGAAAAGAAAAATCCCTCGGCCATGATCGCTGCCATGAATGAAGGCCATAGTACCGCCATCGCCAGTTTCAGCATTTATTCCCCTCCTCTCGCATTCCGGTCTGCGCTTGGCACAGCCTGAATGTCAGTATTTTTTTGCTGCGGCCATGCCCAGTCGCCATGCAAGCGCCAAGTGCGGGCCGTATCTTCAAGTTGAACCTGCCAGAGTGCGCGCTCAAGCAGCGGCAAGCCGATTGAAAAATTGCCCTGTCCATCCGGGAGTGCAACCAGCCGCAGATCTTTTGCCGGCACGGTCGGATGTATCAGTAGCAGGCTCAGCGCCGCAGTATCTTCTATGCCACGTACCTGACCGAGCAGGGTTCCGGTCGCCGCATCAAAACGCAGTGTCAGCGACAAGCCCATGGATCCTGCCACCCGATCACGACGCAGATCCTGATTGATGGCCTTGCCCTGCTTGTAATAGTCATCAACCACCAGCGCATCTGCGCCTGAAAATGAAATCCACATGGTGATCGCACCGGCAACCAGCACGGTTGCTGGCCCGGCCATTAACAGCCAGGGCCAGCGGTGGCGATACCAGGGTTCGGGACGCGAGCTCATCGTGGTTGAAGTATGCATGATCTTTCCCGGTCAGCGCGGCACGAAGAAAACAGCTTTTTCACTCACCTGCACATCAGGATTTTCTGTATCAGTAATCGTGACAAAGATCTTGTTGGATCCTTTCTCGCCCACGCCCGCAGGAATGCGAATGTTGATGGGCACACCCCGAGACTCAGTCGGTGCCAATGCAATATCACTTCTACCTTGCAAAGCAATGCCATCAATACCAGACACACTGATGCGATAACGATGTGCGATTTCTTCCGTATTCATGATCTGCAAACGATAGACATTTTCAATCATGCCATCTTCGATCTCGCGCCCCATCGATCCGCGATCGCGAATCACATCCATTTTCAGCGGTGTTCTGTTGAGTAAAGTGCCGACAAAAACCGATACGATGGCAAGTAGCACTAAGGTATAAATGATGACGCGCGGACGAAAGGCGTGACGCAGTATCTGATCAGTCGACCAGCGATAAGTCATTGCGTGATCGGTCCAGTAGCGAACCAGACCTCGCGGCGCGCCGATCTTGTCCATCACGCTATTGCAGGCATCAACACAGGCGGCACAACCGATGCATTCGTACTGCAGTCCCTTGCGGATATCGATACCAGTCGGGCATACCTGCACGCACATGGAGCAATCGATGCAATCGCCCAGCGCTTTTCCCGAACCCGGATCGGATTTATTGCGTGCACCACGGGGCTCACCTCGTTCCTGATCGTAGGTAATGATCAGGCTGTCCTTGTCGAACATCGCGCTTTGGAAACGCGCATACGGGCACATGTATTTACACACCTGCTCGCGCATCCAGCCCGCATTGCCATATGTAGCAAACGAGTAAAACAACACCCAGAACCATTCCCATGGACCGAGACCCAATGACATGACCTCGGCGGCCAATACATGAATCGGCGTGAAGTAGCCAACAAAGGTAAAACCGGTCCACAAGGCGACCGCACCCCAGCTCAGGTGTTTGGCAAACTTGCGCAGGAATTTGGCCGCCGATGCAGGCTGGCGATCCAGGCGCATGCGCGCACTGCGGCTGCCCTCGATCTTTCGCTCTATCCACATGAAGATTTCGGTATACACCGTTTGCGGACAGGTAAAGCCACACCAAACACGACCGAAAATCGCTGTGAACAGAAACAGCGAGTAGGCACAAATGATCAGAAGCGCCGCAAGATAAATGAAATCCTGCGGCCAGAGCACGATACCGAAAATATAAAATTTACGCGCACCAAGATCGAAAAGAACAGCCTGCCGGCCGTTCCAGTGTAGCCAGGGCAAGCCATAAAACAGCAGCTGAGTGGCCCAAATAAAAAACCACCGCAGGCTGGCATAGCGTCCCTGAACTTCGCGCGGATAAATTTCCTCCCGCGCGGCGTACATTTTGACGACCGCAACTTCAGGTGATGCACTCTCCATCGATTACTTCTCCATGGCCAGCGTCGGGGTGTTTGACAAGCCCCAGACATAAGACGCCAGCAGATGCACCTTCGCCTCGCCCAGGAATTCACCAAAAGCCGGCATCACATTGTTGCGACCACCGCGTATGGTTTCCATGATCGTTGCAACACTGCCACCATATAACCAAGTCTTGTCGGAGAGATTGGGTGCACCTAAAGCAGGATTGCCCTTGCCTTCGGCACCATGACACGCCACGCAGGCACCAAATTTTTCTTTGCCAAACGAGGCCTTGATCGGATCCGACGCTGAGCCCGACAACGAGAGCACGTAGTGCGCAACATGTTCGATGTCTTTATCAGCTCCGATAGCGGCGCCCATAGGCGGCATGATGCCATTGCGCCCTTTGAGCAAGGTTGTCTTGATCGTCTCAGGATCGCCGCCATACAACCAGTCACCGTCAGTCAGATTGGGATAGCCCTTGTTTCCACGCGCATCAGAGCCGTGGCACTGCGCGCAGTAGGTCAGAAACAAACGCTGTCCGATCGCTTTGGCTTGCGGGTCTGCCGCAAGCTGCTTCATGTCCGTATTCTGGAACTTAGCGAAGAGCGGACCATATTCGGCATCCGCTACTTTGAGTTCTTCCTGATACTCGCCACGCGAACTCCAGCCCAGCTTGCCTGCAAAGCTGCCCAGTCCCGGATAGAGCGAAAGGTAAATGAAACCGAAAACGATGGTGATATAGAACAGCCACATCCACCAGCGCGGCATGGGATTATTGAGTTCTTCAAGACCTTCATCCCAAGTATGGCCTGTAGTTTCGACCTTGCCGTCTTTCGAGAGTTTCGCCTTGAAGCTCGCCTGCGACCACAACAACCAGGCGCAACCAATCACTGAGAGTATCGTCAGCACGGCGATGTAGATACTCCAAAATCCGCTCGTAAAATCAGCCATGATGATGCTCCTGCTCTTTGATATTCATTGTTTCCTCATCGGCGAAAGGCAGCATCGCTGCTTCCTCGAAATCGGATTTTCTGCTTGCGCTGTAGGCCCAGACCACGATACCGATAAAAGTCAGCATGCAGATCACGGTCACGATGCTGCGTGCATCTGAAATCAGTTCAATCATTGACATGATTACCTCCGCGACTTGATCTGTATGCCCATACCCTGAAGGTAGGCCACCAGTGCATCCAGCTCGGTCTTGCCCTCCAGTTCTTTCGGTGCGTTGGCAATCTGCTCATCCGAATACGGATCACCCAGACGCTTGAGTGCTTTCAGGTGCAGCACAATGCTGTCGGCATCCAGATTAGTTTTTGCGAGCCACGGATAAGCGGGCATGTTCGATTCGGGCACCAGATCACGCGGATTGTTCAGGTGCGCGCGATGCCAGTCATCGCTGTAGCGCCCACCGACACGTGCAAGATCTGGTCCTGTGCGTTTGGAGCCCCACTGGAATGGGCGGTCGTAGACGAATTCGCCCGCCACCGAGTAGTGCCCGTAACGCTCGGTCTCTGCACGGAAAGGACGAATCATTTGTGAGTGACAGTTGTAGCAGCCCTCGCGCACATAAACATCACGACCGGCGAGCCGGAGCGGACTGTAGGGGGTCAGACCCGCCACCGGCTCAGTCGTGGACTTTTGAAAAAACAGAGGAACGATTTCGACCAAGCCGCCGATGCTGACCACCAAAATTACCAGCAGTATCAGCAGGAGTGGTTTGCGTTCAATTTGGTCATGGGTAAATTTCATCAAATTCTCCTGATCTCAGGCGTGAGCCCCAGCAATCACCGGGATGCGCGCATCCGCCGGCTGCCCGCCAGACACCGTCTTGAAGGTGTTGTACGCCATGATCAGCATGCCGGCCAAATACAGCAGGCCACCGGCCATACGAATAACGTAGTAAGGGAAGGTAGCTTTCACACTTTCGACGAAGCTGTAGGTCAGCGTGCCATCGTCATTCACCGCGCGCCACATCAAGCCCTGCATGACACCCGCAATCCACATCGAAGCGATGTACAACACAATGCCAATCGTCGCCACCCAGAAATGCCATTCGATCAGGCGCACACTCCACATTTCTTTTTTGCCTGAGAGACGTGGCAACAGGTAATAGATCGAACCCATCGACACCAGACCCACCCAGCCCAGTGCGCCCGAGTGCACATGGCCCACGGTCCAATCGGTGTAATGCGAGAGTGCATTGACAGTCTTGATCGACATCATCGGACCCTCGAAGGTAGACATGCCGTAGAAGGACAGCGAGACCACCAGAAATTTCAGAATCGGATCATTGCGTAATTTATGCCACGCACCTGAGAGCGTCATGATGCCGTTGATCATGCCGCCCCAGCTTGGCGCGAGCAAAATCAGCGAAAACACCATGCCAATGGATTGCGCCCAGTCAGGCAGCGCGGTGTAATGCAGATGGTGCGGGCCAGCCCACATATAGGTAAAGATCAGCGCCCAGAAGTGCACGATAGACAGGCGATACGAAAACACCGGACGCTCGGCCTGCTTGGGAATGAAGTAATACATCATGCCGAGGAAGCCTGCGGTCAGAAAGAAGCCCACCGCATTGTGGCCGTACCACCACTGGATCATCGCATCCTGCACACCGGTATAGGCCGAGTAGGATTTGGTCAGCGTAGCGGGCATCGCCGCCGAGTTCACGATATGCAGAATTGCGACGGTCAGAATGAAAGCACCATAAAACCAGTTCGCGACATAGATGTGGGATGTTCTGCGTTTCCATAGCGTGCCGAAAAAAACCACTGCGTACGATACCCACACCAGCGCGATCAGGATATCGATGGGCCATTCGAGTTCGGCATATTCCTTGCCCGAGGTCATACCCAGAGGCAGCGTGATCGCCGCAGCGACAATGACCAGTTGCCAGCCCCAGAAGGTGAACGAAGCCAGCGCGTCGGAAAACAGCCTGACCTGACAGGTACGCTGCACTACGTAGTAGGAAGTGGCAAACAAGGCCGAGCCGCCGAAGGCAAAGATCACCGCATTGGTATGCAATGGTCGCAAGCGACCATACGTCAGCCAGGCGGTATCAAAATTCAGCGCAGGAAACGCTAGCTGGGCAGCGATGATCACCCCCACCAGCATGCCCACCACGCCCCACACTACGGTCGCGATCGCGAACTGCCTGACCACACGGTAGTTGTAGTTGAGTGCTGTGTCCACAAAAACTCCCCTTGGTTTACGACGAAGATAGACGCAGGGTACGTTTCAGCTAGGCAAATTTCCTTGACTTGAGTCAAATTTGACCCGATGGGTCACAGAGCAAAAACAGGCTAATCGAGTGATAGTGCGGCTTTACCGAACAGTCACTCGACGCACTACCCGGTCTCGCCCGTCGGGTACCGCTGTGCAAGTGAGATGAATATGCAGACCAAAGGGAGCTCAATCGTGCTTGTCTGACGTTTCCGAGGGTCGATCGTCATCCTGCAAAATCCGCATGCCCGGGCCGTCAAGATCATCAAACTGGCCGCTGTCCATCGCACGAAAAAAAATCCATAACGCGATAAATACGACGATGACCGACAGCGGTATCAGCAAGTAGAGTGATTCCATCAATGCACCTTTCGCATGACTGGCGATATGCGTTCAAGCCGCAACGCATTCGCAACCACCAGCGCAGAACTGAGCGACATACCTAATCCTGCCATCCAGGGTGTCAGAAATCCAAACGCAGCCGCTGGAATGGCCAGCAGATTGTAAAGCGTTGCCCAGGCAAGGTTCTGCCGGATCACCCGCATGCAGGCCGCGGCTGCATCGGCAGTATCCAACAGCAGAGATAACTGCGCATGAATCAGTACGGCATCGGCATGCGACTGCGCCAATGCCGCGCCTGACCCCATCGCAAAAGAGACATCCGCACCACGCAATACGGCAGCGTCATTCATGCCATCACCTACCATCACCACCACTGCGCCTTGCTGCTGCAATCGCTGAACATAGGCCAGCTTTTGGTCGGGCAGCATGCCGCCGTGCGCCTCATCCATCTGCAGCGATGCAGCAACCTGATGAACAATGACTGGCGAATCGCCTGACAGCAAAACCACACGACGCTTCTGCGACCGAAAATGGTTCACCACCTGTAATGCATTTGGCTTCAAGGTATCGGTAAACGCAAAACGGGCGACCCAGCCCGAATGACTGCCAAGATGAACGTAACTCACGTCAGGCTCATCGACCGACCTCTGAATGTCTGCACTCCCGGAAATTTCAGCAACAAACGCTGATGTACCCAGCCGATAGAGCTGATCACCGATTCGGGCTTCCAAACCTTGCCCTGCGTGATGCTTAACCTGATCCACCTGTATTGCAGCTACAGATTCATTACGAGCAGCGAAAATAATCGCCTGCGCTAATGGATGCGCACTACCCGCTTCCATTGCGGCGGCCATACCCAGAACGGTGTCTCGCCCCAAGCTGCCCAACATCTCGAGTGCTTGTAGCTGCGGTCGACCTTCCGTTAATGTGCCTGTTTTATCGAAGACCACATGCGTGGCGCGATGCAGCGTTTCAAGCACATGAGGCTGCATCACCAGTACACCCTGACGCAGCAAACGATCAGTGGCTGCCGCCAGCGCCGAGGGTGTTGCCAGCGACAAGGCGCAAGGACACGACACCACCAGCACTGCAATCGCAATCGACCAGGCGCGTGAGGCGTCATGCCAGAGCCAGAAAAAGAAAACGCTCACAGCGAGTAGCAGCAACGCCGCCACAAACCCTGCAGCGACCTTGTCTGCCCAATGCGCGATCGCAGGCTTGCCTAGTCCCGCGCGCTCTATCATGCGTATCAGTGACGCCAGTGTGCTCTCTTTGGCGACGCGCTCGACGCGCAATATAACGGGCTGAAGCGTGTTGACTGCGCCGCCAACGACCTTCTCACCAACATGTCGTGCCTGCGGCTGGCTCTCACCTGTCAGCAGCGACATATCCAGCGCCGTATCGCCTTCGATGATCACACTGTCGGCGGCAATCGAATCACCGGGCTTGGCAACGATCACATCACCCGCGCGCAATTGCGCTGCAGGTACCCGGCTTGCCTCGCGACTATTCGGATAATCTTTCAGCAGCCATGCTGCATCGGGCAGCGCATGTTGCATGGTTTCGAGCGAAGCTGCAGCACGACGACGCGCCACCAGTTCCAGATAACGACTGGCGAGCAGCAGAAAAATGAACATGGTCACCGAGTCAAAATACACGTCGCCCTCACCAGCGACCGTAGACCAGACGCTGCCTGCGAAAGCCGCCGCAATACCCAAGGCGACCGGCACATCCATACCCGCGACTTTGCGACGAAGATCAGCCCATGCGCCCTGAAAAAAAGGCTGTGCCGAATATAAAACGGCCGGCAGCGTCAGCACCAGACTGGCCCAGCGCATCAGTTGCGCCATGTCGGTCTCGATACTGCCCGCTTCGGCAAAGTACGCAGGCACTGCGTACATCATGACCTGCATCATCGACAGACCAGCCACAAATAAGCGCTTGAACATCTGCCGCGCATTTTTACGCAGCATTTCACCGTGCTGAATGGGATCAAAAGGATAGGCGACATAACCCACTTCGCGCACTGCTTCGAGAATGACACTGGGCTTGCATTGCGCCGCATCCCAGCTCACCTGCAGTTTTTCTGTTGCGACATTTAAATTTGCGAACTGCAAACCCGGTACTTGAGACAGACGCTTTTCAATCAACCAGACACAGGCAGCACAACGGATACCCTCGATCGAGAGCGTCGTCTCTGCCTTGCCGTTCTCGCCCTGAAATTGCGAAGCCAACTCGGGTGCATCGTACAAACCAAGCACATCAGGCACGATTTCCGCTGCGCCGGCGGGCAAACTCTGACGCGTTCGGTAGTAATCGGTGAGTCCGTTATCGACGATGGCTTGCGCCACCGCTTCGCAACCGGGACAGCACATAGGCTGCGCCACGGCCTCAATGACCACCGACCATGCAGTGCCTGCCGGGACCGGCAAGCCGCAATGAAAACAATCGCGGGATATGAGACTCATCGGGAAACCGCCGGCGTCATGCACACCGCATCCAGCCAGTCGTGCGATATACCTGTAGCTGCGCGAAACAAACCCAGCAAACCAAACAGCAGCACCAGCAGACCCGCCAGACGCCGGACAGCGGTCTTTTGCAGGAAGGCCTGCACGGACGTCCCGAGTACACCGATGATGAACAACAAGGGCAGCGTCCCCAAACCGAAGGCCAGCATGACCATTGCACCCTGCATAGCAGAACCGGTCAGCAAAGCCGTCATCAAAACGCTGTAGACCATGCCGCAAGGTACCCAGCCCCAAAATCCCCCAAGGGCTACTGCCTGCCAGACTTGAGTCACCGGCAGTAACCGGCGCATCAACGGCTGCACACGACGCCATGCGAACTGCGCGATAGCCTCGAGATGACTGAGTCCATGCCATACATTCATCAGCGTCAGACCCAGCGCCACCAGCATCAGGTTCGCCAGCCAGTAACCCGCAGTCTGCAACGCGACCAGATGGAGCAGCGCAGGCACACTGCCCAGCAAACCGGCAAATGCACCCGCGAGCATATAGCTGCCAATCCGACCAACATTAAAAGCGAGCACGCGCGGACCACCATCAGCGATGATGCTGAAACGGCGGTTTTCGGTAGCGATGGCGACGGGAAAAGCCCGGTGGCGCGGCGTTGCGATGGAAAACGCACTGACGATGCCACCGCACATACCCACACAATGCACACCACCCAGAAGACCCACCAGAAAAATCGGCAGAAGTGAAAGCGTCGTCAATGGGCGAAATCAAATGGTGAAACTGGAATCTGTCTCGTCAGGTCAATACCAACACCGCAAACGGCCCAATGAGATAAGTTCTTATAGCGTACGGGAATAGCGTTGCGACTCCGATTGTAACCGCCGCGCTTGCTGCAGATGGCGATCGAAGACCATACAAATATTTCGGATCAGCAGCCGGCCCTTCAGACTGACCGTAATCCAGTCATCGTCCATGGTGAGCAGACCCAGCTCGGCGAGTTCATGGAGCTGTTCAATCTCCTGCGCGAAATAAGCAGAAAAGCTGATCGGATAGGCCTGTTCCAGTGAACGCAGCGAAAGCTCGAAATTACACATCAACATCTGAATGATGAAGCGTCGCAGTACATCATCCATGGATAATTTGTAACCACGGGCTACCGGCAGCTCTCCCTGATCAAGACGATCGTAGTACTCATCGAGTGTTTTGACATTCTGGCTGTAACACATACCCACGGAGCTGATAGCCGACACACCACAGGCAATCAGATCCGCATCGGCATGGGTAGAGTAGCCCTGAAAATTGCGATGCAAGCGACCCTGCCGCTGTGCGACCGCCAGCTCATCATCGGGTTTGGCAAAATGATCCATGCCGATATAGACATAGCCAGCATCATTGAGGCGCTGTATGCACAGCGCCAGCATCTCCAGCTTGATATCTGAGCTGGGCAATTCTGTCTCATGAATGCGGCGCTGCGGTTTAAACAGATGAGGCAGATGCGCGTAGTGATACACGGCGATGCGATCCGGATTGGCGGCGATCACCTTGGTGAGCGTTTCGCTCATGGACTGCACCGTCTGTTTGGGCAAGCCGTAAATCAGATCGATACTGATTGACCGGAAGCGCGCCTCGCGGGCAGCACGAATCACGGCCAGCGTCTGCGCTTCAGGCTGTATACGATTGACCGCCCTCTGTACCTCGGGATCGAAATCTTGCACACCCAGACTGATGCGATTGAATCGGCACTGCCTCAGCTTGCGTACACGATCCGGTGACACGCTGCGTGGATCGACTTCGATCGAATATTCACCTGCATCATCATCAGCAAAAACAAACCATCGCCGCAGATGCTGCATCAGATCGTCCATTTGCGCATCGGACAAATAAGTGGGCGTACCGCCACCGAAGTGCAACTGCTCGACCTGATTGAAACCAGAGAACAATTTGCCCTGCATCTCCACTTCGCGCTTCAGATAGTCGAGGTAGATGGCAGCTTTCTCTCGATTTTTGGTGACGATCTTGTTGCAGCCGCAGTAGTAGCAAACCGTGTCGCAAAAAGGAATATGAAGGTAGAGCGACAGCGGATAGCGACCACCCCGCGAACGCGCCTGCGTGACTGCCTGAAGATAATCGCGATAGCCAAAGCTGTCGCTGAATCGATCTGCGGTCGGATAAGACGTGTAACGTGGGCCGGACTGCGTGAGCCGGCTGATCAGGTCAGCATCAAATTCGACATGCTGCAGGTGATGTGGGGGCAGTGTAGAAACCATCATTGTCCTCGCTCCGCGCTTCTCGCCTCTGGACTGAGCGAGTTTCAGGCGATTCGGAGTCTACGGACGCGTGCCTGCGATTACCTTGACCTAAGTCAAAATTGACCGGGCGCAATCCGGGAATACGATTTCAGCGTAGCGGCAATCTGAGCTCGATAGTACCGGTCCCGGGCTGACTTTGGATTTCAAAGCCTAGATTTTTTGTTAACTCAATCAGCGCATGATTGTCGCTCAGTGCCTCGCCGACCATCATGTGCGTACCTCGCTGACGAAAATACGCAATCAGCTTGGCCATCAGCATCTGCCCCAGACCCAGACCTTTGAGATCGGAGCGAATGACGATGGCAAATTCGGCATTGTTATTGTCCGGATCCGCCACCGCACGCACCACGCCTAGCGTCTCATCGGTGCCATCGTCGCCGGGTCGGACGGCGACAAAAGCCATCTCGCGGTCATAATCAATCTGTGTCATGCGCGCCAACTGAGAAGGCTGCAGTTCGCGCATATGAATGAACATGCGAAAACGCACATCGACAGGATCAAGCGCGCTGAAGAACCGCAGATGCCCGTCGCCGTCCTCCGGTCTGATAGGCCGCAATGTCAATTCACTGCCACGCCATTGCACGACCTCTTCCAGCGACTGCGGATAAGGACGAATCGCGAGACGATCATGCGGATGACGCAACTGCTGAGGCTTGAGCAACACACGTGCATCAAGTGCGATCACACCACGAGCATCGGCCAGCAACGGGTTGATATCCAGTTCGGCTATCTCGGGTAATTCAGCAGCCAGATGGGCGACCTGAATCAGCACCCGACTGATCGCATTCATGTCGGCGGCTGGCCGATTTCGATAGCCTGCAAGCAGTTTCGACACCCGAGTACGCATGATCGTGTCTCGCGCCAGCACATCATTCAGCGGTGGCAAGGCTAGCGCATGATCCTGTAAAACTTCGACAGCAATACCGCCCTGACCAAACAGAAGCACAGGGCCAAAAATCGGATCCGAGGTGATGCCAACGATCAGCTCATGCGCATCAGGCCAACGTATCATCTGCTGCACAGAAAAACCAAGAAGCTTCGCATCGGGCCGTAACAACCCGAGTCGTTGTTGCATCGCCCCTGCTGCCTCTTTCACAGCGGCGCCAGATTCCAGATCCAATGCCACGCCGCCGACTTCAGTTTTGTGCGAAATATCGGGAGAGAGCAACTTCACGGCGACCGGAAATCCTATGGCCTCTGCCAACACCGCTGCCTCCTCAGGCGAAAGTGCAATGCGTGTTTCTGCAATCGGTATGTGACAGGCTTGCATCAGCAGTTTGGCTTCAGGCTCAGTCAGCATCATCCGGCCTTCGGCCAGTGCGTGGTCGATCACAGCGCGCGCGACTGACAAATCCAGATCATCAAAAGGCCTACCTGCCGACGGCACTTGCATCAGTAATCGCTGATTGCGTTTGTATTCCACCACTTGCATGAAACCCTGTACAGCATCCTCGGGCGTACTAAAGTGTGGCAAGCCTGCCTGCGAAAATATCTGACGCGCCTCGCCCACTGACGCACCGCCCATCCAGCATGCGATAACGTGATGTCGGGATTGCTGCATCACCGGCGCCAGCGCGCGCGCAATCTCTGCGCTTGGCACAATCGCGGTCGGCGCATGAATGAAAAGTACTGGATTCGAAGGCTGATGCTCAAGCAAGATGGCAAGAGCCTGCTGATATCGGGTGATCGGTGCATCACCAATAATGTCGATCGGATTGCCTCGCGACCAGTTGGACGGCAACACCTTATCGAGAGCGGCAATGGTTTTTTCGGACAGTGTGGCGAGTTTTCCACCCGAGAGCATGAGTGCATCGGTGGCCATCACACCAGGCCCACCACCGTTGGTCAGAATGATCAGCGACTCACTGTCCAAGGGCCGCGCTCTTGCGAGTGTCTCAACTGCATCAAACAAGGCCTCGGTGGTCAGCACACGCAGCAGACCAGCGCGACGAATTGCCGCGTCATACACGGCATCATGGCCTGCAAGCGCGCCGGTGTGTGAGGCCGCAGCACGCGCCCCTTCCGGCACGCGACCTGCTTTAAGAATCACGACCGGCTTGTTGCGTCCTGCGGCACGCGCGGCAGACATGAATTTACGAGCATTTCGAATGTCTTCCACATAAAGCAGAATGGATTGCGTATGCGGATCGTTTGCCAGAAAATCAAGTACATCGCCAACATCGACATCGCTGGCATCTCCGAGCGAAATGAAATGTGAAAAACCAATATCGCGCGCTCTCGCCCAATCAAGCACTGCGGTGACCAGTGCTCCTGACTGCGATACAAACGCCACTTTGCCCGGCAGTGCATCCGTTGGTGCAAAACTGGCATTGAGTTGCAAAGTGGGGACCAGCAGACCAACACAATTCGGTCCAAGAATACGAAACACATCCGGCTTTGCTGCATCAAGCATCGCCTGCTTATGCGTGCGGCCATCACCATGATCGCCGTCCATGCCCGCCGTCAAAACCACGGCAGCGCGGGTTCCGCGCTGCGCCAGCTGCGTAATCAATCCGGGGACAGCGGCAGGTGGCGTTGCGATCACAGCCAGCTCGGGTGTGAGCGGCAGGCTTGCTATGTCCGGATACACTGGCCATTCCCGCAGACGTGTTAGACGAGGATTAACCGCCATCAGCGTGGCATCACCTTTTACTACATACCCTCTCGACAGATTGGTCCAAACTGTGGCGCCCACACTATGAGGTCGATCACTGGCGCCGACCAACACCACCGATTTGGGCGAAAAGAGATATTGCAGATTACGCAGGCTCATGGGGCGATGATAGTGATATTCATGAAATCCGAGGAGCTGATTAATTGACTTGAATCAAAAATTTCGAAGTCGCAGCAGCGATCACGCTATCTGGTACTGGACGCTGTTGGTGATAACTCTTAGAGTTGAAATAAGTTATTCAATCCCGGTAAAACGCAAAGGTCTGATCTGTGTTGATCATGCAAAGCTTGGGTGATCGCATACACAATGAAAGACGCTGGATCCCGGCCTGCGCCGGGATGACTTTTTTAAGCGCTGATGGACTCAAATTCGTCATCCCGACGCAAGGGTGTAGCGGGGGTTTCAGACCGCATGCGGTCTGCCCGCGAAACGGTAATGGCGTACTCGCCAATACGCGCCCTGCAAGGGGGGATCCAGTGTCTTTAATTTGCCGAAGTACCTTAAAAGGTGAGCCACGATGAATTTCAAAACTCTGCTGGTTCATGTCGATATGTCTAAACAGGCTGCCGCGCGCATTGAACTGGCTGCACAACTCGCAATTACCCACGATGCCCACCTGATCGGTGCTGCGATGACGGGAATTTCCCGCATCGTCTTTCAGGACAATCCCATACGTCCGCCCGACCCGGTGCTGTTGCATCACGTGGAAGCATTGCGTGACCACGCCCGACAAGCACTTCAAAATTTTGAAGACAGAGTGCTTCAAATGGGCGTGACATCGGTGGAATCACGACTTGTCGACGACGATCCTTCAGCCGGCATGAGCCTCCAAACTCGCTATGCTGATCTGAGTGTAATCGGGCAATTTGATCCGGATGTTCCGATACCGGGATTGATGTCGGATTTCCCTGCGTCGGTGCTGATGCAGAGCGCGCATCCTGTACTGATCGTGCCTTTCACACACAAGAACATCAAGCCTTTCTCTCGCGCGCTAATCGCATGGGATGCCAGCATGACCGCAAGCCGCGCAGTCACTGGTGCATTACCGTTGTTACGAACAGCTTCCGTGGTCGATGTGGTGGTCTTGAATGCGTCAGCACAAGACGAAGCGCATGGTGAAATACCCGGCAGTGATCTCGCGCTTTATCTGGCGCGACATGGTGTCTCGGTGAATGTCATCAGTCGCCGCACCGATATTGATATTGGCAATGCCTTGCTGTCGCTGTGTGCTGATCAAGAATCTGATCTGCTGGTAATGGGTGGCTATGGTCACACGCGTTTTCGGGAAATTCTGCTGGGTGGGGCAACGCGCACTGTGCTGGAAACAATGACGCTGCCCGTACTCATGACCCACTGATCTTCGCGCCGTTATTTGGCATCCGGATTGCGGTAGACCAGCACCGGTATATGCGCATGCGACAGCACTCGCTGCGTCTCGCTACCCAACAATAATTTATCCAGACCTTTGCGCCCGTGTGAGGCCATCCAGATCAGATCGCAGCCGTGACTCTCTGCCGTCTTGATGATTTCTTCGTAAGGATGCACGCCACGCGTGGACAAAACTTCGCAGATCACGCCCGCATCTACGGCCATAGCCTGCAACTTTTGCATTGCCTGTTGAGCGGTCTTGTCCTGAATCTCTTCATACGAACTCAGATCCACCATGGCTCCGGCCTCAGGCATGAGCATGAAGGGATAAAGCTGTGCCACCGAAAGACCGACCACCGATGCCCGCGTGGCAGACGCAAACTCAAGTGCGGCTTTCGCAGATTTTTCAGACAGCGACGAGCCGTCAGTAGGAATGAGCAACTTACGGAACATGGTACGTCCTTTCAGATCAGCTAGTTGTCTGAGACTATCAAAATCGAGAAAGGAAAAAATTGACTCTGATCAAAGCGGCCACAATGGTGGCTCATCCATCAGCGCAATCTGCTCGCGCAATTCGAGAATACGGTCCTGCCAGTAACGCACGGTATTAAACCAGGGAAAAGCAGCAGGAAAAGCGGGATCATCCCAGCGCCTGGCCAACCAGGCCGAATAATGCAGCAAGCGAAGCGTTCTCAGTGCTTCAATCAGATGCAACTCACGCGGATTGAACTCGAAAAAATCTTCATAGCCCGCCAGTAGCGTGGCTAACTGCGCACTGCGCTCCTGACGTTCGCCCGATAGCAGCATCCACAAGTCTTGAATGGCAGGTCCGCTACGGCTGTCGTCAAAATCGACGAAGTGAGGTCCATCATCTGTCCACAGCACATTCCCGACGTGGCAATCGCCATGCAAGCGCAAATAGCGCAGGTCTCCGGCTCGCTCATAGCAATGCCGCACGCTCTCGAGTGCCTGTGCTGTGACGCTCTGCCAACTATCAAGCAAATCCGGTGGAATGAAATCATTCGCTAGCAGCCAGGAACGGGGCTCATCGCCAAAGGACACGACATCAAGTACGGGTCGGTGCAGATAGGCGCTATCGGCGCCCACTGCGTGAATGCGGCCCATCAAACGACCCATCTGCTCCAGCGTGTCGTCGCGATCGAGTTCGGGTGCGCGACCACCTTGCCTTGGAAATACAGCAAAGCGATAGCCTTCATGAATATGCAGGGTATCGTTTGCAATGCTCGTTGCCGGCACGACCGGGATTTCCTGTGCATACAAGGCATCGACGAATTGATGCTCTTCGCGAATGGCAGCATCGGTCCAGCGACTAGGCCGATAGAATTTCACAATCACCGGTGCGGCACCTTCCATACCGACCTGATAGACACGGTTTTCATAGCTGTTCAGGGCAAGCAGACGCCCATCACTATACAAATTGAGTGACTGCAGTGCATCAAGCACTGTATCAGGAGAGAGTTCGGAAAAAGAAGCGGGCGGAAGATGTGTCATGCCCGCATTGTAGTCTTCCCTTCATCTTCCAATGCTCCGTTGCTGTAACGGTTACACTGTTCGCTGATTATTTGACGAGACACGCATGCACAACGACCCTTTGCTATCCGAACAGGAATTCGATGAACTAGATCGCTTCCTGATGTCGGATCAGTGCAGTGATGATGCAATGACCATGGATGCCTTGCATGGCTTTTTGACAGCGATCGCCATAGGTCCGGAGAAAATTCCTGCTTCTGAATGGTCGGCGGCTGTCTGGGGACCTGATCCTGAGGACACACCCGCCTTCGACAGCCCACAGGCAGCACAAAGAGTCACCCATTTGATGACGCGCATGCTGGAAGACATTGAAGTCACCCTCGAGGTGGCGCCCGCCGATTTCGAGCCTCTGTTTTGCGAGCTGCAATGGAAAGGTAAATCCCTGCTGGACGCCGAAGCCTGGGCCTGGGGATTTCTTGAGGGTGTCAAACTGCGCAACGAGGCTTGGCAACCCTTGCGCGACTCACCACAAGGTGCTCTGCTGCGAGCCTTTTATCTGCTGGGTGCAGAGGAGATTGACGACACCGAACTTGGGCTGGTCGATGATCCACTGAAGTGCCATAAACTCGCTGTAGAGATCGAGGCTTCAATTCCTCAGATACGTCGGTTTTGGCTGGCGCGGCACGCGCAGTGATCTCGCAGGGTAAGTGCTTAAAAATAAGACGCGCGTACGGGCAGTGCTGGCGAATGCGACACCAGACCTTCCGCCCTACCCGGGTCAGAGTTTGCTGAAATGCTCGCGGTAGTAGCGCAGTTCCTCGACCGACTCGCGGATATCAGCCAGTGCCGTATGCATCTGATGTTTTTTAAAACCACTGATCAGTTCGGGTTTCCAGCGACGGCAGAGCTCCTTGATGGTGGAGACATCCACATTCCGGTAATGAAAAAACTGCTCCAGCTGGGGCATATGCCGCGCCATGAATCGCCGGTCCTGACAAATCGAATTGCCACACATCGGTGATTTCCCCGCCGGGACATACTGCCGCAAAAAGCTGATCATCTGCGCGCTGGCCTCATCCTCGGTGACGGTGGAGGCTTTTACCTTGTCGATCAGACCCGAGCGGCCATGGGTCCCCTTGTTCCAGGCATCCATCTTGTCCAGTACGGCATCGGACTGATGAATGGCAAAGACCGGACCTTCAGCAAGGATATTCAGCTCGGCATCCGTGACGATTGCTGCAATCTCGATAACACGGTCATTGTCCGGATCCAGCCCGGTCATTTCCATATCGATCCAGACGAGATTCATTTCATTGGGACGAACGGCGGCTGTAGATGACGGATGCACTTCAAAAGCTTGTGACATAATCTGTTCCTGACCCGGTCTCCTCATAAAGGGGACCATAAAACTGGCATTTTCTCATAGACACCGTATGGACCCGCAAAGCTTCTCACTATTGTTCGCCGCCTTTTTGCTCGCAACGCTGGCAGTCAAACTCTGGCTATCCTCGCGCCACATCAGACATGTTGCCCAGCACCGCGATGCAGTGCCCGCGCAATTCGCGCATAAGATTCCGCTCGCAGCCCACCAAAAAGCGGCCGATTACACGATTGCCAAGACGCGTCTGAAAATCGTGCTCCTCGTGGTGAACGCGGTGGTACTGCTGGGCTTTACCCTGCTGGGTGGTCTGCAGTGGCTGTCGATGGCTCTATTCGATGTGGCCGGTGCCGGCATGGTGTACCAACTGGGTCTGATCGCCGCCGTAACGCTGATCGGTAGCGTGGTTGACCTGCCCTTCGACTACTACAAACAATTTCGTCTAGAAGAGCAATTCGGTTTCAACAAAATGACGCCGGGTCTGTTCTTCTCTGACATGCTCAAGCACACACTGGTGGGCGCCGTGATCGGTCTGCCACTTATCTGGGTGACGTTGGCATTGATGGAAAAAGCCGGCGCGCTGTGGTGGCTGTATGCGTGGCTGATTTGGTGCGGCTTCCAAATTTTTATGCTGGGCTTTTATCAGAACCTGATTGCGCCACTGTTCAATAAATTCACACCGCTGCAGGATGAAAGTCTGCGCTCGCGTATCGAAGGCCTCATGCAACGCGTCGGTTTTGCGAGCAAAGGCCTGTTCGTGATGGACGGTTCGCGCCGCAGCGCTCACGGCAATGCGTATTTTTCAGGTTTTGGCGCTGCCAAACGCATCGTCTTCTTTGATACGCTGCTGTCGCGTCTGGCACCGAATGAAATCGAAGCTGTGCTCGCCCACGAACTGGGCCACTTCAAGCTCAATCATGTGATCCAGCGTATCGTCGTCATGTTCGTGATCTCGCTGGGATTGCTTGCAGTGCTAGGCTACCTGAAAAATCAGGTCTGGTTTTATCAAGGGCTGGGTGTGGAACCAATGATGGCAGCCAGCAATGACGCAATGGCGCTGATTCTATTTATGTTCGCGCTACCAGTCTTCACCTTCCTGTTCTCGCCTGTGCTGTCGATCACGTCGCGCAAAAATGAATTCGAAGCCGATGCGTTTGCGGCCAAGCATAGCAATTCGCAGGATCTGATTTCGGCACTAGTCAAGCTTTATGAAGACAATGCCTCAACATTAACGCCAGATCCTTTGCATTCGGCGTTCTACGATTCCCACCCACCCGCCAGCATTCGGGTAGAAAAACTACTGACCGCGTGATGATCACGCGTGAGTCGCTGCTGAAAGAAGCCTGTCGTCATCTGACACAGGCGTCTTCAGCAGACGAGATCGCCGCGGCGCTTGTCGTACTGAGTGATTGGGCTATTGACGATGGCAAGCTGGTGCGTATGTTTCGATTCAGCGACTATCACCAGACGCTGACGTTCGTGAATGCAATCGCTGAGATCATTCACAAAGAAGATCATCATCCCGAACTGATCGTTGGCTACAACCGCTGCGAAGTACGCTACGACACACATTCAGTCAATGAAGGCAAAGGCGGCTTGTCTGCTAATGACTTCATCTGTGCAGCAAAGATTGACGCAGTTTTCGAGCGCGGCGTTCAATGATTCATGAGTGAACTGCAGGGACTGATCGTTGCCGCGCACGGCCGACATTATCTTGCCCACGCAGATGGCAAAGCCCTGCAATGCGTCACACGCGGCAAAAAGAGCGATGTCGCTACGGGTGATCGCGTAAGTCTGACTGCGACTTCGCCAGACCAGGCAGTCATCGATGAAATCCTCCCACGCGATTCCCTGCTCTACCGCTCCGACCAATACAAATCTAAGCTGCTGGCCGCCAATGTCACGCAACTGTTTATTGTAGTTGCGACCGAGCCCGGCTTTTCAGATGATCTGATATCCCGATCACTCGTCGCCGCCAATGCTGCCGGTATCACAGCCCGTCTAGTCCTCAACAAAACCGACCTAAGACAACTGCTACCCGCAGCGCGCGCCAAGCTGGTGCTTTATGAAACGCTGGGTTATCCCATACATGAAGTCAGCGCCAAAGCAGATCCGGCCGCGACGCTGGCAGTTTTGCAGCCACTGATGTCCGGGCAGTCGACCATCCTGATCGGCCAGTCCGGCATGGGCAAATCCTCGCTGGTGAATCTGCTGGTACCCGATGCGGAGATCGCGGTTCGGGAAATATCCCAGCGGCTGGATACCGGCAAACACACGACGACGTTCACCCGGCTCTACGCGCTGGATGAACAATCCAGCGTGATTGATTCTCCCGGCTTCCAGGAGTTTGGGCTCTACCATCTGTCCGAGGGCATGCTGGAGCGGGCGTTTCCGGAATTCGGACCCGTGCTGGGCCAGTGCCGCTTCACGAATTGCCATCATGTGGCGGAACCGGACTGCGCTGTCTTGAAGGCGCTGCACGAAGGCAGTATCCACCCCGACCGGCATCAGCTCTACCTGCAGCTCAGACACGAATCGCTGCAAAAACCACCCTACTGAAAAAAAGCCGCGCAGCAGGCAGCCAAAACATCGTCAACATCCAAAGACAAAGGTTTGCTTTGATGATGCGCTAAAGCTTTTTAGCACCCATACAACAGAATTACACGAAAATTTCTAAGCCTGGAACCAATTCATATATTTCAACACCAAGTTTTGCCGTTGTCTCAATCATCTATTTGACATAGTTGTCGCGACTTTTTGAGGTTCTCTGTCCGTAGTGACCTTTCGAAGTCACACGATTGCTGGCTGCACGTCACGACAACAACATTGAGGTAATACATGAACAGCAAAATTGAAATGGGTAGTTTCAACCGGAGTCCCAAGAGTCCGATTCTACTGAAAGAAAAAATAGAGGGCGATGGCAGCGTATCAGTACGCATCTATCAGCGTAAGGATATCGACTCCATCACCAGCCTGAAAGATAAAATAAAAACCATGGTGAAATACGGCATTGAAGATTTTTTTATGGCGAATGATAAATTTCGCCCTTTGCTGAAAACAATAGGGATCAAAAGAATCGAGCCGCTGAAAATCAATGACCATAAGGAGGCTCAAGATTTATTGCAATCGATACGGTCTGAAGCAAGAACTGGCGGGGTGACGCAGGAAAAAGAGCTCAAGCTAAAACAGATTCTCAGTGAGAATGGAATCTCTGAAAACTATAAAATTGATTTTTATGAAGGAAAATACACGCATGAGGATTTTTTTTCTGATTTAAAGAAATTTATTTCAAAAGAAAATTTTTCAGGTAAAGAGATAGAGTATTTAGATGAAATTAATGCGGATTTTATATCTAAAAATATTCTGCCTAGCCACATTTTTCAAAAATACGAGAAATTCATCGACGAGATAAAATCCCATCTTGGTACTCACTTTCAAAAGCAAAAACAATGGCAGGATTCCCAGCCCGATAAAAGCATAAATCTGGATGCTTTGGAGACAGAGATTAATAAAAAATTAACTGAAATAATAACGGAAATAAAACAACGCTCATTTACTCCAACTGATGAAGATATAAAAAATCATCTTTTATCATCGGCTAAATCCACATCAGCGAAAAACAATATTTTCGATGAAGAAGCGGAGAAAATGGCGACTGAGATCCGGGCAACGATCAGAATTTTATTTTCGACCCACTGGTGGGTTAGCGAAGAGCGAAAGATGGAATCGCTGAAAAAAGTACAAGATTTTTTCGACACCGAAAAACTATGGCTGCCAGAACCTGTCTGCAACAGGATCTACCCGAAACCACAACCAATCCATGTGCCAGCGACAATCGGCGTGCAACCCGACACCAATCCGTACGTGAGTAACCAGAAGTAACGTCGCCGGTTTTCTGCATCACTGCCCTGTCCTGACAGTGCATTAATACCGTGTCAACCCGAACCGACAGCGTCACAAATATTGCAATTTATACATTAATTTGCCTCTAACAACTTAAGCGGTGAGCCGGACGGTCGGATATTGAACCGGCGGCCCTGTTCACAGCCGCGCCCTGTCAGGGGGCGCCAAAACCCCTTATAATTCATCGCGTTAAAACACTCGGCGGCTGCCGGCCCGGCTAGCTGCCGTTTTTCATTTATGGTAATCAAACACTATCTGCAGTTTGCCGACTTCACGCTCGCGGAATACGACTATCTGATCGAGCGCACGAAGATCATCAAGCGCAAATTCAAGAACTACGAGCCCTATCATCCGCTGATGGATCGCACGCTGGTGATGGTCTTCGAAAAGAATTCCACCCGAACCCGCCTGTCGTTCGAGGCAGGCATGCACCAGCTCGGCGGCGCGGCCATCTATCTGAACACCCGCGACAGCCAGCTTGGCCGTGGCGAGCCGGTGGAAGATGCCGCGCAGGTGATGTCCCGCATGTGCGACATCATCATGATCCGTACCTTTGGTCAGGAGATCATTGACCGTTTCGCCGCCAATTCAAGGGTGCCGGTCATCAACGGCCTGACCAATGAGTACCACCCCTGCCAGGTATTTGCCGATGTTTTTACCTACATCGAGCATCGTGGCTCCATCGCGGGCAAGACAGTCGCCTGGGTTGGTGATGCGAACAACATGCTGTATTCCTGGCTGCAGGCGGCGGAAGTCTTCGGCTTCCATCTGAATGTCTCCACGCCGGCAGGCTACGACATCAACCCTGCGCTGGTATCGCCGCAAAACCAACGCTACACGGTATTCAGGAACCCTGCGGATGCCTGCGAAGGTGCTGATCTGGTGACGACCGATGTCTGGACCAGCATGGGCTACGAAGAAGAAAACGCCGCCCGACTGAAGGCCTTCGAAGGCTGGATTGTGGACGCCACGAAAATGAAACGTGCCAACAAGGATGCGCTCTTCATGCACTGCCTGCCCGCGCATCGTGGCGAGGAAGTCTCAGCCGAGGTGATCGACGGACCGCAATCCGTGGTCTGGGATGAAGCGGAAAACCGGCTGCATGTACAAAAAGCATTACTCGAGTATCTGGTACTCGGCAAGATTTGAATCGTTACTGAAATCAGGAAAGAAAGCACATGAGCGACATCAATAAAGTCGTCCTCGCCTACTCCGGCGGATTGGACACCTCAGTCATTCTGAAATGGCTGCAAGATCATTATCACTGCGAGATCGTCACGTTTACTGCTGACCTTGGTCAGGGCGAAGAGCTGGAGCCGGCACGCGCGAAGGCATTGAAATTCGGCATCAAGCCAGAGAATATTTTTATTGATGACGTTCGCGAAGAATTCGTTCGCGATTTCGTGTTCCCCATGTTCCGCGCCAATACCGTCTATGAAGGCGAGTACCTGCTGGGCACTTCGATTGCGCGCCCGCTGATCGCCAAGCGCCTAATCGAGATCGCACGCGAAACCGGCGCCGATGCCATCTCGCATGGAGCGACAGGCAAAGGTAACGATCAGGTACGGTTTGAGCTCGGTGCTTATGCGTTGATGCCGAACGTGAAAATCATTGCACCTTGGCGCGAATGGGATCTGCTCTCGCGCGAGAAGCTGCTGAAGTACGCAGAAGATGCCGGCATTGAGATCGACATGAAGCACAAGAACGGCGGTGCACCGTACTCTATGGATGCCAATCTGCTGCACATCAGCTTCGAAGGTCGCCATCTGGAAAACCCGAGCGCCGAAGCGGAAGAATCCATGTGGCGCTGGACCGTCAGCCCCGAAGCGGCACCCGATGCGGCCGAGTATCTGGATATCGAATTCGAGCATGGCGATATCGTCAGCCTGAATGGAAAGCGACTCTCGCCTGCAGCTGTGCTGACTGAATTGAATCGCTTGGGTGGCAAGCACGGTATCGGTCGTTTGGATCTGGTCGAGAACCGCTATGTCGGCATGAAATCACGTGGCTGCTATGAAACACCGGGCGGCACCATCATGCTGCGCGCACACCGTGCGATTGAATCGATCACACTGGATCGCGAAGTCGCGCACCTGAAAGATGATCTGATGCCGCGTTATGCATCTCTGATTTATAACGGCTATTGGTGGTCACCGGAGCGCGTCGCTATCCAGACCCTGATCGACCATACCCAGCAAAGCGTCAATGGCTGGGTACGGGTGAAGCTCTACAAAGGCAATGTGATCGTGGTGTCACGTGATTCAAAAACCGATTCGCTGTTTGATATGAACATCGCGACGTTTGATGAAGACGGCGGCGCCTACAATCAGGCGGACGCAGGTGGCTTCATCAAACTTAACGCACTGCGTATGCGGATTGCAGCGAACGCGAAGATCAAGCGCGGCAAGTAATCTCGGTATTGCTACCCAAGTTTAAACCGTCACCCCGGCGAAAGCCGGGGTCCAGCGTCTTTAGCAAAAAAACATAAAAGCCACTGGATGCCGGCCTACTCGGGCATGACGCCCTCTGAATTAAATCCGAAGGAAAAAATCACATGAGCAACCAATTCGACAACGTCTCTGTCATCAAAAAATCCAACGTCTTCTTCGACGGCAAATGCGTATCACACACCGTCATGCTCGCAGACGGCACAAAGAAATCGGTAGGCGTGATCCTGCCATCGTCACTGGTGTTCAACACCGGTGTACCTGAGATCATGGAGATCACTGCAGGCAAATGCCGGGCACGCATCAAGGGTGAGGCAGACTGGACATCCTACGAGGCTGGACAGAGCTTCAATGTGCCTGGCAATTCAAGCTTCGAGATCGAGGCGACCGAGCCGGTGGATTATGTTTGTCATTTTGGCTGACACACCGCTTGGTTCAACTCAGAGCATCAAACGATGACGGGCTCGGTTTCCAGCGACACGCCAAACCGAGTCCGGACATCTTCAACAATTTTTGTAGCGAGTGCGAGCACGTCCGAACCTGCCGCCCCTCCCCGATTCACCAGCACCAGTGCCTGTCTATCATGCACACCTGCGGCACCGACAGAACGCCCTTTCCATCCACACTGATCAATCATCCAGCCTGCGGCCAGTTTGACGCTCCCATTGGCCTGTGCGTAACTTACTAGCTGGGGATACTTTGCCACCAATTGTGCGTGCTGATCCTGGCTTACAACCGGATTCTTGAAAAAACTACCCGCATTGCCTATCTGTGCTGGATCAGGCAGCTTGCGTCGGCGAATAGCGATGACGGCATCGGCAATGTCTTGTGCGGTTGGGTCTGACACGCTGCGCGCAGCAAGTTCAGCTGCCAACTCTACATAGCGCAAGTTGGGATGCCATTGGCGTGGCATAGCAAAGCTGACGTCGATGATGACTGCCCTGTCACGCAGCGCGTGCTTGAAGATACTGTCACGGTAGCCGAAGTGACATTCCTCACGGCTGAGCACCCGCGTCTCGCGTGTCGCAAAATCAAACAAGGTCAGTGAATGAAAAAATTCAGCGAGTTCGCTGCCGTAGGCACCGATATTTTGTATCGGTGCCGCGCCCACGCTACCAGGGATCAGCGAAAGATTTTCCAAGCCCGGCAACCCTTGGGTGAGTGTCCATTGGACGAACTCGTGCCAGTTCTCACCTGCCTCTGCACGTACGATTACCTGCTGTTCTGATTCGCCAACCACCACGCGACCGGTGTTCACCATGTGCAGTACCAGCCCAGCGACATCTTTGGTCAGCAGCAGATTGCTGCCACCGCCCAGAATCAGGCGCGGTAGTACTGACAGTTGGGGATCCGCGGCAATGGCTTGCAGATCTGCGACGGTTTTGACGCTGATAAAGGCGTGCGCATGCGCATCGATACCGAAGGTATTGAGTTCGCGCAAGGAGACATCGTGCCGGAGGGTGAGTGCGGTCTTCATCAGCGCCGGATTATACCGGCCACCAGCTGGCTGAATTTTTTCCGCTAGAATTCACGCCATACCCGTTTCAGGAGGAATCCAGCATGCCATCGTTTGACGTTGTATCCGAAGCAAATCAGGTCGAAGTCAAGAATGCCGTCGATCAGGCCAACAAGGAGATCGGCACACGCTTTGACTTCAAGGGCAGTGACGCGCG
>JACCDK010825151.1_pt1 | contig 33670 bp, 28 predicted proteins | sample 7445871 | NCBI WGS metagenome assembly JACCDK01 (sample SAMN15323436, study PRJNA562643) | freshwater metagenome | isolation source: river surface water | place: USA:Blue River Watershed | collected 2017-08-15 | reverse complement strand
GGAACTACATCAAAACCATCACCACCACCAACACCTTGCCAGTATGCATTTCTAATGCCGCTGTTTACCCACACATATGCAGGACCATGCCAGCTTCCATTATCTTGTAAACCACCCATTACATTGTAAGGAATTTTATTGTCTACGTTGATATGATAAAATTGTCCAAGTGGTAATTTTTCATCGAATTGCCAAGTTTTTCCACGGTCTCTTGAAATTCCAATACCACCATCATTACCATCAATAATAAAATTTCCATTTTGTGGATGAATCCACCAAGCGTGGTGATCCGGATGAATACCGCTATAAGGAATAACAGATTTAAATGTTTTTCCAGCGTCTTCACTCACCGTAATCATTTGATTGATATTGTACAATCTGTTTTCATTGGTAGGATCAATGGCAATATCTTGGAAATAAAATGCACGATTGGTAACCACCGTAGGATCACTATTTACAAGCTCCCATTTTAAACCACCATCTTCAGATTTATACAAACCATTTTTTGTTGCTTCAACAAGTGCATAAACTCTGTTTGGATCGTTACGACCCACTGTAATGCCTATTCGGCCTAGGTTTCCGTCTGGTAACCCGTTTTCTTTACCTAGTTTTTTAAATGTTTTACCACCATCATATGTAACATAAAATCCACTTCCTTTTCCACCACCTTGTAAGCTCCAAGGTGTTCTTTGGTGTTGATACATGTTTACAAATAACTTGTTTGGATTTACAGGATCCATCACCATATCACCTACACCACTCGTATCGTTGGTGTGTAAAATTAGTTTCCAATTTTGACCACCATCTGTTGTTTTATATAAACCTCTTTCTGGATGTGGAACAAATGGATTACCTATAACACCAGCGTATACAACATCCGGATTTGTTGGATCAATAATGATACGGTGTATGTTTCTAGTTTTTTCTAGACCCATACATTTCCAAGTTTTACCACCATCTAAACTTTTATAAATACCTTCTCCTAAACTCACAGAGTTTCTTGGATTACCTTCTCCAGTTCCTGCCCAAACAATACTTGGATTACTTTGTGTAATAGCTACAGAACCAATATTTAAAATGGGTTGTTCATCAAAAATTGAATTCCAACTTGCCCCACCATTTTCAGATTTCCAAACACCGCCACTAGCCGTTCCCAAATAAATAATATTAGGATTAGACCATACGGCATCTATGGCAGTAACACGTCCACTCATACCGGCAGGACCAATGCTTCTTGGTTTTAAACCTTTAAAATGCTTCGCAATGTCAATATTTTGCGCGCTTGAACAAAGAGCAATTACTAAAAATGTAAATGCGGAAAGGAGCTTTTTCATAAATGGTGATTTTGTGACGGGTAATTTCCTAAATAATCGGTTAATTTCCAAAAAACTATTCTACTGTAAACCAAGTATAGCTTTCTGGCTCGATGGTTACAGTAAGCATGAGTTCATGATTTCTAGTTAATGTATATTTTTTTGCTGTTGATGTATCATCTTTAAATGCTAGTGTAGCCGTATTAGTCAACCCTGTGTAATAAAGTGGTACTGGAATGGTTCTGGTAATTTTTTCTTTGGTTGGATTGTAGAGCATACCCAGCGCCTTTTGTTTTGAACTAGGATCTACGTGGATGAGTCCATCCCAATCTCTTCCATCAGCTCTTCTGAGCTGAATCATATCTGCATTGAGTATAGAGCGGTATTTCTTATACCAGTTAATGGTACGAGCAACCATTTGTCTGGTCGTTTCTGTGTCGTATAATCTTGGACCTCTATAACAAGCCTGTACACCAGCTCCATAATACTGAATCATAAGTTGTTCATAATCCGTTAAATGCTCCGAAAGCGGCTCTAGTACTGCTCTTGGGTCAGTGCCTTGGTAGTTGGTTAACGGTACAAAGCCCCAACTCATAGATCCCGTTTTTTCGATGGTGCCGTCATGAATATTTTGTCTATTTAAAATGCGTTGTTGTTCGCGTGGTAAAGAAAAATTTACCTCTCTATATCCAATCGCAATTTTATGCGTACCATCTAAAAAATACCAATCAGGTGCGTTAATGTATACGCCTCTTTCATTTAACCAGTGGTACAACTCTTTTTGAATTTCCATTTGACGCCACTGTGAATCATTGTAACCTTTATGTCCTGGATGTGTAGTAGAAGCACAAACATCACCAGGATAAGGTCCATCGTTTTCCCAAATATCAAAACCAGTTGCAGCAAAAAAGTTTTTTATTTTATCCCTGTAAGCTAAGCCCCACTTGCTTCCAAAGCAAGGTGCATTTCCAAAAAAAGCACCACCTGGTTTTCCTGTTTTAATATCTACTACATCATCAGCATCTGAAATACGTCTACTACTAAAGAGAGAATAACCCCCTAATAATATGCCGCGCGCATGCGCATAATCTGTTAATCCTTTCCAACGAGCAATATTTTTTTGAGTCGTGTCTTCCATATTTAAGTGACTACCAAAACTTAAAATCACTGCTTCATATCCAGTAGCTACGCACTGATCGATGGCCGTTTTTACTTCATCGTCATTTTTACTAACGAGGTGCATGAATATTGGATTTTGCGCGGTCCATGGTGCAACAGCTGTATACATTTTACGTATCATGAGTCCTCTGCGCTGTCTATCATAACTATCCATGAGCAGTTCGTGTGTACGCACAGATTTAAATAGTTCACCTGGCTGTAAGTCAATGCCAGGAGCCTTTTCGGGGTAAATTTCTAAAAGGCATGGTGTTTGGTAATTGTAATTTACTTGCGAGGTATATACCGAATCTGTTTTCCAATGTGTGGTTTGATCACTGATATCATAACGCATCGCATTGTTAAATGCATAATTTGTTTCGACATAAATACCGTGCTGTTTTTTCATTTCTTCGGGCGTTCCTACTACCGCACTTTCTTCTTCTACCAGCCCTAATACTTCATTAACAACCCTGTCAAGTGCATGCGGAGTCGTTGATGTGTTTACAATAGAAATCCATTTTACAATGAGTGGCAAATGATCGTAGAGCTCATAATGCACGTCTACTGTTATGCCATTTAGTTTTTCAGACGCATGTTTATAGCTAACAATTAATTCTTTTCCAGTAGGTGCTGCCGTATGGTGTGCCCAACTTTTATTTTTCCATTTTAGAAATGGTTGTAGTGTCGCTATTTTATGAGAAACATATTTGAAATCATTGACACCAGCTTTTAATGTATCAGCAAGACCTGGTAAAATATATCCATTTTCCTTTTGACCTACAAGTCCTCCCACATTATACAGCGCTCCATCTAATACAATTCGCGCTTCCGGTTTAATGGCACGTAAAAGTTGTTGTTGGTTGGCTAAGTTGGTATAGTCAGTACAGGCAAAATTAGCACCAATGGTAAATTTTCGGCGCACTAAACCGTTGTTAAGCTCAATGCTATTAGCCTTTTGCGTAATTACAGCTTTGTAAGGCGCAGCATTGATTAACCAATCTTGTGCACGCACAACTGCTGTTAGCTGCAGTGTAACAAAGCAACTAACAAAAACTATTTTTTTAAAATTCATTGCAGAAATTTAGGAATCAAAAATAAAATATCTATAATAGAGCTCTATCTAAATGTGTGTATCCACCATCTACATAGATGAGTTGTCCTGTGGTATGACTAGATACTTCAGAAAGTAACACCGCTACCATATTTGCAATTTCAATATCGGTGGTCATTCTGTTTTCAAAAGGAATTTTTGCTGTAATGCTTGCTAATTTTTCGGAAGGATTGTCAAATGTTTGAATCCATTTTTGATAAAGTGGTGTAAAACATTCTGCAACAATCACAGCGTTTACACGAATGCCATATTTTAATAATTCTACTGCCCATTCTCTTGTTAGTGCGTTTCTGCCACCATTAGACGCTGCATATGCAGATGTGTTGCCCTGACCCGTTTCGGCAGTTTTAGAACCAATGTTTACAATGGATCCTTTTGATTTTTTTAATGCAGGAAGTGCATGATGTGCTAATAAATAATAGTGCACTAAATTTTTATGAAGTGAAGCTATAAAACCTTCATAGCTTCCGTTTTCTAAACCTACGCCATCATTTACGCCAGCGTTATTGACAAGACCATCAATAGTGCCAAAGGTTTCAAGTACTATATCAATTGCTTTTTTACAATCATTTGGATCCGTTAATTCTGCTTCTACACCAAAAGCCTTGCCACCGGCTGCTAACACGGCGTCTACTGCTACTTTATTATCAGCAGCGCTACGTCCAATAATACAAACGGTAGCACCTTCTTGTGCAAGTACTTTAGTAATGCCAAAGCCAATACCTTTTGCACCACCTGAAACAACAATAACTTTATTTGACAGTCCTAATTCCATTGTATTTTATTGAGGAAGGGTGAATATTTTTTCTAAAAAAACCCATTTTTCTCCTGGCTTTGCACCCGGCATTGCTTGTTGGTATTTCCACATCAATGTTTCCCATTTTTGCACCACTTCACTTGCTGCATCAGCAGCAGACTTGGCTTCAAATGAAAAACTTTCATCCGCTTCTATTACCATAAACAAACGATTAGACACATTGTAAATGTCCAAACAAGTTATGCCAGCGCTTTTAATGCTATCAATAATTTCTGGCCACACGTTTTGATGGTACACTTTGTACTCGGCAATTAATGCCGGATCATCTTTTAAATCAAGTGCCAAAAAATATTGTTGAGCTGCCATGGTTTTATTTTTTTGTGTACGCTACTGCGGTTTGCTTACTAGTACCTAACCCTTCGATACCTAGTTCAATAACGTCGCCAGCTTTAACATAAACAGGTTCTGGTTTAATGCCCAAACCCACGCCAGGAGGGGTTCCTGTACTAATTACGTCGCCTGGTAGCAGGGTCATAAACTGGCTTAAGTAGTGCACTAAAAAAGGTATTTTAAACACTAGATTTAATGTGTTACTATTTTGATAGGTTTTGCCATTAACCGTTAACCACATTTTTAAATTGTTAACGTCTCCAACTTCATCGGGTGTTGCTAAAAAGGGTCCAAGCGGTGCAAATGTGTCACAACCTTTCCCTTTGTCCCACTGGCCACCTCTTTCTAATTGAAATTCACGCTCGCTATAATCATTGTGTAAGCAATAGCCTGCAACATAATCAAGTGCATCAGCTTCTTCTACATAAGAAGCTTTTTTACCTATCACAAATGCAAGCTCTACTTCCCAATCTGTTTTCACGCTATTTTTTGGAATAACAACATCATCATTGGGACCACACAATGCGGTGGTTGATTTAAAAAACAAAACGGGCTCGGCTGGAATGGGTGCATTGGTTTCCAAACAATGGTCTACATAGTTTAGTCCAATACATACAATTTTTGAAGGCCTTGCAACTACAGAACCCAGTCTGGTAGCAGGGTCTACAACAGGAAATGAAGTTCCTGCTGCTACAGCTTTTTGTAATTTTTCTATTTCGTTGTTGGCAAAAAATGTTTCGTTGTAATCCGCTACAACACTTGATACATCATACCAGATATCATTTATTATGATGCCCGGTTTTTCATTTCCTTCTTGACCAAATCTAATTAATTTCATTGCTTGCTATTTTATGAATTCGAATTTTTTAATTGTTGAGTTTGATAAAGCCTCCATCAATTGGATAATCGCAACCTGTAATAAATGAAGCTTCGTCGCTTGCTAAATAAAGTGCGAGTGCTGCAATTTCGTTAGGCTCTGCCATTCTACCAATAGGTTGTGATGCAGATAATTTTTCAAACATTTCTTTTTCTTTTCCCGGATAATTTTTTGCAATAAAACCATCTACAAACGGCGTATGCACGCGTGCAGGAGAAATTGAATTACAGCGGATGTTATCCTTCATATAATCTTTTGCTACAGAAAGTGTCATGGCCATCACCGCACCTTTTGCAGTAGAGTAAACAAACCTATCAGCAAGACCTACCCATGCAGCAATAGAAGCCATGTTAATAATAACACCGCCGCCATTGTCCCGAAAGCCTTGTATAGCAGATGCTATGCAATTAAATACCCCTTTGACATTGATATTCATAACACGGTCATAATCGGATTCAGAGGTAGTGTCTGCTTTTCCAACATGCGCAACACCTGCATTGTTTACTAAAATATCTAACTTACCGATGCGTGTAAAAACTGCAGTTACTTCTTCTTTATTAGCAACATTGCATGCATGCACTTCCACTTGTCCACCAGCTGCTTTAATGGTAGCTGCGGTATCTGCACCAGCTTCTGTGGTTAGTTCTAACACATGCACTACTGCACCTTGTGCAGCAAAAGTTACTGCAATGGCTTTACCAATACCACTACCACCACCCGTAACAACTGCTTTTTTATTCGCTAATGAAAACATAAAAAATAAATAATAATTATAAAGAAACACCGCGCTTCCACGGAATAAAATCGTCTTGGTTTAATAATACAGCCTTTGGTGTAATTTCTCCGCTAGCTGCTTTAATACAATATTCTAAAATTTCAACACCCATTTGTTCAATGGTTTTTTCGCCACTGATGATAGGGCCACAATCAATGTCAATAATATCTTTCATGCGCTTTGCAAGTGAAGCATTGGTAGCTACTTTAATAACCGGGCAAACCGGATTTCCTGTTGGCGTGCCAAGGCCTGTTGTAAACAATATTAGCGTAGCGCCTGCGGCTGCTTTGCCGGTGGTCGCCTCAACATCATTACCAGGCGTACAAACTAGGCTTAGTCCAGGTTTTGTAGCTGGCTCGGTATAATCTAAAACGTCTACAATTGGAGAAGTACCCCCTTTTTTTGCAGCACCCGCGCTTTTTATGGCATCGGTAATTAAACCATCTTTAATATTACCAGGAGACGGGTTCATGTGAAAACCAGAACCCACTTTATGCGCTAGTGCATCGTAACTGCGCATAAGTTCTATAAATTTATTGGCTGCTGCTTCTGTTTCACAACGGTCTACTAAATCTTGTTCTGCACCACATAGTTCTGGAAATTCAGCTAACAATACTTTTCCGCCAAGTGCAACGAGTAAATCTGCAGCATATCCTACAGCAGGGTTTGCAGAAACACCACTAAATCCATCACTGCCGCCACATTTTACACCAAGTGTTAATGCACTTAATGGGGCTGGGGTTCTTTCAAATTTATTAATCTCGATTAAACCTTCAAATGTTTTTTTTATAGCAGCTACAACAAGTGCTTCTTCACTTTCCGACTGTTGTTGTTCAAAAATATAAAGCGGCTTATTAAAATTTGGTGCTCGTTTATTTATATCATTTTTTAAATCTTGAACTTGCAAATGTTGACAACCAAGGCTTAAAACTGTTATTCCGCCTACATTTGGATGATTGGCATAAGCAGCAAGTAGTGCACTAAGTGTTGCAGCATCTGCTCTTGTTCCGCCACATCCACCACTATGGTTTAAAAATTTTATACCATCTACATTTTTAAATACACGGTTAACATGTGGCGTATTGCTGGGCGTAAAATCTACCGTATCGATAGGAGTTCCATTTTCATATGCCTCTAAAAGAGATTCGGTATACTTGCTATATTTATCGCTTACAGCATATCCCAGTTTATGGTGTAAGGCTTCCTTAATGACATCTAAATTTCTGTTTTCGCAAAATACAGTTGGGATAAACAACCAATAATTGGCCGTACCTACCTGACCATCTGATCTTAAAAAACCATTGAAGGTTTTATTTGCAAAATCGATTACCTCGGGCTTCTCCCATTGGTATTCAGTTGCTCTATAAGCATAGGGTTCAGCAGCATGATGCAAATTGGTAGTGTTTACCAGACTGCCTTTAACAACGTCTTGTTGTGTGGTACCCACCAATACGCCATACATATAAACGGGTGATCCTTTTACGAGATCTTGGGTATAAAATTTATGCTTACTCTGAATGGGCTCAACAATAGAATATTGTTGGCCGCCATATTCCACAACTTGCCCTGCAGCTATATTTGTTAATGCCACCAAAACGTTGTCTTTGGGGTGCATTTCAATTACTATTCTTTTTGCGGCCGCAGTTATCATGGATACTAAACAGATTTAACTTTATGACCTTTTGTCCCAAACATGAATACCACAACAAAACAAACAAGTGGTACGATATATCCATTTTGAATACTTCCTGTAGCATCAGATATCACGCCTAAAATTGGAGGCAACAATGCACCGCCAACAATTGACATAACAATTAAGCTAGACGCCATTTTAGTATCTGCACCTAAATCTTTAATGCCAAGTGAAAATATTGTTGGAAACATAATAGACATAAAAAATGCAATTGCTATAAGGGCATATACGACAACCATTCCAGATCCAAAAATTGCCACCGCAGATAAAACAATATTAATGAGTGCATATACACTTAATAATTTTTCTGAAGCATACTTGCCCATTAAAAATGTTCCTACAAATCTTCCGAGCATAAAGGCAGCACCATAACCCCATCCTAAATATTGTGCAGCCGTTTTTTCATCCATACCAGCGCCGGTTCTTGCCATTTTTATAAAAAAGCTTCCTACACAAACTTGTGCACCCACATAAAAAAATTGTGCTGCCACAGCCCATGTCAAATGCTTATGCCTAAAGGCTTTTAGCGGATTGTTACCTGCATTATTATCGTCTCCTTCTTTAACGTCAGGTAGCTTTGTTACAATAAACAATACAGCAACAAGCAACACAAGAATACCTAGAATAAGATAAGGCATTTTTACACTTTGTGCTTCTGAAGTTAAATAAGCATTGAGTGCTTCTGGTGATAATTGGGCATATGCTTCATCAGACATCTCTGTGCCTGACAAAATAAATTGACCACCTATAATAGGAGCCACCATCGCTGCAAGACCATTAAATGATTGGGCAAAGTTTAAACGACGTGTTGCCGTTTCTGGTGGACCAATAACTGTAGCATAAGGGTTTGCTGCGGTTTCTAAAAAAGTAAGTCCGCTAGCAATAATAAAAAGTGCCCCTAAAAAATAAATATATTGATGCGTGTTTGCAGCTGGTAAAAATAAAAAGCAGCCAATTGCAAACAACAGAAGTCCGCCTACAATACCTGACTTATAACCATATTTACGCATTACATATCCGGCAGGTAGTGCCATGGCAAAATAGGCTATGAATACCGAAGAGTCTATTAGCGATGACTCCAAATCGTTTAAGCGAAAGGATTTACGCAAATGCGGAATTAAAATTGGGTCTAGGTTATGTACAAAACCCCAAAAGAAAAATAAGCTTGTTACGAGTATAAAAGGAAAAAGCCAGTTGTTGGTTTGACCGCCAATAGCGCTGTTATTTGTAGGTGTTACGGGTAGTGCCATAGTTGTTTATTGTACTGCTTTTAAAGACAGGAAATTGATAAACAATATACTTAAAATATGATCTCAAAATACCCAGATGGTAAAGTGGAGCAAGTTTTTATTAATATGTACGAATTAATGATTTAAGTCTTAAAACTACTTAACCTCGTACTCCTTTTTTAAATCATTTAGCAAAATAGTAGCCGAAGTTAATATTTGATCTAACTGGTACAATTGCTGATTTTTAATTGAATTTTTGATGTGCGACAGCCTATTTGCATATTCCATTAATACCATTTTATCGTAGGTCATTAATTGAGCACCTTTTTTAGCTGTTTTCACTCTATCTCTACTTATGTCATTATAGAAAAACTGATTGAAAATAAAATAAGAACGTTCACGTGCCTTTAATTTAAGCTCCTCTGTGGTAGCAAAATAGGCTCTTGCATACTCTTGCCAGTGCCAATAATTGGCTATTTCATCACTAATTTTGGCATTTTGGATAAGTCGCATGCCGCCGGCATTTTGTAATTGAACACTGGTACGTTCCATTAAATTGAGTCCTCTGTTACCAAGCACGGTTAGGTTGAGCAAATATAATTTGGTAAGGGTTGAATCGTTCCAATCAGCCACTCTAAAAAGCTCTAGCGTGGTATCAATACGGTTCATTTGACCAGTGTATAAACGTTTTAAAGTACTTAATTCGATCGTATCTTTTTTGAGATCTTCATACAAGCTTTGCATGTACTGTTTTTCTCTTAAATGTTCTATATAATGTTCACGCTGATTTTCTGCAAAAAAACCAAGGGTAACGGCTGCAAATAACATTACAAATTCAGTAAAATATTCTTTCCATTTTTTCTTTTGATGGCCGCCGTGATGATGTGGGTGATGTACTTCCATAGTATCATTAATGAAGCTACAATGTAATTAAAAATATAATTACATTTATGTTTATATGCATTTAAATATTTTAAGTTACCAACTCAAGCACAAAATAATTTTTATTTTATGTATGCTAATAATTGTGCAAATAAATGCTCAAACACTTGTAGTGTTGGGTACAACACAAGATGCAGGTAAACCCCAAATAGGCTGTCAAAAAGCTTGCTGTACTAACTTACCAAATAGATTTTATGTTGCAAGTTTAGGTGTTACTGACACAAAAAATAAAAAAAATTATTTATTTGATGCTACACCAGATATTACTGCACAATATCAAATCCTATCATCAAAAAATAATGTAAATAGTATTGATGGAATTTTTCTAACACACGCTCACAGTGGGCATTACACAGGACTTATGTATATTGGAAAAGAAGGTATGAATGCTAATAAAGTACCCGTCTATGCCATGCCCCGTTTAAAAAAATACATAACAAGTAATGGACCTTGGAGCCAACTTGTTGCGCTAAATAATATAGACATACGATTATTGCGAGCTGAAACACCCATAGAATTAGGAGGTGATTTAATTGTGATACCCATAAGCGTTCCGCACAGAGATGAATTTTCTGAAACTGTTGGTTATAAAATTTTAGGCGCTAAAAAATCGGCTTTATTTATACCAGACATTGACAAATGGAAACTATGGGAAAAGGATATTGTTACTGAAGTAAAAAATGTTGATTACGCATTTATTGATGGAACATTTTTTGAAGACGGGGAAATTAATAGACCCATACAAGATGTGCCGCATCCATTTATTAGTGAAACCGTTTCAATATTTAAAAATGAGTCTTTAGCTGTTAAGCAAAAAATATATTTTATCCATTTAAACCATACCAATCCGGCGCATAACAAAACAAGCACACAAAGGATTGCTATTGAAAAGCAGGGCTTTCATTTTGCAGTGGTTGGCACTAGTTTTATTCTCAATTAAATGGTATTTTTAAGAATATGAATTTGCAGCCTAATCATTTAAGTAATCATTTAATACGGCTAGAGCCACTGCAGCCTTTTCATTTTGAGGAGCTATACGAGGTTGCGTCTGATCCACTCATATGGGCACAGCACCCTAACCCCAACAGGTATCAAAAAGAAGTGTTTACCTCTTTTTTTGAAGGGGCTCTACAATCGGGCGGGGCATTTATTGTTAGAGACGTTGACACCGGTAAACCAATAGGTTCGTCAAGGTTTTACGATTACAAACCATTAGACAATGAAATCAAAATTGGGTATACTTTTTTTAGTAGAAACTGTTGGGGTAAAGGCATTAACAAACAAGTAAAAACCCTCATGTTAAATTATGCCTTTATCTATATCGAAAAAGTGATTTTCCATGTTGGTGCTCAAAATGTACGCTCTCAAATAGCTATGGAAAAATTAGGGGCTAAAAAAATAAGTGAAGAGATGGTAGCCTATTATGGTGAACCCGATCGGCTCAACTTTGTGTATGAAATGATACCATAAAATCAGTATTTATTTTTTGCACTCATCCCTTTTTTCCAGAAACTAAAAAATGAAGGGTAATATCCTTCTACTTTTGGATACATCCAATCTCTACTGTCTTTTATGCCGGGGTAATATTCAAAAGCCGGATGCTCCTTAGAAATAAAGGCATTTGAAATTGCCAGATCCGAATTTTTATACTGCGTCATGAGCGTATCTAGCTCTCCAACATAAACAATAATGTCTGTTATATTTTTTGATAGCGCAATAACAAAATCTATAACTTTTTCACTTACAGGATAATTATTAAAGTGAGACGGCTCTAATAATAATATACGATTTGCATTTTCTCCTGCTCTCCATTTTGGATCGAGATTATAAGAATTATAGATTAAAGTAGGCTTTGTTACATCTAAAACCGGAACAGATGTAGGTGGTAAAATAGTTGTCAAATCAACAGGACCAATTGGCTCTAATGCATTAGGCACAGGCATTACAGCAATATGCTCGTAACTATGATCTAAAAAAGTGTCTTGCTGATTTGTATGGGTGTACTTATTAATATTTTCCTGGTTGCAGTAATATTTTTTGGAAGAAAAACTTCCGGCAACCCACTGCCAACTACAACTATTGCTTGCTAGGTCTCCATCTAATAAATGATAGTACATCCAGCGTGCTGGAGCAAGCCAGTGTGATTTTGCATTGTTACAAACAATAGCTGCCAAATACATTCTAATATGATTGTGTAGATATCCTGTTTTGTAAAACGTATTGATGTGAGCATCTATTGATTCAATACCCGTAGCAGCATTTACAATAGCAGTAGGTATTTGATGATGCAAAAAATCTGGTTGATCTTGTTTTAAATCAGAAAATATATTTTCTTTTTTCACTTGCCATACCCGCTGATAATATTCACGCCAAGTAAGCTCTTGTAAAAATTTTTCAATTTGGTACGCTTTATATCCTTTTTGCAAAACGGATTCTTTAATTTGCTGTACACTAATAACACCCCTAGATAAATAAGGTGACAAGTAGGTTATATCCCCATTAATAAAATTCCTAGTTTTTGCATACTTGATTGGGTCAATATTATTGATGCGCTCTACAATTGAATCATAGGCCGTAGGAAACAAATTAACATCATTAAGGCTTTGCATAATCGAGTCTTTTAAGCACTTGCGTAGTATGATAGCTGTCTAAACCAGAAACTGAAATGGTACCTGCTTTTTCAATATTCATAAAACCATCTAACGATAAGCAATCGGAGGGAAAATAAATGGCTTTAATTTCTCCAATTATCATAATGGTTTGATTGATACTAATTTCTATTCGTTCCTTAAATTCTATCGCTATTTGAATCTGACTTTCTTTTACAAAAGGTGCTACAAATTCATTTTTATACTCAGGGGTTAAACCAGTTGCATCAAATTCAGACACCAACTTTGGATAGCGTGCCGAAGTTTGATGTGCTTTTTCATAGATATGGGCATTAATATGGTTAATGGTATAAAAACGGGAATCCAAAATATTAGCAAGTGTATGACGCTCCACAGAATCGGGACGCATGATAAAACTAAGTAGCGGTGGGTTTGAACCTATATGTACGATAGAACTAAATATAGCCAAATTGGTTTGTCCCTTTGTATCCGTAGAGCCAATTAATGCAACACTTTTAAAGCCCCCAATGCTATTGATTAAGTGCGCTCTTTGTCGCTGCTCCATTTCCATTATTTCTGAATAGGTTAGGGTTGTAGTCATGTTATAGTTGTTTGTCTAATTGTTGTAGATAATTTTCAGCATTATTTAGGTGCGCTGCTCGTTTTTCCTCACTCATCTTATCAAATGTTTTTACTAGCATTCCAATTCGTGGATTTTGTAAAAAGAAACTGCGGTGTACATGCATGAAGCGCCAAAACAATCCATCCCAAATAGGTTGCCAAGTTCCTTTTTCATAGTCACTCATTTTCATAAGGTAGTTACTACCACTGATATAGGGCTTGGTGGTCATGAGTCCACCATCGGCAAACTGTGTCATACCATATACATTGGGCACCATCACCCAGTCGTAAGCATCAATAAACATTTCCATAAACCACTTATGTACTTCGTCCGGATCAAATTCGCATAGCAACATAAAATTTCCGAGCACCATGAGTCTTTCTATATGGTGGGCATAGCCTGTTTTTAAAACCTTTTTTATGGTACTATCTATAGGTGCTATTCCGGTATCGCCTGTCCAAAATGTTTTAGGTATTTTTCTTTTAAAATTCCAATAATTTTTAGTGCGCTGCTTTGTTCCTTCTCGCTCATAAACTAGTCTAATAAATTCACGCCAACCAACTATTTGTCTAATAAATCCTTCTAATGAATTAAGTGGAATGTTTTTTTTGGCACTTACCAGTATTGTTTCATCAATAATTTGCTGCGGTGTTAAAAGACCAATATTTAACATAGGTGATAGTACAGAATGGTATAAAACCGATTCCTTTTCTACAATAGCGTCTTCGTAAATTCCGAACTTTTCGAAACGTTCTGCTAAAAAATTTTCAAGCCATTTTTTTGCATCCAAAAAATTTGTCACAAACAAATGATCCTTATAAATGGTGCCATAATTGTTTGGATAGTTTTTTTGAACATATCGCTCCGCTTCACTTATAAAATCATTTGCGGAACTCATTGGGAGTTCAGGTATCGTTTCTTTTTTTGGAAATTTAGCGCGGTTTTCTGCATCAAAAGTCCATTTGCCGCCCTCAGGTTTACCGTCCGGTGTTAGTAGCAGGTTACGCTGCTTTCTTTGCGCTGTATAAAAATCTGTCTGAAAATATTTTTTTTTGGAATCAAAATAATTTTGCGTTCCAGAAAGTGTATTTAAAAAATTGGGGCTTTCTAATACCTGTAACACAATATTACTTGAAACGCAGGCCCGTTTAATTCGCCTCATTAACAAATAATCGACAGGATCTATGATTGAAATATCCGCACATTTTTGTTTGGCTAAATAACCAATGAGTAACCTGCAATCATGAAGCTCATTGGTGCTGTCTATATACTCGACCTGTAAACCATTTTGTAAAAGATACTGCTCATAGGCTTTCATAGAAGCTCTATGTAAGACAAGTTTTTCTTTATGAAAATGATATTGTGTAAAAAACAGATGCTCTTCCACTAAATAGTGGCGCTTATTTTTATCCAGCTGTTCAGCATTATTAAAAAGCTGATGCGGAAAAATGATGGCGGCTTGCATTAACATACCTGTTAAACAAGCTAGTAGAGATAATGTTGAAGGGTATGCAAAGTATTTTGAGCTGTGTACAAAAAGCGCCTACTTATCTTTAAACACCAGTACAAACCTTATTTTCATGAGGTCGTCTGTTTTCACAAAAAGTAAACTAGGTCTTTTTACATTATATGATTCTAGAAGCACTGGAAATTCGCCTTCGTATAACCACTGATTGTTTTCCTTTTTAGCCTTAGCAACAAATTGAATTTCTTTGGTAACACCGTGGAATTGTAGTTTTCCTGTTGTGAGTATGTCTGATCCATTGTATTTAATACTCGTGCTACTAAACGTAATATTAGGTAGTGTTAGCGCATCCAATACTTCAATCATATGGCTATCTCTACTTGACAAACCACTATTAAAGCTACTTACTTTTGCCAGCACAGAAATTTGTTCTAGTTTATCTCCGTTCCATTTGCTTGCCACATTTACCTGCTTGCTGGTTCCATCCCAAGTATGCAATTTGTGTTTCATGGTATAGGTAATACTAGAGCTGGATACATCGTATGTAGGTGCCTGAAAAAATACAGACATCAAAAGATTTAATAAAATATACTGTAGCATAATTTAAAATTTAATGACAACAAGCGCTGTTGCCAAGCTTGCAAAACTTACATACGCAGCTGCACGGTGGATAGGCTTTAAAGACGCATTATGTTCTACTTGTGTGGCGAGTATATTGGTTGCAATCATTCCAGACAAGTGCAGCACCGCAAGCCATTTGTGTAAACGTATAGAAGTGATTTTTTTATCCCTGCTAAACGCCGAAGGTGGGGCAAAAAGCCCGTTTAAAGCCGTAAATCCATAGGTTAAGTTTACCGCCATACCCATGTTTTCATGGAGGTCTTTTACTTTATAATCGCCTTTATATAACTGACTTCCAATAATACCCTGTGCAACCATACCACCCAGTGTAACAAATCCGCCAATCTGGTGTAGTTGTAACATGGTTCTGCGGATTTTGAGGTCTTTTTGTTTGTTGGCAACGAGGTCATTGCCGTTATATCTGTTTTTTAGTAGACCATTTGTACCCCATAAAGCCCTTTGCGTAAATAACATTTTAGCTGGGGGTTGCATTAAACTCGAGTCTACTTTATTTGCACTGATTAGTTGTTGTAACAATGAGTCGGATTGAGCTGCAATAGGTTGTGCGCAAAATAAACAAGCCACCAAAAAACCGATTAGATACGTTTTATAAAATGGAGTACGCTTATACATACTTAAAAATTATGATGTGAAAACTGCTTCTTGATTCAATTTACGCATAATCATTGAAAGCATCATCATCCATTCCCATATCACCTAGGTTAATCATACTTCCCATCATATCATTGAATTCAATTTTACCATCAATCATTTTTTTGCTGATGATGGAAAAAGAGGAAAGACCGTGTAAAACAAATTCCATTAATAGTGCAGATTGCTTTTCACCAGCTTGCGGAAAATGTTTTTTTACAATGCCAAATAAACCATCCACTTTATAGAGTTCAATTATTTTATCTTCATCTTTCATGTCTAAAAACAAATCAAGATGATTGCCTGCATCAAACCATTTTGCAATCACAGCATATGGATTCTCAGGTTGTTTTTGTTCTAGCGCATTGGCAGCAGATTTTTTTGGTGCCTTACGTTTTTTTACATCATCTGGATTTGGAAAATACGTTACAAATAAAGTGCGAATTGATTTATTTAATAAGTTAAGAGCTACTTCGTAAGGACCCTCTTGCTCTCCCTCATAAACAAGTTCAATTTTTCCAGTGATAGCCGGAATAATTCCTGATAAATCACTTATCCATACCTGTGTATTTGCTTGACCATGAATAATAGCCCTTCGCTCTGCACTGCTTACTGCTGCTTCATACGCAGCGATTGTTAAACGTGCACTCACACCACTTTTTTTATCTACAAACTCATTGGTTCTTGCTTCAAAAGAAACTTGTTCGATGAGTCTTTTTATCAGATCACTCACTTCAACTTTATCTTTTTGTGCAGGTAAAATATTTGCTTCTTGCTCGGTAATGGCAAGTGACGTTTCAATCGTTTTTGGATAGTGCGTTAGTATCTGACTTTCTATTCTATCTTTTAATGGTGTTACAATACTTCCTCTGTTGGTATAGTCTTCGGGGTTTGCTGTAAACACAAATAAAATATCTAGTGGCATACGAAGTTTAAACCCTCTAATTTGTATGTCGCCTTCTTGTAAAATATTAAACAATGAAACCTGAATTCTTGCTTGCAAATCGGGTAACTCATTAATTACAAATATGCAACGGTTGCTTCTTGGAATAATTCCGTAGTGAATTACTTTTTCATCGGCAAAACTGAGTTTTAAATTAGCCGCTTTAATAGGGTCAATGTCGCCAATTAAATCGGACACGCTTACATCGGGTGTAGCTAGTTTTTCACCGTAACGGGCGCTTTTATGTACCCAGTGAATAGGGGTTTCGTCGCCATGCTCTGCTATTAAGTCTACAGCAAAGCGGCTTAAGGGCTGTAAAGGGTCGTCATTTACCTCAGAACCGGCAATAGTTGGTATATACTCATCTAATAGGTCCACCATTTGTCGCGCCATCCTGGTTTTTGCCTGGCCACGTAATCCTAAAAACAAAATATTATGACGGCTTAAAAGTGCGCGCTCTACGTCTGGTATAACGGTGTCTTCGTAACCTAAAATACCTTCAAAGGCATTTTCTTTATTTTGAATGCTGGCAATTAAATTATCACGCACTTCATCCTTGATAGATTTAGGCTTATACCCAGATTTTTTTAAATCACCTAGTGTTATAATTTTTTTAATATCGATTTGCTTGCTCATAATTAATACAATGTTTTTCTTTTGCCACTTTCAAAATCATTAAAAATAAAACTACCTAAATTGTCAAGTGACGCAAAATAGGCTTTGCCATTATTCATCTCCGTAAACTCTTCTACAAACTTTTGTAAATACGGATCAGATGCAATCATAAATGTTGTAATTGGAATTTTTAATTTCTTACACTGGGCCGCAAGATTAATACAACGGTTTACCACTTTACGGTCTAGTCCAAAACTGTTTTTATAATAACGGCCACCAATTTTTAAACAAGTTGGTTTACCATCCGTAATCATAAATATTTGCTTGTTAGACGTTTTTCGTTTGCGCAGTATATCCATCGCTAACTCAAGCCCAGCAACGGTATTGGTATGGTAGGGCCCTACTTGCAAATAGGGTAAGTCTTTAATTTCTACCTGCCATGCATCGTTACCAAATACCACAATATCGATGGTGTCTTTTGGATATTTTTTGGTGATGAGTTCGCAAAGCGCCATGGCCACTTTTTTTGCTGGCGTAATTCTATCCTCACCATATAAAATCATGGAATGCGAAATATCAATCATCAACACCGTTGATGTTTGTGTTTTAAAATCCGCTTCTCTAATCACTAAATCATCTTCATGCATCGAAAAAGAATCGACGCCTCTATTAATTTGTGCATTTTTAATGCTCTCTGTAAAATCTATTTGTTCCATCAAATCACCAAACTGAAAAGAGCGGGTATCTGAATTGATATCACCGGTAGGTCCGGCCTTAGTGGTGCTATGGTTTCCTTGCTTGCCTTTTTTTAACTTCCCAAAAATTTCCTCAAGGCTTTTTTGACGAATCGTTTGTTCCGTTTTTGCGGTGATGGCAAACTTACCATCCTGTGGATTTTCTTTTAAATATCCGTTTTGCTTGAGGTCTTCAATAAAATCACCCACCCCGTACGCGTCATCGGTAAATTTATGGGTGCGGTCTAGTTGATTGAGCCAATCTAATGCTTCTGTAGCGTCTCCACTTGTATAATTCAATAACTGGGTAAAGATGTCAAGCATCTGCTCAAATTTAGATTTTGAGTTTTCTCCAGGTACAAAATTGATAAAACGATGTCCAATCATAGGTATCTAAAGTAACAAATAGTAGGCACTAAAGTTCGTTTTTGTGCATACCAAATGCTTTATACATCCTAGCTCGGTCAAACATTTTTTCGTTATTAGAAATGAAAATAACAGCAACGCCGTTGCCAATAAAATTGGTAATAGCCCTTGCTTCAGACATAAAGCGGTCTACCCCAAGTAATAATGCAAGCCCTTCTATTGGAATTACTTTGGTGGCAGTTAAGGTAGAAGCTAAAATAATAAACCCACTGCCCGTTACACCGGCAGCTCCTTTTGAGGTTACCATCAAAATACCAATGATGGTTATGATTTGCTCCAAATTCAATTGAATATGAAAAACCTGGGCCAAAAATATGATGGCCATGGATAAATAAATGGAAGTCCCGTCTAAATTAAATGAATAGCCAGCAGGGACCACTAGGCCTACCACAGACTTGTGACATCCCATATGTTCTAATTTTTCCATGAGTGATGGTAATGCCGCTTCTGAAGAAGAAGTACCTAAAACAATGAGTAGTTCATTTTTAATAAAGCCTAAATATTTCCAAATACTAATTTTATAATAACGCAAAACGGCGCCTAATACTAAAAAAATAAAGAGGGCCATTGTAATATAAACACAGGCCATTAATTTACCTAGCGGCAACAAAGTAGCAACACCATATTTTCCAATGGTAAATGCCATACCTCCAAAAGCACCAATTGGCGCAAGTTTCATTATAAAATGAAGGCCTCTAAAAACGTACTTTGATAACCAATATACTTTTGTTAATATAGTCTCTTTGTTTTTTAATCTACTAATAACGATACCTGCAAGTATCGCAAGAAGTAATACTTGAATGGTGAGGTTATCTTGAAAAAACTGAACCCATGAAATAGAAACATTCCCACTACTGTATTTTGAAATATCTCCTTTTGCAACAATACTGGTATTTACAGAAGCCCCAGGCTCTAATAAATAACCAACCCCAATACCAATTAATAAAGCAAGGGTGGTGATAATTTCGAAATATAAAAGGGCTTTACCACCAACTTTTCCAACTTTTTTTAAATCGCCCATACCACATATCCCAGTGACCATGGTAAGTAAAATAATAGGATAGATAAACAGCTTAATGGTATCAATAAAATATTTACCAAGGGGTTGCATCGCAACACCAGTTGCAGGAAAAAAATGTCCTACTACTATTCCAGATGTGATAGCAAATAATACCCAAAAGGTTAAATTGGTTGCAATTTTCTTTATCATGTTCACGCGCTTAAAGATTCTACTGAATCACACTGTTTACAATACTTACACAAGACTCGATTTCAGCATTCGTTAATTGCATGATTCTAAAAGACTCTCCGTCTTTGTCATAATAATTATACACTGTTGCATAATTTTTGGGTAATGTGCCTGCAATATTTTTAATAAAAGTTAAGGCTATTAAAAAAGTACCTACTTCAGATGGGTGTGAGCCATCTTCGTTAAATAGATTCATGGAAGGAAAGGTTTTTCTGGCCAAATCAAAACATGTTCCAACGGGTACATTTACGGCATTTTCAGATTTTGCTAATTCGGTATATGCCGCGTTAATTTTTGATTGGGTTTCGGGTGTTTTTTCTCTAGCCCAAGTATTATACAAATATGGTTTAGCTCCATGTTCGCGTATGTACTTACTAAATAGTCCTCCGTATAATAACAAGCTATCTTTATGCTCTAAAGGCCACATACTGTTGTCTTGAATCACAACAATGTCAAACTTGTTAGAAGCAATTATTTGTTTTGATTGTAAACCCCTTGCACCGTTCCAGTGTTGTCCGAGTGTTGAGGCACCAATGGTAGATTTTTTACAAATAATTTTTGTATCCAAACTGTCGGTAATTAAACCAATCATTTGGGCTAAATTATTATAGTAGACATAACTATTTCCAACAAATAGAACCCTAACAGTATCTTTCTTTTCAAAAGCAAACGATTGGTTTGAAAAAACAACAAACAACAGTATGGCAGCAGCCCTTACAACATTAATATTTCTCATGATAACTTTACAATTACTTGGTTTTAAAAACCAGGGTTTTGAACCATATTCTTATTGTTTTGAACCTGTGAAACAGGAATTGGTAATAAGGTTCTATAATAGTAACTAGATGTAGTTGCCGTATATTGAATTAATCTTGAAGTTGCATTTCCACCAGAACTAATTTTTACAAAATTGGTTTGTGTTCTATTCAAATCAAATAAACGCTGACCTTCAAAGGCAAACTCTTTTCTTCTTTCTACAATAATACTATCTAGGTATGCAGTTGCAGAAATACTTCCTGTTGGAGGTGTGCCTGTTAAAACAGCATTAAAAGGTTTAGTTGCAGATGCTGTATCTCTATTCTTTCTTATAAGATTGATATCTGTTAAAGAAGTAGTTAATAAACTTGTATTGCTATTTGCAACAGCTAGTCTTGCATTGGCTTCACCTCTAATCAAATACATTTCTGCTAAACGCATTACTTTAATATTTTCCATGTAGTTAGAAATGTTGGTATACTTTGTTGGAATCGGAACATTGGTTTCTCCGCCCAACGAATTTCTATCGCCAAGTGCAACAAATCCTCTTCTAACATCGGTAGCAGAATAAGCTTCATACAAACCTTTAAAAGTTGATAGGGTTGTTCCTGTGCTTTTACTATTCATAGAATTTCTTGTACCAAGCATTTCGCCATAGCCTTGTTGGCTACACAAATAAGCATATGAATCGGTACCTGGGTTATCATTGGTATTATTGGCAACTTCAAATAATGATTCGGCACTGTTTTGCGTTTTAAAATCCTGCAACATCGTTCCATATGTATAAAGCGCATAACGGCCAGAAGCAATTACCTGATTAGCAGCATCTGCAGCAGCTGTCCAGTCTGATTTGTATACAGCAACTCTTGCCTTTAATGCAAGCGTAGAAAAACGGTTCATTCTTATTTTAAATAAGCCGTTGCTAACAGCGCCATTGCTTATCACATTTCCGTTTTGGGGTAAAAGTGCTATTGCTGAAGCAATATCTTTATCTATCTGAGCGTATACTTCGGCAGCTGTATTTCTTGCTGGATAAATAACTTCAGTAATATTTACAATGGGTTTAATTACAAGTGGAACACCTAAATGTGAACCATCGGCAGTGAATTTTAAAGGTCGAGCGAAAAATTTCATAAGATCAAAATAAACCAGCGCTCTAACAGCATATGCTTCACCCACCAACTGAGCTGCTTCTTCTTGCTCTAATGATGTTGCCACTTTTTTAATATTGGCTTCATTGGCAATAATTGCATTGGCATTGGTTACAATTTGATACATCTGACTCCACATTCTGCTCACGTTTGCGTCTGTAGCAGTGTGTGTTACGGTATTCATGCCGGTGTATCGATTACCAGACTTAACACTTCTGGTTGCATTGTCTGATAACACTTCAGGAATCACCATGGCATCTCTTCCATAATAACTATACGATTGCATCATGGAGTATAAACCATTAACGGCTGCTCTAGAAGTTGCCATACTATTAAATACGTCTTCGGTGAGCACACTTTGTTGTGGTTTTACGTCTAAAAAATCTTTACTACAAGATGCCATGAATAGTAAAGAAGTAATAACTGATATTGAATATATTTTTTTCATAAAAGAAACTTTATGCAATTAAAAATTGATGTCTAAGCCAAATAAGAAAGTATTAAATACCGGAGGTCTTTGAGACATAGTCCCGTCGATACTCACTTCCGGATCTGTATTGTAGCGCTTGTCTTTTACATAAGTAAATAGATTTTGTCCACGTAAATACATTCTTACATTACTAAACTTAAATTTATTTAGTAGCTGGGTTGGTAAATTATAAGAAAGTGTTACATCTCTAAGTCTGATATAACTTCCATCGTATAAAAATCTACTGCTTTCAAAACTTCCTGATGAAGATTGAGTGCCCAAAAACACAGGCTTAGGTACATCTGTAATTTGACCTGGTGTTGTCCAGCGTCTAGCATATTCATATTTACTTAAACCATTACTTTGATCAGAGAAACCAAGGTTAGCATCTGTCTTTTGTAAATAACCATAGTCGTCATAAATAGTATTGCCCCAAAATGTATACAATTGAAAACTAAACTTGAAGTTTTTGTAAGAAAAGGTATTTGTTAAACCTCCGTAAAATTTTGGTAATGCACTACCGTATTGTAAACGTGGCAGCGCCGTTGTAAATGCATTTGTAGTAGAATCTCTTGCTTCAGTTTTATACCAAAGCGCCTCTCCATTTGCAGGATTGACACCGGCATAACCACGTTGGTAATGGGTATAAAAATCGTTACCAACATTTCTTAAATAGTTTGCATTTCCAGAATAAGCAGGATCTATTTCAGTAATGGTATTTTTATTGGTTGTAATATTGAAATCAGTTACCCACTTAAAGCCACCCTGTGTTTTAGGTGCAATATTTACAGACGATAAAGTAACTTCTATACCCGTATTTTTCATAGCACCGCTATTAACGGTAATACTTGTAACACCATTTACACTTGGAATAGATTGACTAATTAGTAGGTCGCTTGTAGTTCTTGTATACCACTCAAAAGATCCAGATAATCTTCCTTTTACTAAAGAGAAATCAAGACCAATATTTAATGGAATATTTTTTTCCCATGTAAGGTTGTCGTTAGCCAATTGATTTTGCGCTAAACCTGATTGTAAATTATAATCACTTCCTGCGCCATATAAACCAAAAGATTCAAAATTATCAATACCCTGATTACCTGTGTAACCATAGCTACCCCTTAATTTTAATTCTTTAATCCACTCTACATTAAAAAACTTTTCGTTAGAGATATTCCATCCTGCTCCAACTGACCAAAATGTTGCTTTCCTAAAGTTCTTTGCAAATCTTGAGGAAGCATCTTCTCTAATAGAACCAGATAAGAAGTATAAATCTTTAAATGAATAATTTGTATTCAAGAATTTACTTATCAATCTACTTGCTGTACCAGATCCAGTTGTTAAGCTCGGGCTTGAACCGCCAGCCGCTGTTACCGTTCCAGGAGCAATGCCATTTACTGAAATGTTGATGTCTACATCTGATCTACTCTGCGCTTCATAACCTGCAAAGGTTTCTAATTTATGATCGTCTGTAATATCAAGTTTGTAACGCAACATATTGGTTGCAACCCAGTTGGTAATGTCTTGCGTATAATTTTCGATGGTACCACCTACTGCTACAACAGCGTTTCCTACTCTTGGATCGTATTGTGTGCTAGTAAATGAGTGGTTGAAATCCATTGCATAAGAACCTTCAAAAGTTAATCCTTTAACAATTTTGTATGTCGCAGAAGCATTTGCAGAAATATTATATGTTTTTGCTTTTCGCTTTGTTGTTTCGATAACTGCAACAGGATTGTATCCATTATTATAACCAAGCTCATACGATTTACCATCGCTTTTATAAATAGGAAGCCATGGTGCTAAACGGTACATTGCTCTAATTGGGTTTGCAAAAAATGAGCCGCCTAAAAAATTAGATGTTTGTTGAAACCCGCCACTAAAGCCACCTTTAAAAGAAAGTTTTTTTGATAATTCAGAAGAAACATTGATACGGTAGGTTGCTTTATCATAGGTAAGTCCTCTTGTAGGTGCATCAGAATGATAGTAACTTCCTGATGCAAAAAAAGTAGACTTATCATTTCCACCACTAGCATTTATATTATACTGCGAATATTTACCTTGTCTTAGCACTGCATCAAACCAATCTGTATTTGTTGTTTTACTAATACCATTTGCAGTTAGCAAAGAATCATATGAGCCCGGTCTGTTACCAGCGTTAACCCAGCCCTCTCTATAATATTGTAAGTACTCATCTGTATTGAGTGTTTTTTGTTCATCACGAATGGTATTGTTGTTGGTACCATTTTGATACGTGAAATGGAATTTCGTTTTACCAGACTTTCCTTTTTTAGTAGTAATTAATACCACACCATTTGCAGCTCTAGAACCATATAATGAAGTTGCAGCAGCGTCTTTTAAAATTGACATGGTTTCAATGTCATTGGGATTAAGACCAGCAATCGTATTACTATTCATTCCAGAAATATCGCCGCTAACAACTGGGATACCATCAATTACATACAATGGTGCAGAGCCAGCATTGATAGATCCAATTCCACGAACCCTGATATTTGGAACACCTCCTGGTTGACCACTAGCATTGGTAGATTGAACACCTGCAACATTACCCTGAATACTTTCTTGAACAGAAGTATTAGGGGCGCTTTCTATAACTGTATTTTTTACAGTAGTAACCGCTCCCGTAAATGAACTTCGTTTTTGATTGGTATAGGCAAGCACTAAAACATCTGACAAGTTGTTTTCAGCTTCTTGCATTCTAACGATGGTCATTTTAGGATCAAAAACAGAAACGTTTTGTGAAATTAAATCTACCCTCGAAAATTGGAGCGTTACGCCTTTTTTCACTTTAATAGAAAAGGCTCCATCTTCTGCAGAAATTGTGCCCGTTTTGGACTTAAGCACTTTAATGGAAACGTTTGACAAGGGTTGGTTGTCTTTACTTGAGATTACCTTACCCGTTAGCGTAATCAGTTCATTTCCAGCATTGGAATTTGAACTTTGTGCAATGGTTTGATTGGATAGCAATTGAAGTACCACTCCAATAATTGCAACAATCACATGGATGTTTTTTTTCATATAGCGTAGTTATATCGTGAAAAATAGCTTGGCTGAGCTATTCTGGTTAACAAATTACACAACATAACCTTGAGGGATTCTTTTTGTTCTTTCTAAAACATTATTAAATAAATTTAGTAATTTCCGAAATGCTTTTGTTGTTTCGGAAATTATAATTAATTGATTTTCAATAATTTAAAAAATTATGCTTAAAAGAGGCAAGGAAGAAATAATCTATTTACTAAATAAGTGTATTGAGAAATTTCAGCAAGAAACAGGTAAATCTGTCATTCAAAACACCAATCGCAAGAATTATGAGGCGCTGGCCATTCAGTTAAGCGAGATTAGCAACCTTCTTCCAACCACCCACGAGCAATTTGGTCATATTGCCTATGAACCCGATCCGCAACTCAACAAAGCCAACTATCCATTTAGAAAATATGACATAACTGGGGGCCAAATCAAAGACGCATTAATGGGGCTGGTGGCCAATCCTCGTCCATTTTTAATTGACACCTGCTATATCTATTTATATGGAGTGGGCAGGCAGGCTTTTGAACTGAATCCGGTTGATGTTTCGTTGGTTGCTTCAGAGGAGTCCGATGCAGGTGCAAAAGACAGCTACTCTATTATTACAGAAAATCAACAACTCAAATTAAAGCTTGCTTCACTTGTAAAAGAAACCGACAAAAAGATTTTTAATCGGCTTCGTTTTTATAGAATGATTTTTATTCCACTTTGTGTGTGTTTATTAGTGGGTACTGTTTACTTCTGGTATCATAGAAATCAAACCGCTGTTGCGTATAATACAATAACCAAAGACTTTAATATCATGCCTTATAAGGTTAAACAAACCGAAATAGAAAATATAGAAGGAATTTGGCTTTGTTACACTGGATCACCTCAAGCAAGACCATCTGATCCCAATAGATATCATAAAGTAGTGGCCAACTTAGTAGAAATAAAATATAAAGATGGATACTTTACATATTACAGATATGGTGCCGGTTTTAATCATACCGGTTATGTGCAATATGAATCGCCCAATATTTTATCGATTCATTCCCGAATCATGAATGGAGGAAACAAAACAGAATATCCGCGTCATAGTTTAATGAGCATTAACAAAAGCAATAAATACCAAACAACTATTTCTGCATCATGGAATTTTGATGCTGGAAATAATAAAAGAATTATTGGTATTAGAGAAGTCTATGAAAAAATAGGGACGGGTGGTCGCATCGAAGAAATTATCAATACGCCTGCCAACGCAAGTTGCCAATGCAAAATTATAAAGTGGTATGAAACAAATAAACCTGTTCAAACTTTATATTTGAAAAATTCAATTTTAGATTCTACAAAGAATCCTCAGCTCTACCAGTTAATTGATGAAAAAAGTATTTTACTAAAAGATCCCGAAGCCGGCGTTATCCTATATTAAATTAACTACTTTAATTTTATCTTGTTAATCTGTAAATTGTTAAGGCTGCTCTTTTTATAATCAGCGGAAACTCTTTCAGGTTAATAGTTTCACCGGGTGCGTGTGCACCTTTTCCTGATGAACCCATTCCATCCACGGCATCAACGTACTTTGCAACATAAGAAATGTCGCCAGCACCTCTTGAACCTGGATCGCCTTCTATTGCTGGACCTAGACCTAAATCTGTTGTAACGCCGCTAATGACAGACAATACTTTTTTGTTGCCCAATGTTGGTTCCATGCTCGGAATTCCATCGCTAAATGTGATGGTTGATTTTGTACCATTCAAACTTTTTTGAACAATCGACTGCATGGTTTTTCTGGCTTCGTTTTTTTGGTCCTCCGTTAAAAAACGTAGGTCACCTGTAACAAATGCAGTTGGTGAAACGATATTGGTTTTTCCAATTGCTGTTGCCGTTGCTTTTGATCTATTTAAATTTACTTCTGATCCTCCTACAAACATACCCGGATTAAAAGTGAGGTATTTTTCTTGACTGAGTGTTTCTCTAAATGCATTTACAATTCTAGCGGCTTCATAAATAGCACCATATCCACCACCAGAAGTAAACACGCTTGCACTATGTCCTGTTTTTGCTGTAACATTTAAAGTCCATGCACTCGAACCTCTTCTAGCCGTTGCAATGGTATTTAGCCCATGCGCACTTTCAAAACCAAGTGCGATATCTGTAGTTTTAGCTGCTTCAATAAAGTGACCTCTACTAATTTGAAATGGCTTAGCAGAAGACTCTTCATCACCGGTTAAATAAGCAATAATATCCGCATTATTTAATAGACCCTGTTGTTGTAATGCTTGTAAAGCAATAATCATTACAACATCGCCACCCTTCATGTCATATACACCTTGTCCGGTTGCAACAGAATCATTAAGCATGGTAAATGGATTGGACGGCATATCAGGCTCAAAAACAGTATCTAAGTGTCCTATTAAAAACAGCTTTTTTGCCGTTGGTGATGTTGGCTTTTTATCAAACCCAATGGTAGCCACTAAATGACCTGCTCTTTTAACAGAATCTGGCATAGCAATCCACTCTGTTTTAAATTTTGCTTTTTCAAACTCTTTAGCAAATAAGGCACCCACTTTTTTTACGCCCTCAATATTTAATGTGCCGCTATTAATATTCACAGACTCTTTTAATAGAGCAATAGCTCTTGGCATATTTTGATCAATATAAGTAAGTATCGCTTTTTCTTCTGCATTGAGACCAGAAGTTGATTGCTGCTGAGCAAAAGCTTGTATTTGAAATACGAGTATGAATGCGATAAAAAATAACTTTTTCATAAAGAGATTATTTAAATAGAACATAAATATAGTACTTAATTAAATGGGTTACTAACCTATAAACAAAGGCGATTTCTTTGATTTCGAACCTATTCTTGTATGGATTGTTATACTCCTAAACAGCAACATGAAAGCTTTATATATATTTCTCGGACTCGGCACGATTTATATTATTTTTCAATCTTTTATTGCAAATAGTGCAATTAAAACAGAAAAGCAAAAATATAGAACCGTTGTAAAAGATGAAGAGCTTGAAATTAGATACTATCCTGCAGCTATGATGGCAACGGTTTATTCGAGTGCCACAAATTACAAATCGGTAGCTAGTAGTGGTTTTGGAAAACTAGCCCGCTATATATTTGGCGGCAACAATGAAAACGAGAGCATTGCCATGACGGCTCCGGTAAGAATGAATATGTCAGAAAAGGGGGCAGAAATGAGTTTTGTAATGCCTACAAAATACAATGAAAACAATTTACCTAAACCCAATGACGAGGGTATTCACATACACCAATCTGTTCCTCAATATGTTGCAGTGATTTCATTTGGGGGTTATGCAAACGACGAGAAAATTACCATGTACAAAGAGAAAATATTGCAAATTCTGTCAAAGCGAAATATTAAAGTTACTGGTGACTATACATTTTTAGGGTACAATGCCCCTTATCAAATGATTGCGAGAACCAATGAAATAGCCATTCCTATAGAGTGGAAAGAATAATATAGAATTCAAGCCTTTTAGCCAAGAAACAAAAAATGGTTGGTTAGAAGAAATGAAAATATTTCCAACAAACTTAGACGCAGCAGTCAATGATTTAGATAAAGAACAACTAGACACGCCCTATAGAGATGGTGGCTGGACTGTACGTCAACTAGTACATCATTTAGCTGATAGTCATATGAATGCTTTTGTTGTGTTTAAATTAGCTATAACCGAAGACCTACCAACTATTAAAGATTACAGTGAAAACGATTGGTCATTTACATCAGATGTATTAACTACGCCCATCCAAGTTTCAATTTCATTGCTAAATGCCTTACACCAAAGATGGACAGACCTACTCCATAGTTTTACAGACGAACAATGGCAAAGAAAGTTTTTCCATCCCACCCATAACGTAGAAATAAGTTTATGGGATTTCTTTGCCGTTTACACATGGCATGGCAAACATCATGTAGCCCATATTACTACGTTAAAAGAATTGAAGGGCTGGTAGGCCAACCAATTTTGTATATTATTGTTTAACAATAGTATATGGATAGGAAAAAATCAATTTTCAACTTAATAATTGGGCTGTTTTCATTGATTTCGGTGGTAAGCGCCCAGTCAACTGTTGTTCTAAGCGGTACTGTAAAAGACAAACAAACCGGCGAATCCTTAATTAAGGCGGTGGTGCGTATCCAGGAATTACCCAACGCTGGTATTATCTCCAATGAGTACGGGTTTTATTCGTTGTCGCTACCTAAAGGGAGTTACTCTGTTGTAGTATCTCAAGTGGGTTATGAAACGCTGATTCAAAAAATAAAACTAGACAGTAGCCAATCCATCACTTTTTATTTACAAACAAAAAATCAGTTACAAGAAGTAGTGGTAGAGTCGTCTCGCAAAAACGACAATTTAACCAAGGCTCAAATGGGTACCGAAACCATTAACATGTCTTCGATTAATAAAGTGCCCGTGATATTTGGAGAAAAAGATCTTTTAAAAACAATTCAATTGTTACCCGGCGTAAAATCAGCGGGCGAAGGCAACAGTGGTTTTTTTGTGCGCGGTGGTAGTGCCGATCAAAATTTAATTTTACTAGACGAGGCGCCCGTATACAATGCCACACATTTACTTGGATTTTTTAGCACATTTAATAGTGACGCTATTAAAGACGCTACAATTATAAAAGGCAATAGCCCCAGTCAATACGGCGGACGCCTTTCATCGGTGCTTGATGTCAAAATGAAAGAAGGCAACAACCAAGATTATACAGTTAATGGTGGTATAGGTTTAATTAGTAGTAAGCTAAGTATTGAGGGACCTCTTCAAAAAAATAAATCTTCTTTTATTCTTTCTGGCAGAAGAACGTATGCCGATGTATTTTTAAAAGCCACCGAAAAATTTAAAGACAACATTTTGTATTTCTATGATTTAAATGCAAAAGCAAATTATCAAATCAACGCAAAAAATAAAATTTACATTTCAGGTTATTTTGGAAGAGACGAGCTCGGGCTAGGGCAAGACTTTGGTATCGATTGGGGCAATAAAACGGGCACCATTAGATGGAATAAAATTATTAGCAATAAACTCTTTTTAAATACTTCATTCATTTATAGCGATTACAATTACAATGTGAAATTAAAAAATGGTGAAACCAATTTTAATATCAATTCAAATATTAAAGATCTAAACCTCAAACAAGATTATACGTTCTATGCTAATGGTACCAACACTTTGCGATTTGGCTTTAATTCCATCTTGCACACCATTAAACCAAGTACATTTAGCGGAACCGTTATTAATAGTGTGTCTAAAACGGGTAGAAATGGACTAGAAAACGCGGTCTACCTTACCAACAATTATAGAGCAAATAGTCAATTCACCGTCGACTATGGTGTGCGACTATCTATGTTTACCCTGATGGGTGGTGACGTGTACAATATCTACCAAAATGGGGTAATCAATTCTTCGGTAAAACTTAGCGGGTCAAGTTTTGGAAAAACATATGTAAATCCTGAGCCTCGAATTACCACCAACTTTCGTATCAATGACGAAACAAGTGTCAAAGCGGGTTATGCTAGAAATATTCAGCACCTCCATTTATTAAGTAACTCAGTAGCATCTAGTCCTTCAGATCAGTGGATTGGTAATTCCTATAATATCAAACCAGAAGTTGCCGATCAGATTAGTGTGGGATATGTAACAAAAGTATTTAAAAGTAATGTTGAATTTACTGCCGAGGCTTATTATAAATACCTACAAAATCAAATAGACTATAAAGACGGCGCCGAAATCAATACGGTTTCGGATGTTGAAAGTGTTTTAATGTATGGCATTGGAAGGGCGTATGGTGTTGAGTTGTTGTTAAAGAAAAAAGAAGGGCGCTTTACTGGATGGATTGGTTATACGCTGTCAAAAACAGAAAGAAAAATTGATGGTATCAACGGGAACAATTGGTACAATGCCAGACAAGATAGAACCCACGATATTTCGTTGGTGGGTATTTATGATCTAAACCAGCGCTGGTCTATTTCTGGTGTGTTTGTATACAACACAGGCGATGCGGTAACGTATCCTACTGGAAAATACACCCTTCAAGGTCAAACACTTTATCAATACGCGGCTAGAAACGCCAATCGCATGCCGGCCTATCACCGTCTAGATTTTAGTGCTACTTACGAAAAAAATAAAACCAAAAGAATGCACGGTTCTTGGAATTTTAGTTTGTACAATGTCTATGGTAGAGAAAATGCTTACCGCATAAGTTTTAAAGACGATCCAAACAATCCTTCCAGAACACAAATTATTAGAACCGCTCTTTTTAAATGGGTTCCAAGCGTAACGTATCAATTTAAATTTTAAGCATGAAAAAAATAATATTACTGATATCGTTTTTTGCCACCATCCTTATTGGTTGTGACAAAGAAATTAGCTTGGTACTAGATAATAATAATCCTACGCTTGTTATTGATGGAAACATTACAGATCAAGCTGGTCCATATTTTGTGCAACTCTCATTGTCTACCCCCATTACCACGCCAACCACCATTGTTGGTGTCAATAATGCACGCATAACAATTACAGATCAAACAGGCATCAAAGACAGTTTACTATTTGTAAGCAACGGTCTATATAAAACACAAAAAATAAAAGGTATTGAAGGTGGAACTTATAACCTAGAAGTTATTGTAGATCAAAAAAAATATACAGCATCTGCTACGATGCCTAAAAAAGTAAATTTGGATAGTCTCCGCATCAATACTTTTCCATTTAATGGCGAAATCAGGTACAGTGTTATTCCGGTTTATTCAGATCCAATTTCATTAGGTAACAGCTACCGCTTTATTCAAAAAATAAACGACACCCTCGATCCAACGTTTCATGTATTTGATGACAACCTCAACAATGGTAAAGTAAATCAACGACCATTAAGAGGTGGTGACGATAATTTAAAAGTAAAACTCAAAGACAATGTGTTTGTAGAAATGCAATGTATTTCAAATACCAGCTACTTATATTACAACAGTCTAAATCAACAATCTGGCGCGGGACCAGGAGGGGGAACGGCGCCTTCTAATCCTCCTTCCAATATTGAGGGTGGTGCACTAGGCATATTTTCGGCACATACGGTGCAGCGGAAAATGATTCGGATAAATTAAAAAGCTAGATAAGCCTCTAGTGCTGATTGTTTAATGTTTCAACTATTTTTTTTAGTCTTTTTAAGGCGCCTTTGGTTTGTTGAATTACAAATGCATCCATAACCCGTTTTTCTTGTAATAAATTTTCAAATCGCTTGTTTCCCCTCAGGTTTTTTTCAAGCTCCTGTGCATTATATGCATAAATTTTTTCCTGATTTTGAACATTTGAAACATGGGTATTTAGGCCTGCATTTTCTGAATACATATCACCCAATCGTTGTGACACCCGCATTGCTAAGTCTGTTGATAATTTGAAATCGGCATATCTATCATAGTGCTTTAAAATGCTAGACAAAAGTTCATGGTCTTGAATCAAATAAAGTTTACCTGATCCTTTGAGTGCATCAATTTCGGCAGTGCTACTAGCAAAAAAGGTGAAAACCATTGACCTGCTTGCATAGATCACAATTGAATCTTGTGGTAATTCAATTTCTTTTCGAGACCACTTGGTTAATAAACTATCGGCATCTAATGCTTTTTTATGATACTTAAGGTTATACACTAAATCAGTGCTGTCTCTTTGTAACTCTAAAACCATCCGTTTAATTACGCCAGTTTCTTCTTTATGGTGTTGATAGTTTTCGACGATACGTTCTGCTGTTACAGCTAGTGAGATACCAATTACAATAACTAAAATTTCTGCAATAAAGCCTTTTACGAACTTGGGTTTGTGTACTTCCATAAATGTGTGTTAAACGAAATATTATTAATTATTCTGTGATATAGAATGTGCTCAAAATACAAAATTGTTTCGCCTCCCCAAACAAAAAAACCCACGACTAGCGTGGGTTTTAATTTCGATCTGGTGGTGTGGGCCGGGATCGAACCGGCGACACAAGGATTTTCAGTCCTTTGCTCTACCGACTGAGCTACCGCACCATACCCTTTCGGGGCAGCAAAAATAGGGGGATT
>JACCDK010520703.1_pt1 | contig 33770 bp, 33 predicted proteins | sample 7445871 | NCBI WGS metagenome assembly JACCDK01 (sample SAMN15323436, study PRJNA562643) | freshwater metagenome | isolation source: river surface water | place: USA:Blue River Watershed | collected 2017-08-15 | reverse complement strand
GGAATTGAGATGTTTTCTTTCACCATAGGAATTAAAGTCAAAGTAGTTGTTTCTTCTCTTCCATTATGTCCACCCGCTTCAAATCCTTCGGCTACCACAGCATCTACACCGGCTTCTTGAGCTTTTAAAGCAAATTTTGAACTGCTTACCACATGTACCACTGTAATTCCATTTTCCTTCAAAAAAGAGGTCCATGTTTTTGGATTTCCTGCAGAAGTAAATACAATTTTCACCCCTTCCTCCACAATAATATCCATAATTTCTTGAATATTGGGATACAACATGGGAACATTAACTCCAAATGGTTTGTCGGTAGCTTTTTTACATTTCTGAATGTGTTCTCGCAAAACTTCGGGATACATAGAGCCCGCACCTATCAAACCCAATCCACCACTATTACTAACAGCACTCGCTAATTTGTATCCACTATTCCAAATCATTCCTCCTTGAATAATTGGATATTTTATATTGAAAAGTTGGGTGATTCTGTTCATTATTCTTTGATTATTTTACCGGTTTGGGTTATCGAACTACTTTGAATTTTGTAAAAGTAAATTCCGGGTTGTAAGTCATCCAATGAAATAGTTGAAAGAGAATTTAATATAGTCTTCTCAAAAACTACCTGCCCTAAAGCATTGTAAAAAACAACTTGAGCCTTATTTGTTTCGTTTGGAAATGATAGTGTTAAATTACTTGAGGTTGGATTTGGATAAAGTTCAAAACTATTTTTTGTATTTTGTGGCATGGATAAATTTGCAATATTCAAAGCCAATTGAAAATCGGGAATTCCATATCCAAATAAATTATCTGGAGTCAGAAAACGATCCGCCGCTTGTTTCACAAATTGAACAATTTGAGCATTTGTTGCCCAAGGAATTGCTTGCCAAAAACAAGCTATCATTCCGGCCATAATTGGACACGAAAATGAAGTCCCACTAGCTGTAACAATACTTCCAGACGTATTTGACAATACTGAACTTTGACCTTGTGCCATGACATCGGGCTTCACCCTTCCATCAAAACTCGGACCAATAGAACTAAAAGAGGCATAGGTACGATCTGCTTTTACAGCTCCTATTGCTAATACATTATTTGCCTCTGCTGGAACTCCCACATGCGGCTCAGCGCTATTTGCAGAGTTTCCTGCACTTGCAATAACCACAATTCCTTTGCTGTAAGCAATATTAGCACCTTGAGAACCGAAAGCAGTATTTCCGGTCATATCCGAGTAGGTATGACTGTAACTTGGATTATCATAACCAAAATAACCCAATGATGAAGAAATAATATCAACACCTAATCGATCGGCCTCTTCAGCAGCTTGTACCCAATAACTTTCTTCAACAGGATTTTCTGAAGCGACATCTTCTGTAATAAATAAATAATAACTTGCATCTGGCGCCGTACCTACCAACTGATTGTCTGTATATCCGCCCATACAAGATAAGGTCATAGTCCCATGATTATGTAACTCATATAAATTACTACTCTGACTTACATAATTATACCCACCTAAAATTAAATTGTTGGTGAATAATCTTTGAAAAGGTTGTGCGGTGTCAACACCTAAAAAACCCGAATCTAATACTGCTATGATTTTACCTAATCCGGTGTAATTGGATTGATGCAATAAATGGCCATTTAGCATTTGTATTTGATTGGCTGAATTACCATAATTATAATTCATCTGCACCTCCATTGATTTATTTACTGGAGAAAGAGTTGATGGAGTTGCAATTTTATTGTTCAAAGAATTGTTTGCATAATGCACATGATTTACAAATGGCAAAGTTAGTAATGCCTGAATATCGGTTACGCTTCCTCGAATGTGCAAGCAGTTCAACCACTTTGATTTTGCCATAACGGTGATACCTGTTGCTGCGGAAATTTGATTTACATAAGCTACTTCAAGCGGGGCATCATTAATTGCTAATGCTATGCCTTGAGCAGTTCTTCTGTCTAGTGCTCGTTGAGAAAGTTCTGACAAGGGATTACTAAAAAATGCGGACGCGTTTGGTTTATCATTAAAATAAACCCATGCATCTTCTTGAGAAAAAGACACAAAGGAGGTCACTAAAGTTAAAATAAGTATCAGTTTCTTCATGGCTTTATTATTTTTAAAGTCTAAATTACGAAATTACCCCCGAACCAACTAATTCTTCACCCACATTCCAAGCAACAAACTGACCTTGTGTAATTGCCGATTGCGGTTGTTCAAATGAAACATACAATCCGCTTTCAAATTGATATAAAGTAGCTTTTTGCAATTCTTGTCGGTAGCGAATGCGAGCTGCAACTTCCATTGATTGACCATTTTGAAGTTTTAAATCGGGACGAATCCAATGTGCCTCCGAATTTTCAATTCGCAATGCTTTTTGAAATAAACCAGGATGAGCATGGCCCTGACCTGTATATATCTCATTGGTGTTCACATTTGTAGCTATAATAAATAAGGCTTCTTTAGTTCCACCAACATTTAATCCTTTTCGCTGACCGATTGTAAAATAATGTGCTCCTTGGTGTTTACCAACAACTTTTCCCATTGATGGAGTATATTCTATTGGAGTTGATTCGAAAATTAATTCTTCTTCCAAATTTGAAAAAGTAGGTTTCACTCGGTCATAAATTTCATGAGTTGCATCAACTTCATAAATCACACCTTCTTTAGGTTGTAATTGCTGTTGCAAAAACTCCGGAAGCCTAACTTTCCCTATAAAACAAAGCCCTTGTGAGTCTTTCTTTTCGGCAGTAATTAACTCCATTTTGGCTGCTATTTCACGAACTTGAGGCTTGGTTAATTCACCTATTGGAAACAAGGCTTTTGCCAATTGTTCTTGTGATAACTGACATAAAAAATAGGATTGATCTTTGTTTCCGTCTTTACCGGCTAGCAATTGAAAAGTTGGTTTTCCATCAATTTCTAATTTACCTTTTCGGCAATAATGTCCGGTTGCTACATAATCGGCACCCAAACTTAAAGCAATTTTCATAAAGACATCAAACTTAATTTCGCGGTTGCATAAAACATCCGGATTTGGAGTTCTTCCTTTTTCGTATTCGTGAAACATGTAGTCAACAATTTTCTCTTTGTATTGTTCACTTAAATCAACCGTTTGAAATGGAATTCCAAGTTTTTCGGCAACCAAAAGCGCATCGTTACTGTCTTCAAGCCAAGGACATTCATTAGAAATTGTTACCGAATCATCGTGCCAATTTTTCATAAAAAGGCCAATAACCTCATAACCCTGTTCTTTTAAAAGATAGGATGCAACGCTTGAATCCACACCACCAGAAAGTCCAACTACTACACGCTTCATGTTTTGAAATGCAATTTTTACTGTACAAATTTACATCAAATAATAAAAAAAAGTATATGCTTTAATCACTAAAACATATACTTAAGTAAATTTTATTTATTTGTTAAAAATCTTCTTTAAGGCAACCTTACTTTTTACTATTTTTTTTGGGAGTTTGAGGAGACATATTCTCTTGAGTGATTTTGCCATTGGTATTTAATTCCCAAATTCCAACCTTAAATCCTTTTTCAAATTTGCCTTTAGCAATAACCACATTTTCGGGACTTCTAAAAACAGCAGGACCATCATATTCTCCTTTCTTGTAAAATTTTTCTTCTAGTGCAATTCCGTTTTCTGCATATTTTTTATAAATACCTTCCTTAATTCCGTTTATGTAGTTGGTTTCTTCAGCAATTTTACCATTAGGATAATATACTTTTCTAATCCCCGATAAAACTCCATTCACATAATTTTCTGTGGACATAATCACTTTAGAATTTTCATGGTAGTACTTCCACTCGCCTTCGAATACTTTGTTTACTAATTTACCTTCACTTACTTTTAATCCTTTTTGATCATAAAAAATGGTGTAACAAGAATTATCTTTCGAATTAAATTCTCTTGTTGCAATTACTTTACCTGAAGTGTTATCATCAAAAAACTTGAACACCCCAATTTCTTTACCGTGGTCAAAAGTTCCCTCATAACGTGGTCGCTTAGATTCTTCATATATTCCTTTCCAAACACCATGTTTTTTTCCGTTGGCATCCACTTTATTGTATTCTTGGGCAAAAAGTGAAGAAGTAAATAAAAGTAATAAAGCTAAATATTTCATGATTCTATATTTTAACAACTATAACTGAATTTCTTTTTTTTTAGTATAAATCTTAAAAGCGAAAAAGCCATCATCACTGACGGCTTTTATTTATTTTTTCCCTTTTGCTTTTTGTTCTTCCGCCTGTTCCATAGCCTCACGAAGTTTCTTTTGAAACTTTCCTTCTTTTACAGGTTTTGTTTTATTTTCTTGAATTTGAGCATGAATTTTATCACTGTCGATAAAATATTTTTTAATCACCAACATAATTCCGATAGTAATTAAGTTGGACATGAAGTTATATAAACTCAATCCTGATCCATAACTATTAAAGAAAATCAACATCATAATTGGTGAAATATAAATCATCATTTTCATAATCTTAGTCATATCCGGCATTCCTTCTTGTTGCGGTTGTGCCATTTGATTATCACCAGAAGTCATTTTCATATAAAAGAAAATTGCTACGGCTGCCAAGATTGGGAACAAACTAACATGATCTCCATACAAAGGAATATTGAATGGTAATTTGAAAATTTGATCAAACGAAGATAAATCATCTGCCCACAAGAAAGGTTGTTGTCTCAATTCAAATGCCGATGGGAAGAATCGGAAAGAAGCCATCAAGAAAGGCATTTGTATTAAAGCCGGTATACATCCAGCCATTGGATTAACACCTGCTTTAGAATACAACTTCATTGTTTCTTGTTGTCTTTTTACAGGATCTTTAATTTTTTCACTTATCTCAGCAATATCAGGACGCAATACTTTCATTTTTGCTTGAGATAAAAATGATTTGAAAGTAATTGGCGACATTGCAATTTTGATCAAAATAGTAAAAATGATAATTGCTAATCCATAAGTCATAAATCCACCTAAGAAACCAAATAATGGAATAAAAATCAATCTGTTAATCCAACCAAAGATTCCCCATCCTAATGGAATAACTTTATCTAAATTTTTACCTTCATAAGAGTTTAATACTTTGTAATCAGTTGGACCAAAATACCAGTTCATTTTATAATCCAATTCTCCTTTACTATTAAATGCTAATGGAGCTCTAGTTTTAAATTCTTTTGTAAAAACTGTATCAATTTTTTCATCATTAACTAAAGTTGATGATTGAATTTTGGCCGTTTTAAACGGAGTATTAGTTAATAAAATTGTAGAAAAGAAGTGTTGTTTATAGGCAATATATGAAGCATTTTCTGGTGTTTCTTCTTTGTCCTTTCCTTGACCTACATAATCAATTTTTTCATCATCATATTGAAAATAAACTTCAGCATTTTGATTTTCATAAGAAACGCTTTTTTCGTTTCTGTAGGTTTTTAAATCCCACTCTAAATTGGTTTCTTTTGAAGTATTTAAAGCTGAACTTAAACCTTGTGAACGAAGATCAAAATCAACCATATAGTCATTAGGCTTCAATGTGTAATTGTATTCTAAATAGGTTGAAGGCCCAGTTTTTAACTTCATTGACAACACTTTGTTTTTTCCTACCTCTTTTAATGAAGGTTCAAAAAACAAATCTTTAGTATTTAAAACACGATTGTCTTTAGTTTGTAATGCCAAATTAAAATTAGCGTTGTTGTTTTTAATCAATTCAACTAATTGACCGGAACCTTTAGCGAATTTTTCATATTTTTTTAGGATAGCCTCAGTAACATAACCTCCTTTATTTGATATAGTTAATTTCACTAAATCATTTTCCAAAACGGTAGTTTCCTCTTTAGCTGATGGAAGTGTAGCAGAATAAGCAAAGCTCCCTAAAGCTCCCTCTAATTTTTGCATTTTAACCGTATCGCTAACTGTAGAATCTACAATAACATTCGATACTTCTTTTGCAGGAACTTGCTTTGCTTTGTTAAGCTTGTCAATTTGCGCTTTTTTCGCTTTTTCGGCTTGTTCTTTTTGTTCTGTTTTCTGACTGTTGTACATCATCCACATCACGATAAGGAAAATTAACCCAAAGCCAATTATCGAATTCTTGTCAAATTTCTTTTCTTCCATTATTGTTTATATTTTAAATAAATCGAAATGACTTATTGATTTCTATTTTTTATTTTTAACCATAGCAGCAACAAAGCTAACAAAAATTGGTTGCGGGTTTGCTACAGTACTTTTATACTCTGGATGGTATTGTGCACCAATAAAAAACGGATGTTCTTTAATTTCAACAATTTCTACCAAGCCAGTATCTGGGTTGATTCCAGAACTTATTAATCCTGCTTTTTCTAAATCGGCAGCATATTTATTATTGTATTCGTAACGGTGACGGTGGCGCTCTTCAATTAGTGATTTACCATAAATTGATTTTGCCAAAGTACCTTCCATGATATCACATTTCCATGAACCCAATCGCATGGTTCCTCCTTTATCGGTAATGGTTTTTTGGTCTTCCATTAAATCAATTACCGGATTGCTGGTATTCGGATTCATTTCGGTAGAATTAGCATCGGTTAAACCCAATACATTTCTAGAATATTCAATAACCGCCATTTGCATCCCTAAACAAATTCCGAAAAACGGAAGGTTATTTTCTCTTGCATAACGAACGGTTTCTATTTTTCCTTCTATTCCTCTTTCTCCAAATCCTGGAGCTACCAATATTCCATCGATACCTTTTAGCTTTTCGGCTACATTTTCTTGATCAATAAATTCCGAATGGACGCTGATTACATTAACTTTAGTTTCATTAGCAGCACCTGCATGAATAAATGCCTCTAAAATAGATTTATATGAATCTTGTAATTCTACATATTTCCCAACCAAACCAACATTAATGGTATGTTTTGGATTTTTTAATCGGTGCAAAAAGTCATTCCATTGAGATAAATCGGGGTTTGATTTTTCGGGTAAGTCCAACTTTTTCAAAGCTACCAAATCCAATCCTTCTTCCAACATTAAATTAGGAACTTCATAAATAGTTGAAGCATCAATAGATTGTATTACTGCTTCGCGTTTTACATTACAAAACAAAGCTAACTTTTGACGTAATTCATCCGAAAGTTCGTGCTCCGTTCTACAAACTAATATATCCGCTTTGATTCCGCTTTCCATTAAAGTTTTCACAGAATGCTGCGTAGGCTTTGTCTTTAATTCTCCGGCTGCAGCCAAAAAAGGAACTAACGTTAAGTGAATTACTATTCCGTTGGTATCACCCAATTCCCAAACCAATTGTCGCACCGATTCGATATAGGGCAATGATTCAATATCTCCAACCGTTCCTCCAATTTCAGTAATTACAATATCAAAATCGCCTGATTTACCAAGCAATTGCATGCGTTCTTTAATTTCATTGGTAATATGAGGAACAACTTGAACGGTTTTACCTAAAAACTCACCGCGACGCTCTTTTTCAATAACCGAAAGATACACTCTTCCTGTTGTTACATTATTAGCTTGTGAAGTCGGTACATTTAAAAATCGTTCGTAGTGACCTAAATCAAGGTCGGTTTCTGCTCCATCATCTGTTACAAAACACTCCCCATGCTCGTAGGGATTTAAAGTTCCTGGGTCTACATTAATATAAGGATCAAACTTTTGAATGGTAGTTCTATACCCGCGTGCTTGTAATAATTTTGCTAAAGAAGCTGCTATAATTCCTTTTCCTAAAGAAGAAGTTACACCGCCTGTAACAAAAATGTACTTGGTTGGATTCATCGTTTTTTTTTTAGAACAACTAAATACTAGTTGCCCAAACTTGTTGTTGTGTTGTTATGTGGATGTTTTTTTGGTTTAAAAACGAAGCAAAAGTAAGAAATAAATTGGATGTTTTTTAATAAAATCCAATCTAAAATTTGAAACTATTGTTTTGGATATTTCTTTTTGATATTCCGAACCAACTCCTCTAATCCATTTAATTTAAGCTCGTATATAAGTTGCAGTTGAGCGCCTAATTCTCCTTTTGGAAATCCTTTATTGCTGTACCAAACTACATAATATTCTGGTAAATCAATGAGGTAATAGCCTTCATATTTGCCGAAAGGCATTTTAGCATGAGCCAATTTTATAAGTTGTTTTTGTTGGTCGTCCATTTATTTTCTGTGAATCGGAGGTGTTGAATTGCTTTATATTGTCTTCGGCAGGCTCAGACACACAAAAATTTTAAATTACTTCCAATTAAAAACTACCTCTTTTTTTATATCGGGGTGTAAACTATAATAAACAGGACAGGTCATGGCAGTGCGTTCTAATATAGTTTTGGTTTTTTCATCGGCAGACAGATTCATATCGAAAGTCACCTGAATTTCTGAAATTCTTCTGGGTTCAGCAGCCATAATTTTAGTTACCTCAGCAGTAGATCCCGAAAAATCCACACCTAAATCTTGGGCTTTTATTCCCATAACCGTCAACATGCAAGAGGCCAAACCATTGGCAACTGAATCAGTTGGAGAAAAAGCTTCCCCTTTCCCGTTATTATCGGTAGGTGCATCGGTTATTATTTCTGTACCCGATTGCAAATGAATGGAAGAAGTTCTTAAATCTCCTAAATAAGTTACCTTAGATGTTGGCATTATTGTGCTTGTTTTATGGTTAAATCTTCGTCGTAATACAAAATATAAATTCCGTTATTGGCATAGCCCCCGGAAAGTTTTTTAGCATAATCAAATTTACTTTCAACCTGCTCCGTAGCCGATGCATTGGCACTTTCGTCAAATGTTTGCCCTTGTGCAAAACGCAACAATGTATCAAAAGTTAAATCAAATCCGCGAATTGCATATTGATTAGGGAATATTCTGTTTTTCTTTTTGTATGCATTCGCAAATAATTGAGATTCAATCGTTTCGTTTTCTCTATTTGCAGAAGGAAAGGCCATTTTCAATTTGGTTAATCGCGATAGCGCAATTTCTTCAAAATCGAGGGTTTCATTGGGCTCCAAAATAACCAGCTGAAGCGGATAGTCTTTTAATGCACTTTGCATGGTATTGGTTACAGTAAAAATAACTCCGGTTTTTTCAGAAACCAGAATCACATAATTCATCCGGTTTTTTACAAAATGCTTTTTGATGCTATCACCCACAATACCCCCTTTTTCATTTACACTAACCAACTTTACTCCTTTTTGAAATTCCTGAAGATATTGCTTAATTGAATTCTTTTTTGGATCTAATACCGCAATAATATTTCCGTTTTTGGAATGCATATAATCAAACATTGCGTTTTTCATAGCATCATTTTGTGGCATTGACTGAAATAAATTGGAGTACGATTTTCCATCCTCTTTAGACAATGGCGAAATCACTGGAATATTTTTACTCTCTAAAGCACTGGCTACTTTTTCAACATTGACTTGATAAAACGGACCAATAACGGCATCGGGATTTACAAAACTACCTCCCGAAATAATAGATAACGCAGACGTTGAATTTTTGGTTTCTTCAGAATCATAGATGGCAACATCGACATTCATTCCTAAAACTTTGGCCGAATCAATTGCCATTAAAGCACCCGAATAAAAATCGAGGGTCATGTTTAAGAATTTATCTTTTTTCAAACGCTCTGAAACTGAAGTCAATGTATCGCTTTGAATTTTGGATGCATTGAAAGGCAGGAACATAGCCAATTTCTTTTTTTGTTGAATAGAAATGGTTTTGGATAAATCTTTTAAGGAATTTTTATTTTCTTTGTTAAACGAAAGATTCGCTGGCACTTTCAATACCATTCCTTCTTTTAATCCGTTTTTTAAATCGGGGTTCCACCCAATTAAAGACGTTTCTGATACATTAAAGAGACGTGTCAAACTATATACAGTTTCACCATCTTTAACAGTATATTCCAATAAATCACTTTCTTTAATTTGCGATTTCTCGGGGTTAATTACCGATTTTGGTGCAGAAGCCGGAGTGGTATTTGATTTAATTTTTAATGTAAATCCTAAAGGAAGACTTTCTTTAATTTCTGGGTTTTGAGCTTCTAATTCTTCCACAGAAACACCAAATCTTTTTGCTACATTATATTTGGTATCACCAGTTACAACCACATAGCTAATTTCTTTAGGAGAAACTTGCGGCTTTGGGGTTGAAGAAGTTGAATTTAATTTTGGCACACTACTCGGAATCAACAAAATAGCATTCTCTTTAATTCCGTTTTGCGAGTCGGGATTGAGTTTATATATATCGAAAGGAGTTACCTTATATTTTTGTGCTATTGACGGAATTGTTTCTCCTTTACTAACTTTATGTTTAGTAAATCCTTGTCCGAAATTTGAAAAGGAAATCAACAACACCAAAAAGCAAATAACTCTTTTAAACATATTTCAATTTTTAAACATTAGGCATTCTGTTTTAAACATCCTAAACGCCAACCTATTCCCATTCTATAGTTGCAGGTGGCTTAGAACTAATATCGTATACTACTCTATTTACGCCTTTAACTTTATTGATTATTTCGTTTGAAATTTTCATTAAGAAGTCATACGGTAAATGAACCCAGTCGGCAGTCATACCATCGGTAGATTCAACTGCACGTAGCGCTACCACTTTTTCATAAGTTCGTTCATCACCCATTACACCAACGCTATTAACAGGCAATAAAATTGCTCCGGCTTGCCAAACTTTATCATACAAACCGTGTGATTTTAATCCTTCAATAAAAATCGCATCTACTTCTTGCAAGATACGCACTTTTTCTGGAGTAATATCACCTAAAATTCGAATAGATAATCCAGGTCCTGGAAAAGGGTGACGCCCTAATAATTCAGGATCAATCCCTAAGGTAGCACCAACTCTTCGAACCTCATCTTTAAATAACATACGAAGCGGTTCTACCACTTTCAATTTCATAAAATCGGGTAATCCACCTACATTATGGTGTGATTTTATTGTTGCAGAAGGTCCTTTCACCGAAACCGATTCGATTACATCAGGGTAAATAGTTCCTTGAGCTAACCAAGTAACGTCTTCGATAATTTTTGATTCATCATCAAAAACTTCAATAAAAACGCGACCAATAATTTTTCTTTTTGTTTCTGGATCTTCAACGCCCGCTAATTCACTTAAAAAGCGATTGGAAGCATCAACACCTTTCACATTTAAGCCCATGTCTTTGTATTGGTGCAATACATTTTCAAATTCATTCTTGCGAAGTAATCCGTTATTTACGAAAATGCAATATAAATTTTTACCAATGGCTTTATTCAATAATACAGCAGCTACGGTCGAATCTACGCCTCCTGAAAGACCTAAAACTACTTTATCGTTTTGTATTTTTTCTTTTAAATCTTTAACACAATCTTCAACAAAAGCATTGGAAGTAAAATTTTGAGGCACTTCAGCAATCTTCACTAAGAAGTTTTCCAAAATTTGTTTTCCATCCGTTGAGTGATATACCTCAGGATGAAACTGAATTGCATAAGTAGTCTCGCCTTCAATTCTATAAGCAGCATTTTCCACATCATGGGTGCTGGCCAATTTCACTCCGTTTGTTGGCAAGTGTTTTATGGTGTCGCTATGACTCATCCAAACCTGCGAATTTAGGTTCACATTATCAAAGAAAACTTCTCCTTCTTTAATGTATTCCAAATTGGCTCTACCGTATTCTCTAATATTGGAAGCAGCAACTTCACCACCCGAAAAATGGGCTAAATATTGCGCTCCATAACACACGGCAAGCAAAGGAAATTTGCCACGAATGTGCGATAAATCGATTTGTAAAGCATCTTCAGAGCGAACCGAATACGGACTTCCACCAAGTATAATGGCTTTATACGAAGATAAATCTTTAGGATAATTATTGTAAGGGAAAATTTCGCAGAATATATTTAATTCGCGAACGCGGCGTGCAATTAATTGAGTGTATTGCGATCCGAAATCTAAAATAAGTACGTTGTGTTGCATGCGCAAAAGTACTAATCTTAGTTAAATTAAAAAATGTATTTTCGAATAAATTTATCATTAAATTAGCAAAACAATTTATTGGTTTTATGAAGGCAAATGCAAAAAAATATTTTCTAGTTCTTATTTTCATTTTAAATAGTTCACTGTTTTATTCGCAGGTAACTATTTGCAGTTGGAATATTATGAATTTTGGAAAATCTAAATCAAACAGCGAATTGGAATTTATTGCAAACACCATTAATAAGTATGATGTAATTGCGATACAAGAGGTAGTTGCAGGAAATGGTGGCGCACAAGCAGTAGCTCGATTAGCAGCTATTTTACAAAATAAAGGATTTCATTGGGATTATAGCATTAGTGATCCAACAAGTAGTTACAACCGATCCAGCATTGAACGCTATGCATTTATTTGGAAAACTTCCAAAGTTAAAAAAATAGGACGCTGTTGGTTGGATTCGAATTATAAAGTAGAAATAGACCGAGAGCCTTACTTTAGCACATTTGAATACCAAGGAAAACAATTTACCATTGCTACTTTTCATGCAGTTCCAAAGAAGAAAAATCCAGCAAGTGAAATTAAATATTTCAAAAAATACCCTTCTTTATATCCGAAACTGAATCTTATATTTATGGGAGATTTTAATTGTCCGCAATCCCACACGGTATTTGGACCTTTAAAGAAAATGGGGTATTCTTCAAGCTTAGTCAATCAAAAAACAAGCTTACGTCAAAAGTGCATTCAAAATGATTGTTTGGCCTCCGAATACGACAATATGTTTTTCAACCCACAAAAAATGAAAATCACTCAATCCGGGGTAATTACTTTTTATGAAAATTTTGTTTCGCTAAAAGAGGCGCGCAAAATCTCCGATCATGCACCTATTTGGGGAAGTTTTATTTTGAAATAAATCACTAATTTTAATATTAATAATAAATAGTACATTTGAAATCAAATAAACCTTTATGATAAAAACAATCTTTTATATAGGTCTTGGCGGTGCTATTGGAAGTGTTTTACGATACTTAACATCACTATTGGTGTCTAAATATTGGAACCAATCTTTTCCTTTAGCCACCTTTTTAACCAATGTTTTAGGGTGTTTTATCATTGGAATATTTATTGGTTCACTTGAAAAAAACAACTTAGCCAATGGAAATTTAAAGTGGTTTTTAGTGACTGGTTTTTGCGGAGGTTACACCACATTTTCTACATTTGGTTTAGAAAATCATTCCCTACTTCAATCCAACCAATCCCTGCTGGCATTTAGCTATATTGCACTGAGTGTAGTCCTTGGGATCTTTGCGGTTTGGTTTGGTCTTTTTGTTTCCAAATAACATTTTTTTAACACAAAAAAATGTAATTTCGCATCCTATGAACGAAAAAGACATTCAAGCACTTACCGAATTATTGGCAACGCCAAAAAAAATTGCCATTATTCCGCATCGAAGTCCGGATGGCGATGCAATGGGTTCTACACTTGGTTTGTATCATTTTTTATTGAAATTAAACCACCAGCCTGTTGTAATTGCACCCAATGATTTCCCAGAATTTTTAGCTTGGATGCCCGCTTCAGAGAAGGTTTTGGTATATGAAAACGAACGAGAAAAAGTGACCAAACTCCTTCAAGAGCAAGAGCTTGTTTTTACTTTAGATTTTAATGCCTTGCACCGCACCGGCGAAATGGAACACGTATTAAATAAACTCTCTGTTCCAATGGTGATGATAGACCACCACCAATTACCCGATAGCTATGCAACCTATACTTATTCGGATACTGCTTTTGGTTCGACTTGTGAAATGATTTACAATTTCATCGGATTTTTAAATCAAAAGCATTTAATCGATAAAACCATTGCAACGTGTTTGTACACCGGAATATTAACCGATTCGGGGGGATTCCGATTTCCAAAAACTACGGGCACCACCCATCGCATTGCCGCCGAGTTTATTGATTTAGGTATTGATAATTCTGAAATTCCGAATCTTCTATTTGACAACAATTCGTATGATCGACTGCAACTTTTAGGAAGAGCTTTACAGAACATGAAGGTTATCCCGGAGTTAAAAACATCCTATATTTCGCTTTCGCAAAAAGAATTAGACGAGTTTAATTACGTTAAAGGCGATACCGAAGGTATTGTAAACTATGGTTTAACCATAAAAGGCATTGTATTTGCAGCTATTTTTATAGAGCATAAAGAGGAAAACATCGTTAAAATATCTTTTAGATCGCAAGGAAATTTTGATGTAAATCAATTTGCTCGAAATCACTTTAATGGTGGCGGTCACATTAATGCTGCCGGAGGAAAATCGTATGATTCTCTAGAAAAAACCATTGAAAAATTTGAATCCATTTTATCAAAAACAACCATCTAGCATGAGAAATTTAAAAAGTAATTTAGTACTATTTGTAGCCATAATCTTGTTCGCTAGTTGCAAACAACAACAGGCAAGAATGCCTATTTCGCATTCTTCGGGAGAATTTTTAAAGGCTTCGGCAGAACGAAATATTAAATTAATTAAAGGTGAAGAGAATAAAATCGATTCCATCATAAAAAGTAATCCCGATGTAAAATACATCGCTTCTCAAAAAGGCTATTGGTACTATTATGAAAACAAAAGCGATAGCGATACTGTCCATCCAAAAAAAGGAGACATTGCTTGCTTTGATTATGAAATAAAAGATTTAGATGGCAATGTAATTTATTCGCAATTGGAATTAAAACCTCAAAATTATGTTGTAGACAAACAAAATATTTTGATGGGATTGCGACACGGAATCAAATTAATGAAAAAATCGGAAAAAGTAACTTTCTTATTTCCTTCTCACATGGCTTATGGCTATCATGGAGATAACCGAAGAATTGGAACTAACGAACCAATTATTTGTACCGTTACTTTAAATGACATTAAAAACGATAATAAAACAACTGAAGAATAATGAAAAGAATTGCAAGTTTCGTGACCCTACTCCTAGTCATTTTAATTACAGGATGCAAGGACAATAAACACTCTAATTTAAAAGATGGAATCTATGCTGAAATTGAAACGGCAAAAGGAACCATTTTAGTTGAATTAGAATACCAAAAAACACCTGTAACCGTTGCTAACTTTATTACATTAGCAGAGGGAAACAACCCATTTGTTGCAGAAGAATACAAGAACAAACCCTTGTATGATGGTTTAAAATTTCACCGAGTAATTTCAAAAACCAATGGAGACGCTGAAGATTTTATGATTCAGGGTGGTGACCCGTTAGGGAATGGATCGGGTGATGCTGGTTGCAAATTTAAAGATGAAATTACCGATTTAAAATTTGACAAAGCCGGTTTACTTGCTATGGCAAACTCAGGTCCAGGAACAAATGGAAGTCAGTTTTTTATTACCATAAAAGATACACCTTGGCTTTATGGAAAGCATAGTATTTTTGGTCGGGTGATAGAAAGCGGAATGAAAACTGTAAATTCAATTGTTCAAGATGATATGATCAACACAGTTAAAATTATTCGAAAAGGAGAGGCTGCTAAAAAATTTGATGCCATAAAAATCTTCAGTGATTACTATAAAACGGAATTAGAAAATCAAAAAAAACAAGAAGCAATTTACATTGCCAACTATAAAAAAGTAGTTAGTGAAAAGTTGACTTTCTTTGCTAGAATTAAAGCAACAGCTACCAAAACAAGCACCGGATTACAATTTGCTGTGTTCCAAAAGGGATCTGGTAAAAAACCAGCAAATGGAACTGTAGTGAATGTAAAATATTCGGGATACTTAGAAAACGGAATGCTATTTGACACGAGCGATAAAGAAATTGCAGCTACATACGGGAAATATGACCCGCAAAGAGATGCACAAAATGGATACAGCCCTCTTCCCTATCAATGTGGATCTAAAGGAGGCATGATTCCGGGATTTGAAGAAGGGTTAAGCAAATTAAATATTGGTGATAAAGCACTATTATTTATCCCTTCAAACCTAGGTTATGGAGAAAATGGCGCTGGAAATGTAATTCCACCGAATGCCAATTTAATTTTTGAAGTAGAATTAACTAACTAAATTTCAACCTTAATATAAATCAATTTAAATAATTACCCATGAGAATTAAATTTAATATTGCTTTGTTATTTCTTTTAGGATTAACAATTGCTAATGCTCAAATCAAAAAAGCTACTCCTAAAGCAACAACAAAAACTACAGTTGCTCCTGTAAAGCCTCAACTTACTACTTCAGGACCTTCAGCTCCAGCAATTAACACGAATGAAGGAATTTTTGCTGAAATTGAAACTGCAAAAGGAAAAATTTTAATCAAATTAGAATATCAAAAAACTCCAATTACAGTGGCTAACTTTATTGCGCTTGCAGAGGGAACAAACACCCAAGTTGCTGATAAATATAAAGGTAGAAAATTTTATGACGGATTGAAGTTTCACCGAGTTATTAAAGACTTTATGATTCAGGGTGGTGATCCAGACGGTAACGGACAAGGTGGTCCTGGCTATGCATTTAAAGATGAATTTACAGATGCCAAATTTGATAAAGCTGGAATTTTAGCAATGGCTAATTCAGGTCCGAAAACCAATGGTTCTCAATTTTTTATCACCCATAAAGACACCCCTTGGTTAACAGGAAAACACACTATTTTTGGATATGTAGTAACTGGTCAGGATGTAGTGAATGCAATTGCACAAGATGATGTAATGACTAAAGTGACCATCACAAGAAAAGGAGCGGATGCAAATAAATTTAATGCTTCTAAAGTATTTGCTGATTATTTTGCAGGTAAAGCAGAAGAAGAACGAATTCAAGCTGAAAAAGATGCTGCAGCAAGAGCAATTGCTTATGAAAAAGTAGCTAAAGATTTTGCAAATGCAACTACAACAGCTAGCGGATTAAAATATATTGTTTTACAAGAAGGTACAGGTGCAATGCCTGCAGCAACTAGCAATGTTAAAGTTCATTATACGGGTACTTTCCTTGACGGAAAAGTATTTGACAGCAGTGTTCAACGTGGCCAACCAATAGATTTTGGTTTAAACCAAGTTATTCCAGGTTGGACAGAAGGAGTTCAATTAATGAAAGAAGGAGCGAAATATAAATTTTTTATTCCATATAATTTAGCATATGGTGATCGTGGTGCAGGCGGTGTAATTCCTCCAAAAGCCGATTTGATATTTGAAGTTGAATTAATCAAAATAAACAACTAAAAAAAAGCCCTCAATTGAGGGCTTTTTTTATTTAAATTTCCATTCAAATTCGTCATTATCATTTATGATGGCTCCGATTTCTACACGAATAATTTTACCATATTCCGATTGCAAAACCAACCAGTTGCTTTCATTAAAATGATTTTCGGTGGAATCAAAATCTTCTTGTTCCCAAGTTTTAAAAGGCAATTCATTTTTTACCTCAGCAACTTCCCTACCTAGAATTTTCTTACCCAACAAAGTTGCCTCCGGATGCGATGTAATAATATATCCCAACCTCATATCCTCATCTTCATAGAAAGTAATTCGAATTTGTTGCTTGTTATACAAATAAATAATGTTGTGATCATCATCTTCAAATTGCTTATCGGGTGCACCATACAAAGCAATAACCTCTTTTTGCTTCATACCAAAAAGAAGTTGATCGACTCCATTCTTAGGATTTACTATCATAATATAAAATTTATACAAAGTTCGGTATTTTTTCTTTTGAATCAATTAGTGAGACAAAGTAAATTCCAATAAAAGAAATGAAATTAACACCAGAAATAAGTATATTTGTATATAACCTTAATTAATATATATTTTGAATTTCACACCCACCGAATTGATTGGCTATTTAGCCTCACTAATATTAATGATCTCGTTTTTAATGAAAAACATAATAACTTTAAGAATCATCAATTCTATAGGTGCGGTTTTGTTTATTATTTACGGTGTGATGTTGGCAATTTCTTGGCCCATTATAATTACGAATGCATTTATTTTGTGTGTAAATGCCTATTACTTATCTAAGCATTTCCTTAAATCTTAGATTTCAAATTTAATTTTGAACCATTTATTTTTATTTTTAACTATTATAAATTTAATTGAACATAAAAAAGTAATTATTTTTTTTCTTAATATTGAATTATAATTTAATTACAAATAATACCATTAACACTAACAGTGCTTTTCGACTAATGAAAAAAAGTAAAAGAGTAGAGCTAGACAACGAACAAATAGAACGAGTTATTAGCATGGCCCAAGAGGAAAGAAAGCCTTTTGAAGTATTAAAAGCAGAATTTGGAATTACCGAAAATGAAGTAACCGAATTAATGCGAAAAAGATTATCCAAAGACAACTTCGAACTTTGGAAAAAGAAAGTTACCGCAAGTAAACCAAAGCCAAAACCAATGGTTGACGATGATTTTGACGATTTGGACGGTAAATATTACTTGAAAAACAAATTCGATTAAAAATTTAACTCTTGTTCAACAAGAGTTTTTTAGTTTTCTATCGAATTTTGCACCATGCAAGAAAAACAATTCACCGAAATTGAAATTGATCGTATCATTGAAATGGCATGGGAAGACAGAACCCCATTTGAAGCCATAACCTTTCAATTTGGAATCTCCGAACAAGAAACTATTGCAATCATGCGACGCGAAATGAAAGCGTCAAGTTTCAGAATGTGGCGCGAACGTGTTCAAGGCAGAGCAACTAAGCATGCTAAATTGCGCGTAAACGGAATTGATCGATTTAAGTGCAAACTACAAAGACAAATTACCCATAATAAAATCTCCAAGCGATAAGTAATTATCGCTTTTTTTTAACACTTAATGTAGGAACAAAAACGTAATTTTGTTTTAAAATTAAATGTTATGAAAAAACTATTTTGGCTTCTGTTACTTATTAATAGCATTGCTTTTTCACAAGAAACCATTACAAAACAAGAAATAGAAGTGAATTCCCTTATTAAAGGAACACTCTTTTCTCCTCAAAAGGAAGCTTCCAATACTAAACTAGTTATTTTAATTGCAGGTTCAGGCCCAACTAACCGAAGTGGAAACAGTACCGTTGGCGGCATCAACAATTCTTTGAAATTTTTAGCAGAGGGTTTGGCAAAAAACGGAATTGCCGTATATAGTTATGATAAAAGAATTTTCGCACAAATGATTGCCAAAACTTTAGATGAAAAAACGTTATCATTTGAAGATTTTATCAAAGACGCCAAAGATGTGGCAACCTATTTTAGATCGCAAAAAAAATATTCTAAAATTATCATTGCCGGTCATAGTGAAGGTTCTCTTATTGGGATGGTTGCTGCTCTAAATAATGCCGATGGTTATATTTCAATTGCTGGAGCAGGTAGATCTATAGACGAAGTATTACTTGAACAATTAACAAAACAATCACCTTCAATAAAAGATGAAGCGCAAAAGGGGCTCGCTTCCTTAAAACAAGGCAAAACTTTTGAAAGTAAAAACCCTATGTTAAGTTCACTATTTAGAGAAAATGTGCAACCCTATATCATCTCATGGATTAAATACAATCCGCAAGTAGAAATTGCTAAACTTTCTATTCCAATATTAGTAATAAATGGAACTAAAGACATTCAAGTTCCTCCTAGTGATGCCGAATTACTGCATGCTGCTTACCCTAAATCTGAACTAAAAATCATTGAAAATATGAATCATATTTTTAAAGAAATTAAAGTAGATGAAGACAATCTAAAATCATATAACAACCCCAACCTACCTGTTATGCCTGAATTAATTTCTAGTATAACGCTATTTATTAATTCCATTAAATTGTAACAAATTCAATTAAATAAAGACCAATATTTGAAATTTAGAAATTATGAAAAAAATTATTTTAGGTGTAGCTATTGCAACTTTGTTTATTAGTTACCAAACTTCGGCGCAAGCAAAAAACAATCAGAAAGTAGCTGTCTCTATTGACCTAACCAATGTTAAAGACGACAAAGTTCAGGTTACTGTTTTAGCTCCAGCAATTACAGAAAAAGAAATTGTATACAATCTTCCTAAAATCATCCCAGGAACCTATTCAGTAGATGATTATGGTAAATTTATAGATGATTTCACAGCTGTTGATTCCAAAGGAAAAACACTTGAAGTATCTAAATTGGATGATAATTCTTGGAAAATTAAAAACGCTAATAAATTAGCTAAAGTAACCTATTGGGTAAATGATACTTTTGATATTGAAGGAAATGGAGGATTTGGAAAAGGAGTGTTTTCACCTGCAGGAACTAACATTGTTGAAGGAAAAAATTTCTTAATTAACAACCATGGATTTGTTGGTTATTTTGATAATAAAAAAGATATCAATTATACACTTACCATCACCCACCCTGAAACGCTTGTAGGAGCTACTTCACTTTTAGATTCAGACAAAAGCACTTCTTCAGATGTGTTTTCGGTTGCTAGATATAACGACCTTGTTGACAATCCAATTATGTATTCTGCACCAGATTTCACTTCATTTATGGTAGATGGAATGGAAATATTATTTAGTGTGTATTCCCCAACTGGCAAGCATACTGCCAAAAGTTTATCTGAAGATTTAGAAAAATGCATGCGCGCACAAAAGAAATTTTTGGGCCCTATAAATACCAATAAAAGATATACCGTTTTATTGTATTTATCAGATATGAATGGAAAAGATGCTAAAGGATTTGGTGCTCTTGAGCACAACAGTTCTACCTCGGTAGTTTTTCCAGAAATGATGCCAAATTCTGCACTTGGAAAACAAATAATTGATGTGGTTTCGCATGAATTTTTTCATATTGTAACCCCGCTTGGAGTGCATTCAAATGAAATTCATTATTTTGATTTTAATGCTCCGAAAATGTCGCAACACTTATGGATGTATGAAGGAGTAACCGAATATTTTGCCAACCTGTTCCAGGTAAATCAAGGTCTAATTTCGGAAGAAGCATTTTACAAAAGAATGATTGGAAAAATTAACGGATCAAAAAGATTAAATGACACTATGCCATTTACTTTAATGAGTGAAAATGTCTTGGTTGAACCTTACAAAAGCCAATATTTAAATGTATATGAAAAAGGTGCTTTAATAGGAATGTGTGTAGATATCATTATTCGTGAAAAAAGCAATGGTGAAAGAGGAATTTTAGATTTAATGCAAAAATTAACGAATGAATATGGTCCAAAAAGACCCTTTAACGACAGTGAATTATTTGCTAAAATAACTGAATTCACTTATCCAGAAGTAGGTGAATTTTTAAATACCTATGTTGCTGGACCAACACCAATAAACTATGACGATTTTTTTGCTAAAATGGGTGTAGCCAAAACTAAAATTAAAAAAGCAATCAATCCTTTTATTTATAAAAAATCAGCTGGAATTACAGGCACAAGCACTAAAGAAATAAAAGTGAAATCAAACACCGATTTGAGTCCTTTCTTAACTCAATTGGGATTAAAAGGAGATGATATTATTGCTGCAATTAATGGAACGAATTACAACTTAGAACAAATTTCTGAATTAATGAGCGCAGCGCAATCATGGAAAGATGGTGAGGAAATTACCATGATAATTAAAAGAGATGGAAAAGAAGTGAAGCTTTCTGGAAAAGTATTATTATCATATGAAGAAACAGAAGGATACTATAATGTGGATGCTTCCAAAGCTGCACTTAAAGATGCTTGGTTAAAAAAATAATCTAAACTATTTCTCATTTAAATCCTCGGTTTATGTTATAAATCGAGGATTTTTTTATTATTTTGCCAAAAATAAAAAACCATGCAAAAAACAATTATCGCCTTATTATCTTTCGCTTTTCTTTTCTCTTGTTCGGAGAAAAAAACAGATAAAAACCTTCACATTACAGGAAATATTAAAGGTTTTAAAAAAGGTACTTTATTCATTCAAAGAATTGTTGACACAACTCTTGTAGCGATTGACACTATAAAAATTGATGGTGATTCGCATTTTACTAGTGATTTAAAAATTGATTCGCCAGAAATGCTCTATCTATTTATTGACCGAGGAGTTTCCAATTCGGTAGATACCAATTTACCTTTCTTTGTAGAACCAGGTACTATTAATATTGAAACCTCATTGGATTTTTTCACTGCCGATGCGAAAATTTCGGGTTCAAAAAATCAAGAACTTTACGATGAATATAAAAAAGTGGTCTCACGCTATGTAGATTTAAATCTGGAGTTAATTCAAAAAAGATTTATTGCCTATAAAAATAAAAACACAGCAGAATTAGCTAAAATTCAGGAGGAACAAGATGACATTCTAAAAAGAAAATACCTTTATACAACCAACTTTGCTGTAAATCATTCCGATTATGAAGTAGCTCCTTATTTGGCTGTAGCCGAAATTTACGACATCAATTTAAAATTCTTAGATACGATTCAAAAATCAATGACGCCAAAAGTGGCAAAATCATTATACGGTAAAAAGCTGGATAAACTAATTCTAGAGAGAAAAAAATTAGAAGCTAAATAATTAAAAAAAATCCCGTTCAATTTGAACGGGATTTTTTTTATTGACAAGCAGGGTCAATGTGTTTTCTAACACGATTCGGATTGGTAGCAGAACCACTACAATCAGGAATCAGATTATATAAGTACAAACCTCCCGAAGGATTTTTTATTTCAACACGAGTCATCACGTGATCCCCATCATCATCAATATCATACATATTGGCGTAACCATCACCATCTGTATCTAAAAAAGGTACATCAGTTACAACCGCTCCAGTGTTGTCCTTTTTCAATAAATTATCAGCAGGGTTTTCTTTCCATCGAATAAGCGGACTAATACTTGGATCTAACTTTCTTTCATCTTTTGATTTAATACCATCTCTATCTTGATCACGGTATTGTAATTCATATAATTTAAAAGAAAAAATAATTGGTGTGTATGGGGTAATAGCACCCGCAGAAAAATTATAATAACCCAATCCAGAAGGTAAAAACATTACTCCTGCACCATAGTTATCAAAAATTGTTGGATTCCCTCCCGTACCCGGTGTATAAGTTCCCGTATGGAAGTTTGGTAAAACATGCGACCATCCAGAAATAACCTCTTGCAATCTAAACCAAGTTGGAGTTACCGCTTGATCAAAAGTGGTACTCTTTAACAATTTTAATCCTTTATAAGACACATGAACCGAATCTACTTGGGTAGGACGGTCTTTTGTTCCTTCTCTAAATTTGATAAAATATAACTTATAATTGATTCCATCTTCGGTAACAGTGGTATCTCTTAATTGAAATGCAGCATCTGTTCGAATTGAAGAATGTCCGCTTGCAGGTAACAACGTATCAAAAGTAACATTGTAATCTGCATCGAAAGTCAAATAATGCGTATCAATGTAAGTATCTATAGCTGCAATGTCTGAAGCGTATTGAGTAGCATAATCTCTTGGTGCTTCTGGCTCTTCAGTTGCCGTACTTGAACATGCTGCTATTCCTACACAAATTGCAAAAACAGAAAGTATTTTAAAAATATTATTCATTATTCATCAAATTTAAGTGCGCAAGATACAATATTGATTTATTTTTGTAAAGGATTTAACGTTGATTTTAGATAAATTTATGAGAGTAGATAAATATTTATGGTGTGTGCGGTACTACAAAACTAGAAATATGGTAACCGAAGCTTGCAAGAAGAACCACATTACCGTGAATGGTCAAGTAGCAAAAGCATCTCGGGAGGTTTTTCCAACAGATAAAATCACCTTTAGAAAAGATCAAATTGTTCATATCATTACCGTAATGGATATTCCAGACAATCGAGTGGGCGCCAAACTGGTAGACATCTACCGCAAAGACGAAACCCCAGCCGAAGCCTTTGCCCATTTGGAATTACTAAAATTATCGAAAGAACATTACAGAAAAACCGGAACCGGAAGACCTACCAAAAAAGACCGTAGGGATTTGGATGAATTAGAATTCAATACCGATATCGAGTAATCAAGTAATATTTTAAAAAACAATTCCCAACAAACAAACTCTTTTTTATCTTTACCAAAAATTATTTTTATGTCAGCAAATAAAATATTAACTCATACTGAAATTGATCACAAAATTAAGCGTATCGCTTTTCAAATTTATGAAACTTTCGTAGAAGAAGAAAGCATTGTTATTGCCGGAATTGCTTCTAATGGGTATGTTTTTGCTGAAAAAATTGCTCGAGTTTTACAAACTATCGCTCCGCTTGAAGTAATTCTGTGTGAGGTGAAAATGAACAAACAAAACCCCAATTCAGAAATTAGCACTTCCATTTCTAAAGAAGTATACCAAAATAAAGGAATCGTGCTGGTTGATGATGTTTTAAATTCGGGTTCTACTTTAATGTATGGGGTTAAACATTTTCTAGAAGTGCCGATTAAGAAATTTAAAACTGCCGTTTTAGTCGATCGAAATCATAAAAAATATCCAATTAAAGTTGATTTTAAAGGCATTTCTTTATCAACTTCGTCACTCGAACATGTAACCGTTGTTTTTGATGAAAATGGTAGTTACGCGGTATTAAACTAATAAATCGGCGATTTCATTCGTAATTTCTTCCACACTTTTATGATCCACACTTACCGTGTAGGTTGCTTGATTGTAATAATAATTTCTATCAAAAAGGTGCTTGGCTATAAATTCTGAAAGGTCTTTCGAGCTGATATTTGCCAACAAAGGGCGTTTGGCTTGGTCTTTCTCTAGCCGATTCGTTAAGGTAGCAATAGAAGCCTTTAAATAAATCGAAACCACACCTTCTCCTTGCAGCAACTCATGGTTGTTGTAATAACAAGGAGTTCCCCCGCCGGTGCTGATGATTAAATCGCCTGCAGTATCCTGAATTAATTCTAAGAAAAGTGCTCTTTCTAGTTTTCGAAAATACAATTCACCGTGCTTTTCAAAAATAGCCGCCACCGGAAGGTTGCATTTTTTTTCAATACAAGCGTCCAATTCTACGAAAGTCCTGTTCAATTTATGGGCTAATTGACTCGCAATAACCGACTTTCCGCTGCCCATATAACCAATCAAAACAACTTTTTTCATAGAATAAAACCTTATATACTAAGGCATTAAGAGATAATAATAAAAAAAGGCAAATTTAAAACAAAATTGCTTTGAAAAATAAATATTATCGTCATATATTTGCACCCGCGTTCAAGGAAAATAAAAAAGACTCGATAGCTCAGTCGGTAGAGCACATCACTTTTAATGATGGGGTCCTGGGTTCGAGCCCCAGTCGGGTCACTAAAATGACTTGAGTCTTTAACAAACTAGAACGCAATGACTCGATAGCTCAGTCGGTAGAGCACATCACTTTTAATGATGGGGTCCTGGGTTCGAGCCCCAGTCGGGTCACAAAAAAAGTCGAGCATTTGCTTGACTTTTTTTATTTAAGGCCACGTGGAGAAACGGTAGACTCGCCATCTTGAGGGGGTGGTGCTCGCAAGGGCGTGTGGGTTCAAATCCCACCGTGGTCACGAATAAAACAAAATGCAACTAAAATAATCGAGCGAGCTTGAACTTATTTTAGTTGCATTTCTTTTTTCAAAGCGAAGCTTAGTGTGAAAGACGAAGTCAATACCTTCGTACTACCATTAAATAAAACGTGAACTTCCCACAAAACTCGCACCCGAGCGCAGCGAACGGATGAAGTAATTGCGAGAAACGGCTGTTGTGTGTAGTTATTTTTTTTCTATTAAGTCCTTTTCCGATTCTAATTCCATCATACTAATTTCACCGCCTATATAATATGAAGGTACATTTCCTTTGATTCCCAATCTATATATTCCAATTCCGGTAAGTCTTTTTTCCTCTCGACCATCTGGAATTAATCTAAATCTTGAAAAGTATGGTTTCTCTAAATTCACATATTCGCTTTGAATTCTAAAACATTCAATCATTAATTCTTCCCCAGTAAAATATCCATTGTTATTTTGCAATAAAATTGGTTTTTTACTTGATTGTTTTTGGTTAGTTGGGATGACAACTACTTTTGCACAGTCCAAACCTTTGAGTTTTTCTTTATTTATTCCAACTGATTCTAAAAAATTATCAAAATCAACTCTCTTTTCGAATGAATTTTTTGACCAAAACAGCCCAGAAAAGCAATTCAATCTTAATGGCAAATCTGGTCTATGAATTTCTAACTCTTTTTGCTCTAATTCTAATGATTTAATGAATTTTGAGTTTTTGTTAAAATATTCTGTTGGAATTCGATAATAACTTACAGTTTTGCATTTAGCAAATTCAAAAGTATCATCTTCATTAACGGTTTGATAAAAAATCTCTTTTTCATCAAACATTAATATTCGAATTCGATTGTCAGCGAAATTATATAGATCTCCAATTTTCATATTTTAAGGTCAGTTTTTTTTATAATTACACACAACGTTCCGCCGCTTCACGCAGTTGCGAGCTGCGGAACTGATTATTTTCTGTTAAAGATAAAAAATTTTGCGGAACGCAAAAGTGAACTTACCACAAAATTCGCACCCGAGCGCAGCGAACGGATGAAGTAATTGCAAGAAACGGCTGTTATGGGCAATTATTATATTTTATACTTCAAAATACAATTCACTTCTATTTCTGGCGTCTGTAATTCTTTTCCTTTTCTCGGTTCTTTTGAGTATAATTTTGCTTTGAATTCATAATTTCCCTCTTCATTATTTTCAACAATAGTTTTGAATGTCTTTGGAATTGCCCAAAACTTTAGAAACTTATAATTTGAGAAATTTTTATTTGGTTTGCTTTCGATTGATATTGTATAAACACCAATCTTTGAATCAAAAATGACACTTGAGTTTTCTTCTCCTGTAAAATTAAGTTTAACTCCGTCAATTGTAAGTTCTGCATTTTCAAGTCCGCCATCAATGTCTTGTATTTCCGCTTTGAAAGAAGTTCTTCCTGATTCAGATTTGCAAGTTAAATAAGCAGTTGCTGAACCAGTAGGTTTGAAGGAGGTAAATCCAAGTATTAGAATAAAATAAAATATTAGTTTTTTCATTTCTGGTAAGTCTTTGGTTGTAGATATTTCAATAATTGCTTGTAACGTTCCGCCGCTTCACGCAGTTGCGAAGTGCGGAACTAATTATTTTCTGTTAAAGATAAAAAATTTACGGAACGTAAACGTGAACTTCCCACAAAACTTGCACCCGAGCGCAGCGAACGGACGAAGTAATTGCGAGAAAAAACTGTTAGTGGCTGTTTTTTTTATTCGTCAATATCTTCAAATGTTAATTCATTCTTAGTTTTACTTATTAAAATTCGTCTAAATGTTGGTGCATATCCCTCTTGTCCACTTGGTTGAAAATACTCTCTAACATAAGCTTTTTCTGTTTCATAGTTTTGTGTCACTTTTGGTCCAAAGTACCTTTTGTTTGAGAGATATAGCGTTTCTTCAATAGAAGAATTTTCCGTTTTAAAATTGTCCGCACTTTTAATTTTTAAAATAGCCTTTTGTTTGTCACGCTCTGATATTATTATTGTAAAAGTGTGGTAATAGTCCCCAATTGCTGACATTGATTTGTTCTCTTGCAATTCAAAATTGTCTTCTAATAAAATTTGTTGCTCTTCAACAAGTTCTTCTGCGTTATCCTTTGTAAAAAATTGGTCTTCAAAAACTGTCCATAAAACAAGTGTCAAAACAAGTACACCAAATACTATAGCCAAATACTTTCCAATCTTTGGATAGCCTAGTTTTATTGGAACGAAATAAAACAAACAAACAAGTCCGATTGGAAGTCCAACGAAAACTAATATGTAAAGTCCTATGAGTAAAAATGCGTCCATTTGCTTATTTCTGTCTGTTTAAGTGTCGTTCTAAAATGCCCTGTAACTAGTATATAGGCGCTATAAACCAGGTATTATTATTCAAATGTAATAAAAATTCTTACAAGTTTTCAATAGAGCAGAGCTTTGTAAAAAAAGACGAAGTCAATCCCAAAGAGATCAAAATAAATAAAAGCCCAAAACACTGTTTTGGGCTTTTATTTATTTAATTATACATTATTTTTTCATTTTGTTTACTATTTTTATTACTTTTGTTAAACAAAATAAAAGCCATGAATAACGTAAAAAATACTTTTAGTATTAAAGATCTAGAAAATTTAACTGGAATAAAAGCCCATACCATTCGTATTTGGGAGAAAAGATACAATATTTTAGAGCCATTACGAACCGAAACCAACATACGCTATTACGATCTTAAAGGATTACAAAAAATACTTAACATCACTCTTTTGCACGATTATGGGTATAAAATCTCTAAGATATCTAAATTGCCACCCGAAAAAATTCCGGTATTAGTAAACGAAATAATTTCTACAAAAAGTGTCAAAAATCACGCCATCAGTTCTTTTAAAATGGCCATGATGAACTTTGATCAGAAACTATTTTTAGATACTTATAACAATTTACTTTCCGATAAATCTTTTAGAGAAATATTCTTTGAGGTGTTTATTCCGCTTATGGAGGAAATCGGGTTTTTATGGCAAGCCGAAACCATTAGTCCGGCACACGAGCACTTTATTAGTTACTTAATTAAACTGAAATTGTGGGTCAATACTGAAAAAATTCAGAGCAACGAACCAACCAAAAACGATAAAATTTTTGTCCTTTATCTTCCTTCTGATGAAGTGCACGAACTTGGGTTAATGTACCTAAACTATGAATTAATTTTTAGTGGATACAAAACCATTTACCTTGGCGAGAGTGTGCCGCTAGACAGTTTGAAGGACATTAAAAAATATTTCAACAATATTGTTTATGTATGTTACAGTACGGTAGAACCGCACAAAGAAATTCTAGGCACTTACGTTAAAGATTTAAAAGAACAAATTTTAGATGACGACTCTAAAGTTTGGTTTATTGGAAGAAATTCCCAAAATATAGACGAAAAATTACGTGACGAAAAAATACGCGTATTTGAAAATATCACTGAGTTCGTGCAGGAAATATAATTCCATATCCAAAAAAAAATGAATAAAGACATCAAAATAATAGGTTCGGGATTTTCTGCATTGGCAGCTAGCTGCTATTTGGCACAACAAGGAAATACGGTTACTATTTATGAAAAAAACGACACCATAGGCGGCAGAGCGAGACAGCTTAAAAAAGACGGATTCACATTTGATATTGGTCCGACTTGGTACTGGATGCCCGATGTTTTTGAACGTTTTTTTGCTGATTTTGGAAAAAAGCCTTCCGATTATTATGAGCTGATTAAGCTGTCACCCGCTTACCAAGTGTATTTTGGCGAATTGGATTTTGTGACCATTGCCGATAACCTTCCCGAAATAATCGACACTTTTGAATCTATTGAAAAAGGAAGCGGAGCCAAATTGCAAGCCTTCATGAAAGAAGCACAAAGCAACTACGATATTGCCATTAAAGATTTGGTTTATCGTCCTGGGGTTTCTCCTTTAGAATTGGTAACGGTAGAAACTGCACTCAAAGTGAACCAGTTTTTTGGCAACATTTCCAAAGACATTCGCAGACGTTTTAAAAACAAGAAATTAATTCAAATATTGGAATTTCCGGTGTTGTTTTTAGGCGCTAAACCTTCCGATACGCCATCGTTTTATAGCTTCATGAACTTCGCCGATTTTGGTATGGGAACTTTTCATCCTAAAAACGGAATGTACTCGGTGATTCTTGCTATGGAACATTTAGCGAAAGAACTTGGTGTAACCATTCAAACCAATTCGAATATTGAAAAAATTGAAGTCGAAAATGGTAAAGCCGTTGGAATTGTCGTTAATGGCGAATTTATTCCTGCCGACATCGTGCTTTCGGGTGCCGATTACCACCACTCTGAAACTTTATTGGATGCAAAACACCGCGCTTATTCTGAAAAATACTGGGAAAAGAAAACATTTGCACCGTCCTCACTCCTATTTTATGTTGGTTTAGACAAAAAAGTGGCCAATGTAGAACACCATTCTTTGTTTTTTGATGTAGATTTTGATGTGCATGCCAAAGACATTTATGATACGCCAAGATGGCCAGACGAGCCGTTATTTTATACTAGTTTTCCGTCAAAAACCGACACGAATTCGGCTCCAGCCGGAAAAGAAGCTGCTATATTTTTAATTCCGTTGGCACCGGGTTTGGAAGATACTCCAGAGCTAAGAGAAAAATATTTCGACATCATTATCAGTCGATTAGAAAAATTAACCCAGCAAGAAATCAAAAAAAATATTATCTTTAAAGAATCTTTTTGTGTAAACGATTTTATTAAGGACTATAATTCATACAAAGGAAATGCCTACGGAATGGCCAATACGCTGTTGCAAACTGCATTTTTAAGACCAAAATTAAAAAGTAAAAAGGTAGAAAGCCTCTATTTTACTGGGCAATTAACCGTGCCAGGACCTGGTGTTCCTCCGGCCTTAATTTCAGGTAAATTGGTAGCCGATTTAATTAAAAAACAGCCCTAAATTATAGAAAACTATGAAATCTTTATTTGATACCGTATCATTTGAATGCAGTAAAAATGTAACTCGTGCGTACAGCACTTCTTTTTCATCTGCAGTAAAAATGCTTGCTCCAACAATACGGCAAGATATTTATAACATCTATGGCTTTGTGAGATTTGCCGATGAAATTGTAGATTCGTTTCACGATTACAACAAAGAAGAATTATTTGATTTATTCGAAAAAGATTTGGCTGCCGCATTGGAAAACAAAATCAGTTTGAATCCAATATTGAATTCGTTCCAACATACCGTTCACAAATTTCAAATTCCGGAAGATTTAATTTCGGCTTTCATGAAAAGCATGAAAATGGATTTGGTAAAAACCAAATACCATACCGATGCCGAATATAAAGAATACATTTATGGCTCTGCAGATGTGGTGGGATTAATGTGTTTGAAAGTATTTGTTGGTGGTGACGATAAAAAATATCAAGATTTAAAAGAACCGGCAATGCGATTGGGATCTGCTTTCCAAAAAGTGAATTTTTTACGCGACCTAAAAGCCGATTATGAAGATTTGAGTCGAACTTATTTTCCAAATACCGATTTAAGAAAATTAGACGAAGCGTCTAAAAATCAAATCATCGCCGAAATAGAAGCCGACTTTGAGGCGAGTTATCAAGGAATAATAAACCTTCCAATGGAAGCGAAGTTTGGTGTTTACACTGCTTATATCTATTACAAAAAGTTACTTTCTAAATTAAAGAAAACTCCATCTGCGGAAATTAAAAACACGCGTATTCGCGTTTCTGACTACCAAAAAATGCAATTATTTGCAAAATGTTATTTCAATTATAAATTAAACGCCATTTAATTAAACCTCTCATGACACTTCAAATAGTAGTTTTTATCGCAACCTTTTGTATTATGGAATTCATGGCTTGGTTTAGCCATAAATATATCATGCACGGCTTTTTATGGGTACTTCATGCCGATCACCACAAGAAAGACCACGATTCTTGGTTTGAAAGAAACGATGCATTTTTTATATTTTATGCGGTTGTTAGTATTGGATGTTTTTTGCTTTGGCAAAAAGGTATTTTTGAACTTGGTATTGCTGTAGGACTTGGAATTTTTGCTTACGGATTGGCTTATTTTATGGTACATGATATTTTCATACACCAACGCTTTAAACTTTTTAGAAACGCAGATAATAGGTATTCACGAGCGGTGCGAAGAGCACACAAAATGCACCACAAACACATTGGAAAAGAAGATGGAGAATGTTTTGGAATGCTGGTTGTACCTTTTAAATACTTCAAAAAATAAAAAAATCCCGATGAAAAACATCGGGATTTTTTTTGAATACTATTTTATTTTTTGCCGAGCTTTTTTAACACAGAACCTCCGGGTAATTTCATTTTATCAGTTAAAGCAGAAATTTCATTTAAGTCGATTGCACCGGTAATCGACATCAACACACTTTCCTCTTTTCCTGCGCCGTCCATAAACAGCAGCAACTCCTTCACTTCACTTTCAGATGCGCCTGGTTTTGCATAAATTTTTACATTTTTTCCGCCTTCATTTAATCGCATCAACTCATTCAAACCGGCAGTTTTAGAATAATTATCCGCATCCGCTTTCATGTCGCTGCTTTTTTTATTATTTGAAGTAACAAAAACCTTTAAATCATCTAATTTTTTAATCAAGTTGATGTATTGCTGCGTTTCTTTGTCATTTGTATTGACATTACTCAATAAAGAAAACATCTTTTTATTCACCAAAATGGTACTCACATCTTCTTGATTTTCGTATTTATCAAATACCGATTGCGCAAAAAAAGTATTCGAAAAAAATACTAAAACGAAAACAATAATTCTATTTATCATCATGATTTCTACTGATTAAATTGAAAAAGTAACTACTTAATCATTCAAAAGTACAGAATCTAAAAAAAGGATATAATAAAAAAAGGTTAAAGTTTGAGGTTCAATCCCAATTTGAAATTTCTACCTAGAGTAGCATAACCGATATTTTCTACAAAATCAACATTAAAAATATTGGTCACAGAACTAAAAATACTTAATTTATTTTTAACCAATTCATATTTAACTAAAGCATTCATCAATTGGTAGGAAGCTAATTTAGTAGCTACAATATCAAAGGTAGTTGCGTCGTATAAAGAATCATTTCTAGCGTCTATGTATTGATAATTGGCATTAATAAATAATCTCTTGGTTGGTGAAAAATCAATAGAAGCATTTATTTTATGCTTTGGTATCAATCGATTTAAAGCGTCATCAACTTGCGTGAAGGTATAATTAACATTGCAGTTCATTTTAGAATTCATATTATAAAGCAAGGTCGTTTCTACCCCTTTTACCTTAAACAAACCCTCAATATTTTCATAATGATAAGTAGCATCAAAACCAATGGAATTATTTTGCGCTCTGTAAAAACCAACAGCATTGAAAGTTAATTTGTTTTGTAAGAGTGATAGCTCCAATCCCGATTCCAAGGTTATGTTATCTTCTGGTCGTAAAGTTTTTGTCCCATATTGTGAGTACAATTGATACAAACTTGGTGTAACATAAGCAGTAGAAACGGAAGACAATATCTTAAATGGAAAATTGGTTTTGAAATTATAAGACGGATTGAAATTAAAAATTACATTATTTCCATATTCACTGTGCTGATTAAAGCGAGCGCCCAAATTAAGATTCAAACCCGTTTCTGAATTAAACACCGAGCTAAAATAGGCATCCAAAATAGTAAAATGAGTAGCTTTTCGATCGACAAATTCATATGGGGTGCTGCTGTTCATATCAAAAAATTGATAACTAACTCCCGTAATCAAAAGCAACTTCGAACTGAATTTATATCGATTAAAGGCATCTACCGAAGCGCTTCTCGAGTCATAATGTGAAAAATCCATGTCGTTGTTCCAGCTATTGAACTCTTGGTAATTGCGTTGAATTTTGCTAAAACTAGAATTCAAGTTAAACTCTCCGTTTGCATAATTAAATTTGGGTGAAAACCCAAAACGCAGTTGTTCGGTTTTGGATTTATTTAAATTGGTATCGTTCAAACCGGTATTATCAAACTGAAAATCATAATCATTATAAACTTTATCAAACGTTCCGAAGAAATTTAAAGTCAATTTATCAGAGGCTTTGATTCCAATTTTTGACAAATAATTGATTCTTGAAAATCGGTCTTTATCATAATTTGAATCGGAATTGGGTTCAGCAATTTGGGACATTCCATTGGTTTCAGTGCTGTTCAGAGAAGCTAAATAACTAACTTTTTTAACGGTTCCATTTACCGAAAAACCTTGGTTAAAATCTTGTCCGTTGTATTTAACATTGCTTGCCGTGTTATTAGAACCAATACTGGAATAATAATTGGCTTCAATACCTTTCTTG